>Ga0068852_100002494_pt1 | contig 12676 bp, 10 predicted proteins | sample KBSCornC22_FD_66594 | JGI IMG/M metagenome (GOLD analysis project Ga0068852, IMG submission 66594) | Corn rhizosphere microbial communities from Kellogg Biological Station, Michigan, USA - KBS Corn C2-2 | ecosystem: Host-associated > Plants > Roots > Rhizosphere > Soil ... | reverse complement strand
GGGCCGGTGCGGGCGGGGCGCTGCCGGCAGGGAGCGTAAAGGGTGGCGTGGCGGCGACACAGGCCCGACCCCAGCGGCGGCCGCCGCCGACACGGCATCCCCCAGCGACTGCCGGTAGCGACCCGTCAGCGCCGAACAAACCAGACCCTCGAGCCACCGACGCCTGACCCGCTCAGACCCCTCAGACTTCCCCTCGGCGCCGAGCCCCTCAGGCCGTCGGGTCCCGAAGCACCCGCAAGTGCCCGCGGCGACCGGTCTCGCGCATGGTGCCCTCGGTCTCCGGGGCAGGAGCGGGACGGGCGGCCTCGCGGACGAGGTTGGCCAGGGCGAGCAGGTCGTCGTTGGAGGGTCCTTGCGTGGCAAGGTCCGGGGCGAGCCGGAGCACCTCCCAGCCGCGGGGGGCGCTCATGCGCTCGCTGTGCACCTCGCAGAGGTCGTAGGCGTGCGGCTCGGCGTACGTGGCGAGCGGGCCGAGGACCGCGGTCATGTCGGCGTAGACATAGGTCAGGGTCGTGACCGCGGGACGCCCGCAGGCGGCACGGGAACAGCAGCGGACAGTGGTCACGGCGCGACGCTACTCCGAGCACGGCACGGCGCAGATTAGGCTCGCGGGCGTGAGTACGCCGACGCCCGACCCGGACCTCGAGCGCCTCCGGAACCGCACCGACCTGCGCGACCGGCGCGGGCGCGGACCGCGGGGTCCCGGCCTGCTGCCGAGCCCGCTGGCGCCCAGCGGCGTGCCGGCCAGCCGGACCCGGAGCGAACGGTTCGACGCCCTCGCGGTCGCGGTCCTCGACGACATCGAGCAGCGCTGGGAGGACCGGATGCCGCCGGTGGACCTGGCCGTCGAGGAGATCCCGGTGATCGCGGCGGACTGGCAATCGCCGCGGGTGCCGCTCGGCTCTCTGGTGCCGGCGACCGCGACCTCACGGGCGCGGATCGTGCTGTTCCGGCGGCCGATCGAGCACCGCGCGGAGGGTCCGGCGGAGCTGGCCGCGGTGATCCTGGCGGTGCTGGTCGACCAGGTGGCCGACCTGCTCGGGGTCCCCCCGGCCGAGGTGCACCCGGACTACCCCGCCGAGGACTGAGCTAGCCGACGGGTCGTACTGCGGGCACCCGCAGTGCGGCGAGCACGGGCGTCAGCGGGAGGGCCGACCGCAGGTCGTCGCGGGTGACCAGCACCGAGCCGGACACCTTGCCATCGGCGGAGGTCACCACGACCGAGGACGCCTTCGGGTCCAGCCGCACGGCGACCGTGCTCTGGTCCGGCACCGCGGTCTCCGCCCGGTCGCGCTCCTTGCCGCTGCTTTCGTACTGGGTGACCGTCACGGTCGTTTCCACGCCGCCCGCGGTGAGCAGGAGCGTGCGCTGGCCACCGCCGGCGGGCAGCGCCGTGGCGGCGGGTCCGGCCCACGGGACGGCGGGCACGGCGTGCACCAGGTCGGCGCGCCCGGACGACACGTAGCCGGCCCCGATCGGCTGGTCGGCGTCGACCAGCACGGAGGTGTTCGCGCTGGTCACGAACTCACCGAGCGGGATCGCCACCACGGACTCCGGGGGCACCGTGGCCGGCTGCAGGCCCTTGGGCGTGAACGCGCCTTCCCTGGTGCTGAGCCGGATCTTCGCGACCGCCCCGCGGTTGCCCGGGTTGGCGAGCACGAGCGTGTCCTGGACAGTCGACGGGCCAGCGCTCGGGCCGCTCCCGGACTTCAGAGCGCCGGGCTTGGGCAGACCGCTGAGGACGACGTGCCGGGTCGGCCCGATCGCGTCGGGGACCCACTCCGCGACCGGCTTGGCCGCGGGATCGAGGACGTCGAGGACATGGTCGTCCAGCGCCGCCTCCACCAGGCCGCGCGAGGCTTGCACGTGGATCGAGAGGCTGCCCTGGGACGGCGCGACCTCGGAGAGCCGCAGCGAGCGGTTGCTGCCGCTCGGGATCGTGATGCCCCGCAACCCGGGGCTCTCGACGGCACCGTCCGGCCCGAGCACCTCCACGTCGACGATGGCCGGCCCCGAGCGCGGGTTGAACAGCTCGAGCCGGGAGAAGTGACCCGGGCTGGCGCCGGCGCCGACGAACCACCACGACGCGCGCGGTGAGGAGCAGGCGGTCATCCCGCCGCCGACGTTCTTGGCGCTGGTGGCATACACCCCGCGCGTCGCCTCGCCCGTCGCGGTGACGGTCAACGGGTCACGTCCGGGTCCCCTGACGGTCGTGGTGCCCGCGTCCGGGATGTGGAGCGGAGTGCCGTCGGCGCTGACCGTCCCCTGGTCGGCTCCGGGCAGCAGGCCGACGACGCTGGTCGAGTCGACGTCGCTCGCCGGGCAGACCACCTGGCGCTGGTCGGGCTCGGCGGTCAGCTCCGCCTCGTGGGGTACGTCGGCGGGCATGGTCGCGGCGCCGGCCACGGCCAGCCCGGCGCCCGTCGCCACGACCAGCAGCACCAGCAGGACGACCGTGATCCGGCCCGGCCTCGTTGCGCCGACGTCGTGGGGTGCCTGAGGGGATCCAGAGGTGGTCACGACCGCTCCCGCCGGGTCGGGAGCGCGAGCACGATGCAGACCACGATGGCGATCAGCTGACCGGCGAGCAACCAGCCGTGGAACGGTTGCGGGTCCTGGTTCATCGAGTTGCCGGAGGCGCGATCCTGCAGTCGCCAGGCCGCGTCGTCGGTCGGCGCGCTGGCGCGGGAGAAGCCGGTCGCGGCGTCGAGGCTGCCGGCGACACCGGCGCTCACCGGGGACGGTGCGTAGACGTAGGAGACGCCGTAGTCCGCCAGCGCCCGCGCGTCATCACCCTGCGGGTCGCCGAGGACCCGGCCGACCAGCCGCGTCAGCGCGTCGTCCGGCGGGGTCAGCGCGGCGATCGCGTCGTCGCCGGTGCGGAGCGGGCCGTCGCGGAGCACCTGGTACTCGACGCCGGTCTTGCTGCCGCCGCGCACGACGAGCACGCCGTTCGCCGGGTCGCTCGCGGACAGGTCGCTCATGTAGCTGGGTACGCTGCGCACCGCCGACCGGTCGAGCGGCCCCTGGGTGCCGCCCACCACCCACCAGGCGACGCCGCCGACCACGGCGACGACCGCGCCGACCAGCCCGACGGCCGCGACCGGCTGCCGCCAGCTGAAGCCAGCCGTGGTGATCCGCTGCCACACGCCGTCGCCGGCGACCACGGCGGCGCTGATCAGCGCGCCGAACAGCACCACCACCAGGAACCCCACCCAGACCGGGACCTGACCCTCGACGCCGGGCAGGTCGACCTGCGCCCGTGCCACGAACGCGATCATCCCGCCGGCCAGCGCAGCCACGGCCCAGGCGACCAGCACCCGGCGCCGGGTGTCCGCGCGGAACCCGGCCACCAGTCCGGCCACGAGCAGGCCGGCGCCGACCCACGCCGGAGCGTTGCCCGGGCCGCCGGCGCGGGCGGTCGCCAGGTCGAGCAAGGTCGGCAGGCTCGCGAGCACGCCCACCCGGCCGGCCTCGACCAGCCAGGCGTCGCGCGTCGGGGTGACGCCGAGCACCCACGGCATCAGCAGGAACGGCACGGCCACGACCACCACGATCGGCGCCGTCCACCAGCGCAGCCGTCGCCAGTGTCCGGGGTCGCGGATGGTGCCGACCACGATGGCACCGAGGGCGACCAGCAGTCCGAGCAGCCAGGCAACGGGCACGAACGCGGTCAGCACCCCGGCCCCCAGCGCCGTCCGCCAGACCGAGCGCCAGCGCCGGTCGTCGTCGGTCGCCCAGATCCCGCGCGCGCTGGTCGCGACCCAGGGCAGCACGAGCGCCCCGGCCACCGTGCCGAGGCGACCCTGCGCGACCGCACCGGTCATCACCGGCAGCAGCCCGTAGGCCACCGCGCCCCACAGCGGGGCCACACGGCCGGGCACCAGCCGGCGGAAGAAGCGGAGCGCGGACAGCGCGGCCAGCGGCACGCTCAGCAGGAAGATGACCGAGACCAGCCAGCCCGGGTGGCCGAGCAGCAACGTGCCGCCGACCGCCAGCGGCAGGACGTACGCCGGGGCCGGTGCGGCCGAGCCGGTGCCGAGGAGGTGGTTGGCGTCCACGTAGGAGCTCCACCAGTGCGACAGATGTGCCGGAGCAGGCAGCAGGGCACCCCCGTGCAGCGGGCCACCGGTCAGCAGGTCGCGCGCCGCGACCAGGGCGAGGAGGATGCTGCCGACCACGAGCCAGAACCGCGGGTTGCGCAGCAGCAACCCGACCAGCCCGCGCTCCTGGCTGGCGGCGGCGTCGTCGGTGTCGACCAGGTCGGCGCTTCGGACGGTGCGTCCGCCCACCGCCTCGCGGGCGACGTCGATCGCGGCCGTGCCGACGTCACCGACGTAGTCCAGGCCGTGCCGGTAGGGCAGCCACGGCGGGGCGAGCAGGTGCCGGACCTCCTTGGCGGTGCGGAGGTTGGTGACCCGACGCTGCCGCCGCGCGGCGAGCAGCCGGCCCGGCCGGCCGACGACGGAGCCGAGCGCGACCAGCTCGTGCCGGGCCTCGGACGGCGCACGCACGAGCAGGAACCCGAGCGCTCGCAGTACGGTGCCGAGCGTGAGCCGCACGATCCGGAACGGCACGCCGCGCCCGGAGCCGTTCGCAAGCAGGGTGAAGATCGCCGCCTGCCGCTCCTGCCGGTGGTGGTACGCCGCGAGCCGCGACGTGCGCTGGCCCCGGTGCGCCGCCTCGGCGTGGAAGACCAGCGCCTCGGGGATCACCATCGTGGAATGACCGGCGCGGGCGGCGCGCCAGCCGAAGTCGATGTCGTTGCCGAAGAACTTCAGCTCCGGGTCGAGGCCGAGCTGGACGAGCACGTCGCGGCGCACCAGCATGCCGGCGGTGTTGACCGCGAGCACCACCCGGCGCTCGTCATGCTGGCCCTGGTCGTACTCGCCGCGCTCCAGGCCGGTCTCGCGCCGTCCGGTGCCGGAGATCGTGACGCCGAGCTCGATCAGCCTGCGCAGCGATGGCCACTCGCGAAGCTTGGGTCCGAAGATCGCGATCTCGGGGTGCTCGCTCGCCGCAGTCAGCAGCTGCTCCAACGCGTTGGGGTCGGGCGAGGAGTCGTCGTGGAGCAGCCAGACCCAGTCCGGCTCGGACCCGGAGGAGACGGGGATCAGGTCGAGACCGGCGCGGACCACCTCGCCGTACGAGTCGAAGTTCGCGACCTGGTGCACGTCCCAGGCGCCGGCACGGCGCAGAATGCCGACGGATTCGTCGTGGGAGCCGGTGTCCAGCGCGACCAAACGGTCCGGCGGGTGCGTCTGCTGCTCGACCCCGGCGAGAACGGCGGGCAGCCAGCGGGCGCCGTTGTGGCTGACGAGGAGGACGGAGACCGGCACGGGCGCAACCCTAGGGCCGGGCCTGCGGCCTCCAAAACCGAGCAGACCGGCGTCGCTGGGGCGCCGGACTCGCTCAGACGGCGCGCTTCTTCAGCTTGCGCCGCTCACGCTCCGACAACCCGCCCCAGATGCCGAAGCGCTCGTCGTTCTGCAGTGCGTACTCGAGGCACTCCCCGCGGACGTCGCAGGTCAGGCAGACCCGCTTGGCCTCGCGTGTGGAGCCACCCTTCTCCGGGAAGAACGCCTCCGGGTCGGTCTGCGCGCACAAGGCCCGCTCCTGCCACCCGTTCTCCTCGGCGTCGTCGCTGTCGAGCAAGTAGAGCTCTCGCACGGTTTCGCCCTTCGACCCCAGGATGGCCCCCGAGATCTGGCCATCAACTTGTTGGATGATGTCCCTCACACCCGCCCGCCTTGCGACGGAGAAACACACTAGTGTGATTACATGCCTGTCGCTCCGGTAAGTCAAGCGGGATGGGAGTCTGGCCGACCCATCTGAAGGAGCCCAGTTGCCGCCTGCTGCCCCCGATCCTGCCCCTGTTGCACTGCCCCGTCGGGTCACCGTGCTCTCCGGCGGCGTCGGTGGTGCGCGGTTCCTCCAGGGGCTGTTGCGCCTGGTCGCGCGCACGGGGAGCGAGACCGAGGTCACGGTCATCGCCAACACCGGCGACGACATCTGGGTGCACGGCCTCAAGGTCTGTCCGGACCTCGACACTGTGATGTACACGCTCGGCGACGGCATCGACACCCAGCGCGGCTGGGGACGTACCGACGAGACCTGGCACGCCAAGGACGAGCTGGCGGCGTACGGCGTGGAGCCGACCTGGTTCGGGCTCGGTGACCGCGACATCGCCACCCACCTGGTGCGCACCCAGATGCTCGACGCCGGTTATCCGCTCTCGCAGGTGACCGAGGCGTTGTGCCGGCGCTGGCTCCATCCCGTCTTCGGCGACAGTCTTCGGCTGCTGCCGATGACCGACGACCGCACCGAGACGCACGTGGTGATCGACGAGTCGGCCGGTGGCCGCCGGGCGGTGCACTTCCAGGAGTACTGGATCCGATTCCACGCCGAGGTCCCCGCCTCCGAGGTGGTCGTGATCGGGCTCGACACCAGCAGTCCCGCCCCCGGCGTCGTCGAGGCGATCACGGACGCCGACCTGGTGATCGTGCCGCCGTCCAACCCGATCGTTTCCATCGACCCGATCCTGGGGGTGCCCGGGATCCGCGAGGTCCTGCGTGCAACGTCGGCACCCGTGGTCGGGCTCTCCGGCATCGTGGGCGGCGACCACGTCCGCGGTATGGCCCGCCAGGTGCTCGGCATCCGCGGCATCGAGGTCAGCGCGGCGGCGGTCGCCGAGCACTACGGCGCCCGCTCCGCGGCCGGGGTGCTCGACGGCTGGCTGGTCGACACCGTCGACGCCGACCTGGTCGAGCGGGTCGAGAGGGCGGGCATCGCCTGCCGGTCGGTACCCCTGATGATGACGGACCTGGACGCCACCGCCGACATGGCGGCCGCCGCGGTCGACCTGGTCAGCCGATGAGTGGCGGCCGGATCGAGGTGCTCGCACCCGACGGGATCGGCGAGGTCGCCGCGGGCGCCGACCTGGTCGCCCTCCTCGTCGACGCCTTTCCCGACCTTGCGGACGGCGACGTGGTCGTGGTCACCAGCAAGATCGTGAGCAAGGCAGAGGGTCGTACGACGCCGGGCACGCGCGAGGACCTGCTCGCCGGGCAGACCGTCCGGGTGGTCGCACGTCGCGGCCCGACCACCATCGTCGAGAACCGCCTCGGTCTGGTGATGGCCGCGGCAGGGATCGACAACTCCAACGTCGAGGCCGGCCAGGTGGTGCTCCTCCCTCACGACCCCGACGCCAGCGCGAGGGCGTTGCGCACCGGGCTGCTCGCCACCACCGGGCACAACGTCGCCGTCGTCGTCACCGACACCGCCGGCCGGGCCTGGCGGCAGGGCCAGACCGACCTCGCGATCGGCGCGGCCGGCTTCGTGGTCCTCGACGACCACGCCGGCCGCGTCGACAGCTACGGAAACCCGCTCGCAGTCACCGCCCCGGCGCTCGCCGACGAGGTGGCCGGTGCCGCCGACCTGGCCCAGGGCAAGCTGGCGCGCCGGCCGGTGGCCGTGGTGCGCGGCCTGGCGGCGCACGTGCTCGGCGCCGACGACGACGGACCCGGCGCCCGCAGCCTGAGGCGGCCGCTCGCCGACGACATGTTCGCGCTCGGCGCCCGGGAGGCCGTGGTCGCCGCGCTCGCCGGGGAGTCGGCCGAGGCGTTCGGCGCGCCCGCACCCGCGGCCGACCTGGTCGCCGCCCTTGCGCGGGTGGGCGTCACCGGGGCGGCCGACGGCGAGCGGGTCAGGCTCGCCGGCGAGGCCGGTCCGGAGGCCCGGGCGGTCGCCCACGCCCACGGCTGGGTGGCCGATCGGGACGTTCCCGCCGTACTCCAACCACACCTTCCGTAGACTCCCGCCTCGTGGCCAAGTCGAAGAACGTGGAGCGCAAGGCGAAGATCGAGCAGCTGCGCCGCGAGCAGCAGCGCAAGGAGCGTCGTCGCAGCATGGCGATCCTCGGTGCCTGCGGTGTCGTCGTGGTCGCCCTGCTCGCCGCCGCGCTGATCCCGTACATCAACAACTTGCGCGAGGACGACAAGCTCAAGAGCACCGCCCTGAACACGCTCGGCGTCTCCGAGGCGTCCGCGGGCTGCTCACCGGTCAAGAAGGAGACCGCTGACGGCAGCGGGCAGCACGTCGCGCCGCCCACCCCGATCAAGTACGACTCCGCTCCCCCGGCATTCGGCAAGCACTGGGGCAACTTCCTCACCGGTTCCGAGATCCGCCCGTTCTACACCGTCTCCGACCGTCCCGAGATCGAGCGGCTCGTCCACAGCCTCGAGCACGGGCACACGATCATCTGGTACGACGACACGATCACCAAGGGCAGCAGCGACTACAAGGCGCTCGAGCAGATCGCCACGAAGCTGGGCACCGACTCCTACGTGATGGTGGCGCCGTGGACGACGAAGGACGGCGCATCGTTCCCGTCCGGCAAGCACATCGCGTTCACGCACTGGACCGGTCCCAAGAAGCAGCAGGGCATCTGGGAGTACTGCACCAAGGCCAGCGGGCCGGTCGCCCAGACGTTCACCGACGACTACCCGAAGGAGAACTCGCCGGAGCCCGGCGCCGCATAGGTCTCAGACCTCACCACGACCGCGCTCGCGGAGGAGGTCGACCACGGCCTTCACGTCCTGCGAACGGTCGGCGGACGCGACCAGGAGCGCGTCGCCAGTGTCGACGACGACCACGTCCTCGAGCCCGAGCACGGCGACCACGCGGTCGCCGGACGGTACGACGAGCCCGGTGCTGTCCTGCACCACCACCGACGCCGGATCGCCCAGCACCTGCATGCCGTCGGTCGCGGCCGGCAGCATCGCGGCGAGCGAGCGGAAGTCACCGATGTCGTCCCAGCCGAAGCTCCCGGGCACGGTCGCCACCCGACCGGTCGCTGCGGCCGGCTCGGCAACCGCATGGTCGATCGCGATCTTCTCCAGCATGGGCCACCGGTCCTCGATCGACGCCGGGTCGGTCGCGATCGCGCGCAGCCCCGCGGCGAGCTGGGGACGGTGCTCGGCGAGCAGGTCCATCAGCACGGTGGCCCGGGACACGAACATGCCTGCGTTCCAGCGGTAGTCACCCGACGCGAAGTAGGCCCGCGCCCGCTCCGCGGGGGGTTTCTCCACGAACTCGACGACCGTCCGCGCCGTCGGGAAGCCGGCCAGCGGCTCGCCCGCGCGGACGTAGCCGTAGCCGGTCGCCGGTCCCGTCGGCTCGATCCCGATCGTGACCAGCAGCCCCGTGTCGGCCACCTCGGCGGCCTCCCGCACCACCGCCCGGAACGCATCCTCGTCCCGGATCACATGGTCTGCGGCGAACGACCCGATGATCCCGGTCGGGTCGTCGCGCTCGATCGTGGCGGCGGCCAGCCCGATCGCCGCCATCGAGTCGCGGGGCGCCGGCTCGGCGATCACCTGGGCGGGTGCCAGGTCGGACAGCTGGCGGCGTACCGCGGTCTGGTGCGCGGCACCGGTGACCACGAGGATCCGCTCGCCGACCAGCGGGAGCAGCCGGTCGACCGTGGCCTGCAGCAGCGTGCGCCCGGTGCCGGTGAGGTCGTGCAGGAACTTCGGCGACGCCGCCCGGGACAGGGGCCAGAGCCGGGTGCCGGCACCGCCCGCCGGGACGACTGCCCACAACCGCTCGACCGCATCCGCCATGGCGTCACCCTAGGGTGAGCAGGTGCTGACGACGTTCGAGCAGGTGCTGGTGTCCCGGCTTCGCACCGACCCGGGCCGGCCACTCGTGACGTTCTACGACGACGTCACGAACGAGCGGACCGAGCTGTCCGTGACGACGTACGCCAACTGGGTGGCGAAGACCGCGGGCGTGCTGACCGATGACCTCGGACTGGACACCGGTGATCGGGTGGCGATCGACCTGCCGTGCCACTGGCTCGGCCCGGTGTTCCTGGGCGGTGCCTGGCTGGCCGGGCTCGAGGTGGTCACCGCCGGCGACGCAAACGTGGTGGTGCACGGGCCCGACGGGTCCGAGCGCGCGGCGGACCAGCGGCTGGGCTGCGCACTGCTGCCGTTCGCGGTCGCATCGCCCGAGCCTTGGGCCGACGGGGTGCTGGACTACGGCGTGCTCTGGCCCGGGCAGCCCGACGCGTTCCTCGGGCTTCCGGGTGGTGCCCACGACGCCGCGCTCGACGGTGCCGACCAGGCGGCGCTGCTCGCCCGCGCCGCGTCGTACGACGGCGGCGACCATCGCGTGCTCACCGACCTGAACCCCGTGGTCGGGGCCGGCACCGACCTGTTCGTCGGCACCTTGGTGCAAGGCGGGTCCGTCGTGTGGACGGCCCGCCCCGACCCGGAGCGCTGGGCGGGGCGGGCCGGTCCCGAGCAGGCCACCCGCGAGGTGCGGGCGGCCTCCCTGTTCTAACCGCCCAGGTCGTACTTCGCGAACCCGGCCGCGACGAAGCGCCGCGCTCCGAGTCCGGTGCCGGACCTGGTACCCGGGACCAGCCACAGGTACCCCGTCGACCTCTCCCGTGCGAGCAGGTCAGGCACCCGGTTGCCGTCGACGTCGCCGGCCCCCACCACCCAGTCGTAGCTGGTGTCGGCGGTCTTCGCCAACGCGGCGGCCGCGTCGGCTCCCGCATACGGCACGTAGCTGCCGTCGGCGGAGACCAGCAGCGAGGCAGGCGCCCTGGTCGCGTTCCAGAGAGCGGCGCCGATCTGGTTGAACGCCCGAAGCCTGGTCGGCGCCCGGAACCGGGGCTTCAGGCCGGTCCTTCCGTTGCCCGGGAAGATCGTCATCATCCCGCCGGGCTCCTTGCCGACCAGGTCGGGATGGCCGTCGGTGGTCACGTCGCCGACCGGCGCGATCCGGCGGAACTTCGCGAACCCGGTGCCCAGCAGGACCTGGCTCTTGAAGCGGCCGGCGCCGTTGCCGCGCCAGAGCCAGATGCCGTTGCCACCGTGGGCCCGGGTGGCGAGGTCGGCGTGGCCGTCCTCATTCCAGTCTCCGACGTTCATCAGCCTGCCCGTCGTCGGGCGCGTCAGGTTGCTGGTGACCGGCGCGGACACGTTCGTCCGGCCGTTCCCGGTGATGATCGCGAGCTTGTCGCCGACCACCCCGATCGCGTCGGCCCTCGCGTTGCCGATCAGCTGGCCGCCGGAGACGGCGTGCCAGTCGCGGAGGGACCGGAACGGGCCGAGCGCGTGGGAGACCGAGCCGGTGCCGGTGCCCGGCAGCACCTCGATCGTGCCGGTGTCGCCGTGCCGCAGCACGAGGTCCGGCAGCTTGTCGGCGGTGAAGTCGCCGCCGAGGACCGCGTCGACCCCGGTCATCGACACCGGCAGCACCCGCGGCGTGCCCAGCGACGTGCGCCGGCCCGGGAAGAGCCGGAGCGTGCCCGCCTGCGAGTTCGCGACCAGGTCCGGGCGCCCGTCCCGGTCGAAGTCACCGACGCCGTAGGGACGGTGGTAGTTCCAGGTCGCCGCGATCACGACTGGGCTGCGGAAGGTGGCCTTGCCCGTGCCCGCGAGCAGCACCAGCCGCTTCCTGGCGTCGCGCGCCACCAGGTCGGCGTTGCCGTCCTTGTTGAAGTCGCCGGCCGCGGTCAGCCAGGTGTAGCCGGCGTACGCCGCGGACCTGCGGATCGGGAGCCGGAAGCGGCCCGAGCCGTTGCCCGGCAGGACCATCGCCACGTGCGTCCGGCGGTTGCGGACGAACAGGTCGCCCTTGCCGTCGCCGTTCAGGTCGCCCGGCGCCACGATCGCGTCGTACGACGCCCAGGCGCCGGACGTGAGCACCTTCCTCGTGAACCCGAACTGCCCTGCCGTCGGCACCACGAGGATCCTGCCGGTCGCCTTGTCCCGGACGAACAGGTCCGGCCACTTCGAGCCGAGCACGTCCGAGCGGGCGGGCAGCGCGCTCGCGGACTGCGGCGTGATCGGGCGACCGACGGGCGGCACGGTGGGTGGCCTCGGCGTCGGGGTGGGCTTCGGCGTCGGCTTCGGCGTCGGCTTCGGCGTCGAGGTCGTGCCCCTCTGGATCTTCGCCGCCATCTGCCGGATCTTCGGGATCTGTGCGTAGAGGTACCTGCCCGGGCAGGCAGTCTGGCCGACGTCACGGTGGCCGTTGATCGCCTGCAGGTAGCGGTCCTTCACCCACAGCTTGCTGGCGTCGGCCCTGATGTCGTACTTGGAGAGCTTCCAGGCGAACAGCTCTGCGTAGGCGTCGAGCACGGCCTGACGAGGCTGCACCTCCTCGAAGTTGCCGATCGCCGACATCGCGAAGCCGACCTCGTTGTAGCCGAGCGTGTGCGCACCGACGACCGCCTTGTTCACACCGCCCCAGCGGCCCTCCCAGATCCGCCCGAAGCGGTCGACCAGGAAGTTGTAGCCGATGTCGCGCCAGCCGCGCGCCTCCACGTGGTACGCGTAGATGTTGCGCAGCAGCTTCGGCACGTCGTCCCTGGAGTAGTTGTTCGCGTTGACCGTGTGGTGCACGAAACCGGTCTTGATGGTGCCGTAGCTCGGAGCGCTCTGCTCGCGCAGCTTCTCGTCGGCGCCCCACTGCGCGCGGGAGAAGATCTGCGGCTTCGGGGAGACGGCCATCGCGGAGAGCGCGAGGTCGCCGGAGGCCGGCGCGGCGGAGCCGCTGGGCTGGGCACTGGGCTGGGCACTGGGCTGGGCACTGGGCTGGGCACTGGGCTGGGTGGCCGGCTGGTCGAGGGTCGCCGTGTCGATCGCCGGCGCCTCGT
>Ga0068852_100002491_pt1 | contig 12688 bp, 9 predicted proteins | sample KBSCornC22_FD_66594 | JGI IMG/M metagenome (GOLD analysis project Ga0068852, IMG submission 66594) | Corn rhizosphere microbial communities from Kellogg Biological Station, Michigan, USA - KBS Corn C2-2 | ecosystem: Host-associated > Plants > Roots > Rhizosphere > Soil ... | reverse complement strand
TAATACCCGAAGCGCCTATAAGCGAGGATTGCCTGTATCTGAATGTGTGGACAGGAGCTAAGACCAAAACAGATAAACGAGCTGTGTTTGTATGGATATATGGCGGAGGATTTACCAGCGGCGGCACTGCATGCCCAATATATGATGGGGAGGCGATGGCGAAGAAGGGTATTGTGTTTGTTTCAATAAATTACAGGGTAGGGGCGTTTGGTTTTTTGGCGCATCCTGAGCTGACCAAAGAGGCTGATGGCAAAGCATCAGGAAATTATGCCCTGCTTGATCAGATAGCCGCCTTGAAATGGGTAAAAAGAAATATTGCAGCGTTCGGTGGCGATCCGGGTAATGTAACCATTGGCGGGCAATCAGCAGGATCAATGAGTGTAAATTGCCTGGTAGCATCGCCATTGACAAAAGGCTTGTTTAACAGGGCCGTTGCCGAAAGTGGTTCGTTGGTAGCTAAGAACCCTTTACTTGCATCCAATACACTGCAGTCGGCTGAAGAGCAAGGCTCAAAACTGGCAGAGAAGGCAGGTGCAAAAACATTAGCGGAAATGAGGGCGATGCCTGCAGAAGAAGTGATGAAAAAATTCCAGGGGCGATTTGCGCCAATAGCAGATGGTTATGTGTTACCGGAATCTGTTGCTGATATTTTTGCGGCTAATAAACAAAACCATGTTGCGCTGATCACCGGATGGAATTATGATGAATTTGGCGGACAGAGCAAAAATAAAGAAGAATTTAAAAAATGGGCCGAAACTCAGTATGGCGCCGACGCGGAAACCTTTTTGAAACATTTTCCTGCCGGGACAGATGAACAAGCAAAGGAATCACAAGATAAGCTGGCCCGCGACCAGATTTTTGCTGTAGCCGGATTTAAATGGGCCGCTCTGCAAAGCAAGTATGCTAATTCGCCGGTGTATGTATACAACTTCGATCGTAAAGTGCCTGCCGAAGGTGATATGAAAAAGTATGGTGCATTCCACACAGCTGAGGTGCCTTATATGCTGGACAATCTGAAATTTTTGAATAATCGCCCGTTTGAACCGGCCGACAGAGCGTTAGCCAAATTGATGTCGGGTTATTGGGTGAACTTTATTAAAACCGGGAATCCCAATGGAGCAGGATTGCCGGAATGGCCAAAGTATAATACTACCAACTATAAGATAAAGACATTTGACGCCAAATCAACTACCGAAACGCTGCCTGATAAAGAAGGGTTGGCATTTTTACTATCGAAGACGGAAAAGTGATTATAGGCAGTGAGGATTATCACGCCGGATATAGGTTAACAAAGTGGCCCCGAAAGGGCCCTTTGTTTTAATGTTTATAAGATCTCAGGTTTAAAAATTCGGACTTGTACAATTATTTCCAGAGGTGAAATACCATAGAAACTACCGTGATACAAACACCAACGGAAATTGCCGTAACACCAATAACAGACCACACAACAACATAGTGTTCTTTTTGTGGTTCGCCTGCAACCACCTCTTCAAAAGATTGTTTTATTTTTCTCATGGGGTAATAATTAGATTTGTGATTATCAGGGCAATAAGAGTGCCACGGGTGTTTAGGTTGTTTTTGCAAAGGGCAAAAGATGAGATGTTTAATAATTTCCCCAAAGTGGGTAACATGAATTTTACAGATGGAAAAAATCTCCTCTATTGGGGTATTGACAAACAAAAAACGACAGGTGGGGATCCTGTCGTTTGCTGTTGTATAGCTTTTACTTGATCAATCGTGATCGCGCCGCCATTCCCTGAATTCGCCCCATCCGCAACGGGCGATATTTGATCTCATTTTCCAATAAAGTGCTGTGTTTGATGTCTTGCTGATAATGATCGATCCGTTTGTCAATGTCGCTTTGTTCAGGTCATCTGCGGTAATGCCCTTAGTCAATCTTGTCAATTGCAGATCTAAAAGCGCCGTGTAGTCTGTGGTGCCATTAATATCAATATTCTTTTGTTCAACCCTGACAGTGGCATGCCCGCTGAGGTCGAACTCGATCGGAACTGTTTTTGAACTGTCGTTAAGGAAGGTACCGCTTAATTTCAATGGAGGAATGGTATCTGTACTTTCCAAAAATGCGGTAATCTCAATTTCTTTGTAAACCCCTGTATCAAGGGTTACATAGGTTTGCAAAGGTGTTAACGCAAAAAGATCAACATTGGTCAGGTTATGTGAAAAAATGTTGATGGATACGCCGCTTCTTTCGGCTTCAAATGCAAATTTGCCAATGTTTGCAGCACCTGCTGTCCATGTTAATCCTGTGATTGATGAACTTGAATCTGCCGGCAAGCTGGCTAGAGTGGCGTTAGTTGCCTTCATTTGAAATGATAGTTTTGCCGTACTTGTCGGTACTACCGATGATTTGTTGCTCCCCTTTTTACACGCAGCAAATGATAATATTGCAAGCGCTAAAGCTGCAATGAGGCTGGTTCTGACTGTTTTCATGGTTTTAATTAGTTATTTGTAACAGGTATTTTACAATTGTATATAAATCTACACTTCACGATAAAAAATGTTTCGGAATATTACTCACATTTCGTTAAAAGAAAGTGTTAAAATCTTAGTTTGAATTTTAGTTCGAAAATTTGTATATAACTAATTGTAACATAGTTATTTGGTGTTGTGAAATGATTGAGCATTGGAATTTGGGAGGGGAATAAAAACGGCAGGGGCCACTATGAACCACAATAAACCTCTCACCCCCGCCGCCTAATTAATGACAGTCGTGCCATTAGCGTTCAACCATAATAATTACGATTTATTTCCAGGCGCGGTTGCCTGCAACGAATTAATTTTTTCACAAAACATAATGACTATAAAACACTTATTGATTAAAATTGCACCCAATTGGTATGACGATACAATACAGTGCCATCCGCAAAATATTTCCGCTCCTAAGTTTTATTATAACTATAGCACTCTGTCAACCGGCTTTTTCACAGCAGGTTAAGAAGAAACGTCACCGTAAAAAGACAGCAGTTGAAAAGCCTGCCCCGCCGGCTTTTAAGTTTAAAACTATTATTATAGACCCGGGGCATGGCGGGAAAGATCCTGGCGCACATGGAGCCTATTCTAAAGAAAAGAACGTTACGCTGGCCATTGCCAAGAAACTACGTTTGGCATTAAATGAACAAATGCCATCACTGAATACGGTAATGACGCGTACTACTGATGAATTTATTGAGTTGCACCGCCGCGATGCTATTGCCAGCGAGCATAAGGGAAATTTGTTTATCTCGATCCATTGTAATGCATCACCAGAGAAAGTGAGCACCGAGCGCGGTGTTTTGTTGCTGGTTTATGGATATCACCGCGCGGGCGAACAATTTGAGGCGCTAAGGGAAAATGCATCCATATTTATTGAGAAAGATTACAAAACTAAATATAAGGGTTATGGCGAGAACAGCGCCATCAATACCATCGTGTTGAGCAACTTTCAACAGAAATATCGCAAAGAGTGTATCCATTTTGCCGACCTGGTAAATCATGAATTTAAGAAGGAGGACGGCCGCCATAGTTTGGGCGTGAAGGAGCAGGGCGTACTGGTATTGCAACAAAGCGCTATGCCTGCTGTGTTAATCGAAACAGGCTTTATCAATAACCATAAAGATGAGGCTTATCTGAACTCAGCCGAGGGGCAGTCTGAAATTGTACAATCAATTATCCGCGCACTTAAGAAGTATCGCGAAAGTTTTAAGCAGGAATAACATCAAAGCTGAAAACCTTGGTAATGATTTACCCCGAGCTGGAAGTTCGTCGTAGCGAATAAAACACTGTGAATGCTACAAAAACGATTCAATAATGCCTGCAATTTTCTTCGCTACAGGAAGCTTGAAGAAATCGACATGTTTTGTATCAACTAAATTGACAAAGACATGCCCGTTGATCTGTTCGGCCCATAGCCTTTTGAAGATCGAATTGCGATACACCTGAGCCTTTTTATACTCGGAAGGGTGGCCATCAGGACTGGGTTCGTAGATCAGAACTACGTTGCCATTGTATTTACATGCAGGTTCGTATGTCTCATGTAAGGCTAAAATTTTATTCTGCGTTTCAATATCTAATTTTACATCTTGTCCCTCTTTTTCCCCGTTGATGGCTAATTTCAGAAGGTGAGGGACGCGGGTATGCAGATACCTGAATTTGTTTCGCAGGTTGATGTATTTGAAAATTCTGATCTCATCATGCATTCGGCGACTAAGCAATATCCCTTTTGAAGGGAACGCAGGAAAATAACTTATCGCCGCCAATAACCCTATTTCGTGGCCGGCCTTCTGCAATTGAACCGCCACCTCAAGGATGGTGCGGGCACCCATGCTATAGCCAATCAGTCCGTACGGGCCTTCCGGATGGAGTTTTTTGATATGAAGAACAATATACTTTGCATAGTCTTGTAAAGTTTTGAAGGGAAAATGCTCTGTATCTTCAGTATACATAATGCCGTACTGTGGATTTTTGACCTTCAAACTATCGACAAAACCGGTAAAAATTGTTGGATAACTACTCCATGGGGGGAAGATAAACAAGGGCATACCTTCACCTTTTTTTAGCAGTAGAATTGGGCTTACGTCATGTGCCGCATTAGAATCGATCTTTCCTGACAGCTGACGAATAGTAGGCAGTTGGTATAAGCCCGCTACAGTTACATTGGCGTTGATCGTGGAATTTGTCTTATTAACAACGCTGACGGCTACCATCGAACTACCGCCCAACTCGAAGAAGTCATCATCAATACCAACAGTAGTTGTATTTAAAGCGTCCTGCCATATTGTTGACAGTGTTTTTTCTGTATCGGTAACTGCGGGCGCGAAGTTTTCAAGTTTAGGGCGATGACTTTCATTCGGCGTTGGTAACGATTTACGGTCAATCTTACCGTTTGAGGTTAAAGGAATCGCTTCGATGTTTACATAGTATGTTGGTACCATGTATACCGGAAGTTGCTCTCTGAGAAGCTCCCGTAGTTCGGCCGCCTCCGCACTTCCGGTGGTATAAGCGATCAATTCTTTTTCCTGCCTGCTTACCGCACGGGCTGTTACAACGGCCTCTTTTACTTTGGCATGTGTTTGCAGAACCGCTGATATCTCGTCCAACTCAATCCGGTGACCATTTATCTTAACCTGGTCATCAACCCGGCCCATACATTCGATGTTGCCATCCGGTAGCCAGCAGCCAATATCGCCTGTTTTATACATGCGTTCACCTGGCCTGAATGGATCGGCCACAAATTTTTCCTGAGTTAGTTCGGGGCGGTTCAGATAACCCCTGGTTACGCCCGTGCCGGCTATGTGTAACTCTCCAGGAGCGCCCACTGGTAATAGTTGTCCCTGTTCGTTCAGAATGTATACATATTCACCAATAAGCGGTTTGCCAATATTAACTTTAGTGCTGTCGTGTATTGGCAACCAGGTACTCCAAATGGTAGCCTCGGTAGGGCCATACACATTGAGTACCGATACGTGCGATAGCGCTTTGCGCAGGTCCTTATACATTTTTTCGGGCAGGGCCTCGCCGCCAATCATCAGGATATCCAAATGGGATAATTGACCATAGTCGGGAGTGACCGCGGTAAGCTGGTTCAGGCGCGAAGGCGTAAGTTGTAAAATATTAATCTGATGTTTCTGCAATTGTGTCAGGATCTGTACGGGATCCACCTCATCCATTACCCGCACATGTACCCCGATACTTAATGTGCACAGAAGTTCTAATACCGAAATATCAAATGTATAGGTGGTAAGTGCCGCCAGCTTCATCCCGTGTTTAAAGCCATAACGTTCAGTAAGGTTTTGATTGAAGCAGGCGAGATTGCCGTGTTCCACCATTACCCCTTTTGGCTTACCTGTTGATCCGGAAGTGTAGATGACATAAGCCAGATTAGAAAGCCCGCTGATGTGCGGAAGATCGTGCTTGCTGTAATTGTCTTGCTGTTGCTTAAATTGGTCAAGCTCCCGGGGAGTTATCATTACCTTGCATTTGCTGTCTTCCAGCATGTATGCAATACGGTCCTGTGGATAAGCCGGGTCAACCGGTACATAAGCTGCGCCCGATTTAAGCACGGCCAGCATCGTGATCACCATCCATTCGCTCCGGTCCAGCAACAGGCCGACCATGTCATCGGCTTTAATATCATAGTTTGCGCGCAGGTAATGGGCCAGTTGGTTACTCTTTTCGTTGAGTTCCCGGTAACTAAGTTCGGTTTCACCAAAGGCCAGTATTTTTACATCCGGGTTTTGTGCTGCCTGCCGTTCAAACAAGGCTATAATGGTCTCGTCAGCTGTATAGAGCGTGTTGATATCATTAAACTCTTCCAGCAATTGCTGTTTTTCTTTGCGAGTAACCAGGTTAACCGATGTTAGGGTATTGTTTTGCATTTTTGGGTCTTTCCCCGCTTTAGATTTATTGCGTTATTAATCGCAGGGGGGTAATGGTGCTATACGTAAATTAGCTTGTGAAAGTTCCCTGAAATGAGGTCAAAAATAATAAATTATGCTTTTTATCCATGCGATAACCTGCTAAGGTTGTGTATGTTATGTTTGTAAAACTAAAATGAGTAATTCTTAAGGCGATGGAGTGCGCTTTGATTACACGTTGAAACGTTATAGAGGTTGTAGATTTTACTCTAATAAGCGCGATTGAACTATAGCGGCTACCTCGCTTACTGCAGGCTGCTTAAAAAAATCAATGTGTTTAGTCTCCACATTTTTTAGGATAACTTCACCGCTGACGTAAGGTTGCCATAACTTTTTGAAGATGGAATTACGATAAACCTGGACCTTGCTAAACTCCGAAGGGTCGCCATCGGGACTTTTTTCATAGATCAGTACCAGGTTGCCATTAAACTTACCATTGCTGATGTAGTCCTCGTGTATATTCAGTATTTTCTGCTGAGAGTCGATCTCTAATATAATTTGCTGAATATCATTATTCCCTCTTAATGCAAGCTTCAGAAAATAAGGCAAACGTTTTTGGAGGTATTTCGCCTTCAATTCAAAAGAAATATTTCTGAATACCCGGATCTCATCGCGTATTCGGCGGCTCAATAATAACCCCTTTTCAGGAAAAGATGGGTAGTGGCTGATGACAGAGAGCAGCTCAACTTCGTCGCCACCATTTTGCAATTGTATACCAACTTCCAGTACCGTACGTGCTCCCAGGCTGTAACCCAGTAAGCCATATGGGCCTTCAGGATGAATATCTTTGATGTGTTGAATCAAAAAATGCACATATTCCTGCAAATCATTAAACGGAAAATCCTCTGTGTCCTCTGTATAAATGATGCCATACAGTGGGTTTTTCCCCGAATAGGTATTTACAAATTCGTTAAATATTGTCGGGTAACTGCTCCATGGCGGGAATATAAATAACGGTGTCCCTTCGCCCTTTTTTAATAGAACGATCGGGCTAATGTTTGTTGTTGTTTTGGTGTCTATCTTTTGCGCCAAGTGACGGATAGTAGGCAACTGATATAAACTTGCCAGCCTTAGGTTGGAATCCGTTTTTTTATTTACCTGGTTGACAATTCTCATTACCATCAGCGAAGTGCCGCCCAGATCAAAGAAATTATCATCAATACCGATTTGGTGAATATTCAAAACTTCCTGCCAGATAGCTGTCAGTGTTTTTTCGGTAACTGATACCGGCGCGACAAAGTTTTCCTGTTTTTGATGGTAACGCTCTGTAGGCATTGGTAGTGCCTTGCGGTCTATTTTTCCATTTTTGTTCAATGGGAAAACATCCATTTTTACAAAATAGGCCGGAAGCATATAATGAGGCAGGTTGTTCTTTAAAAGCTCTGCCAGTTCTGCAGTTTCTACATCGCCCGAGGTATAGGCTATTAATTCTTTATCCTGCCCGTTTATGCTGGCAGCAATTACTACCGCATCTTTTACTTTGCTATGTTTCTGTAAAACAGATGATACCTCACCCAGCTCGATACGGAACCCACGGATTTTTACCTGCTCATCAATGCGTCCCAAGTACTCTATATTGCCATCGGGCAGCCATCGGCCCAAATCGCCGGTGCGATACATACGTTGCCCAAGTTCAAATGGGTTGGCTATAAACCTTTCGGCAGTCAGTTCCGGGCGGTTGAGGTAACCACGCGCAACACCATCACCACCAATGTACACTTCTCCAAGCGAGCCGTGAGGCATAGGTTGCTTTTCCTCGTCTAGTATATAAATATGCGTATTGGCTATTGGCTTGCCAATAGGTACAAAGTTGTTGTAACCGTCTTTTAGTTCAGCTTTGTATTCGATTGAAGTTACCGTTGTTTCGGTCGGGCCATATTCGTTATAAAACGCACAGTGTTCCCGCCATCTTTCGGCAAGGTACGGTGGACAAAGGTCGCCGCCTGCGATTATTCTTTTCAGATAGCGTTTATCTTCTATTACCAGCTCATTCAGGTAGGCCGGAACGGTATGGATATGGCTTACTTTTTTTTCGGTGATGTATTTTTCAAGAGCCTTAATATCAGCAAGCATTTCTTGATGTACAATTACCAGCGCGGCGCCGCTCAGGAACGCCAGCCATATTTGCTCAACCGAAGCATCAAAACTGATAGATGAAAATTGCAGTATGCGTTCCTCCGGAGTAATGCGGAATTCATTTTTTTGGGCATAAACCAGGTTAACTACCGTGAGGTGCTCTACCAAAACCCCTTTTGGCAAACCAGTGGAACCCGATGTATAAATGCAATACATCAGGTTATGCGGATGCAATCCTATTGACGGGTTTTCTTTACTGTAGTTGCTTTGCGATGGTCTGAATTTATCTAATTCGCTCTCATCTATCAACACTTTACAACCGCTATCGTTTACCAGGTAATTGATCCGTTCCTGCGGGTAGTCCAAAGCAATGGGTACATATCCTGCACCCGCCTTTAAAACCGCCAGCATGGTGATCATCATCCACTCGCTCCGTTCAAGCATAATGCCTACAAGGTCGTCGGGTTGTATGGTGTAATTTTGAGATAAGTAATCAGCCAACTGATTGCTGATCGAATTTAAATCCTTATATGAAAGATGCGTGTTACCAAAAATAAGTGCAGTATTATATGGCGTTTTGCTAACCTGTTCCTCAAACAGATCGATCATAGTTTTATTCTTCGGATATTCTAAAGGGGAATACCCGGAGTATAATTCTTGCTGATGGAGTGCAGTACTGGTTGTAATTAAATCTCGCATATCCTTGAAGGCCACTGGCAATATTTAAAAAGGATAAATAAATCAGTTTGATTCTTTATTGTTACACATGGCGCATTGACCTATATTATACGAAAAAGAAGGTCGGCAGGTTGTATTTTAGGAATATTTTGATTGACATTTTGCGGGTTTAGCTGTTATCTTTACTAATAATAAACCTCAATATGAAAACGCAAACTAACTTCTCCCGCCGCGGTTTTTTGAAAACCGGCATAATAGGAGCCGGGACGCTAGCTCTAAGCAATCCTTTTGATCTTTTTGCTGCCAAACCAGCAAAAAAGCTAGGTATAGCATTGGTAGGACTTGGTGGCTACAGCACAGGGCAATTAGCGCCTGCTCTGCAGCATACCAGCAATTGTTATCTGGCAGGGATTGTTACCGGGCATCCGGCAAAGGCTGAGGCCTGGAAGAAGCAATATAATATCCCGGATAAGAATATTTATAACTATGAAAACTTTGACCAGATAGCGCACAACCAGGATATCGACATTATTTATGTAGTGCTTCCGGTTTCTATGCATAAAGAATATACCATCAGGGCGGCACAGGCAGGCAAACACGTGATCTGCGAAAAACCTATGGCATTAAATGCAAAAGAGTGTGAAGAAATGATAGCCGCCTGCAAAAAGGCAAACCGCTTACTCTCTATAGGTTACCGTTTGCACTTTGAACCGCATACTTTGGAGATCATGCGGTTAGGGCAGAAACAAGTGTATGGCAAGGTAAAATCTATCGATACCGGCAACGGCTTTACATATCGTGGCGACCCAGATGCATGGCGATTGAAAAAAGCTATGGCCGGTGGGGGCGGATTGATGGATATGGGCATTTACTCTATACAGGGAACAAGGTATACGCTTGGGCAAGAGCCTATTGCTGTTACAGCAACACAGGAAAAAACGCGCCCCGACTTTTTTAAAGAAGTTGACGAGACCATATTCTGGGAACTGGAATTCCCGGGAGGCTTTGTGGCAAAAGGTAAGTCAAGTTATAACCACGATTGGGGCTATTTGCATGTAGAGGCAGAACGCGGCAAATTTGGATTGGAACCTGCTTATGGGTATGGAGCCATTGAAGGTTACACGCCAAAAGGGCCGATGAATATACCGCAGGTCATTCATCAGGCTGCCCAGATGGATGATTTTGCTACTTGTGTACTACAGAATAAACAATCGCGTGTACCAGGTGAGGAGGGACTAAAAGATATGAAAGTGGTGGGTGCTATTTACCGAAGCCTGGATTCGGGGAAGAAGGAAAGGGTCGTGTAAAATGATTGAAAAAACGAAATTGGCCTGGCCGGATCTGGCTTTTGAAAATTGGAAGGATACCCTGGCTACCGTTCATCTATGGACGCAGATAGTCGGGAAAATCCGGTTGAGGAAAATGCCGTGGCTAAATCATTCATGGCATGTAACGCTTTATGTTAGTGCCAATGGATTAACAACACATAGCATCCCTTATGAAAATGGTGTATTTCAGATAGATTTTGACTTTATTCATCATGTGCTGCATATCACAACCAGTGAAGGTAATATGGCAAAAGTTGATCTTTATCCCCGTACGGTCGCCAGTTTCTATAGGGAGTTATTTGATAAGCTTGAAAATGTGGAGATTGATGCTTATATCTATGCTACACCAAATGAAATAGATCCTGCTATTCCTTTTGAGGAAGATGAGACCCATTGCTCGTATGATGCCGAAAGAATACATGATTTTTACCATGCATTGGTAAAAATTCATAATGTGTTTACGAAATTCAGGGCAAGATTTACAGGCAAATGCAGTCCGGTACACTTTTTCTGGGGTGCATTTGATATGGCAGTTACCCGATTTTCAGGAAGACCCGCGCCTGTGCACCCGGGCGGGGCTCCGAATATCCCTCTGGCAGTAATGCAGGAAGCCTATTCACACGAAGTAAGTTCCTGTGGTTTTTGGCCCGGCAGTGAGCAGTTTCCGCATCCGGTATTTTACTCTTATTGTTATCCCACGCCGGCAGAGTTTAGCCAGCATCCTGTAAAACCCAATGAAGCATTTTTTAGTGCTGAAATGGGCGAGTTTATGTTATTATATGACGTTATTCAACGTTCAGACAAGCCCGAAGAAATATTAATGCAGTTTCTGCAGACAACCTACGAGGCTGCCGCTAATACAGGTAATTGGGACAGGAAGTCATTAGAGTGTGATTTTTCAAGGTTTGAGAACTGAATACAAAGTATTTATGATTAAGCTCATTTTTTATTAACAGCCTGCATTTATATTTGTAGTGATGAAGCTAATCGCATCTATACTTACACTCTATTTCGGCTTGCTAATGATGCAGCCGTTTTATCACATGAGTGTGGTAAAAGCGAGTATGGCAAAAACGTGTGGTACCGATATGTGCTGCGAGAAAAAGGTACACCATATACCATCAAAACCTTGTAATAATACCTCTGCGTGCAACACCGGTTTTTGCAATCCGTTTGTGCCGTGTGGCATTTCAGTAGCGAGTCGTGTTATACAGTTTAAGTTTGGTAATCCGATGCTTGAACTATCCAGGATTAAAAGGCCAGCAGTAAACGATCATATAACTTCCAACTATTTATCCGATTGCTGGCGACCGCCCAAGCTATCCTGATCACCTCAATCACTCTGAAAAACGATCAGGAATCAATTTTAACATTTAAAATTCAATAAAATGAAAAGAATAAGCTTAGGCGTAGCGGCTTTATTATTAGCCGGCGCAACCGTATTTGCACAAGGTATAGAAATTAAAAATTACCCTAAAAAGGCTAAACAAGAATGCCAGGGTACTTGCCTGAAAAAGAACAAAACAGGTAAATGTACCAGTCAGAAAGCCTGTTCAGATATGAATACCTGCGGTGCAACGTGTTCAAAATAACAATGTGCTAAATGAAAAGGCTCCCGGGTTTCCGGGAGCCTTTTTTAATAATATCCACTATAATAACAGCTAGTCGTCAGATGGTGTAAATTAAATTTCAGACTTCAGTCTTTGCAATTTTATCAACAACATCCATTACACCGTCCACTACCCGTAGTACTAAAAAGTGTCCGGAGTCTTCAATGTTTACAATCCATGCGCTTTTTTCGTTATAGGTTATTCTAACTGTAGAGTTAATTGTAAAATCGAAATACTTACTCTTTACAATAGTTCTTATGTCGGTGGGCATTTGTTTTTCATTTCCAAAAGCCATATGATATACCAGGTAACCTTTTTTTGTAAACTCCGCCTTATTTACCTGGTTATTCATAATAAAATCAACCACATAGTTTTGATCAGACTTATACCATTTGGGCGCCTCGGCTCCCTTAAATAAACTGGCGAATGCTTCAGCCACTTTTTGTGATACGGTTGCTTTAACTGGTTCGCTCGAAATGGTGACTTCTTTCAGTTGTATTTGAGCAAATGCGCTGTTTACCCCAATTGCTAATAATAACCCGCTTAGCAAAAAGGGAATAATTAACTTTTTCATGATGCTTTA
>Ga0068852_100002486_pt1 | contig 12692 bp, 11 predicted proteins | sample KBSCornC22_FD_66594 | JGI IMG/M metagenome (GOLD analysis project Ga0068852, IMG submission 66594) | Corn rhizosphere microbial communities from Kellogg Biological Station, Michigan, USA - KBS Corn C2-2 | ecosystem: Host-associated > Plants > Roots > Rhizosphere > Soil ... | reverse complement strand
CTTCTACGTGGCGCGCGAAGCCTTCCGCCTGATGCGCGAGCAATCGCCGCAGGGCGGCCGGATCATCAACAACGGCTCGATCTCGGCGACGATGCCGCGTCCGCAGGCCGCGAGCTACACCGCCACCAAGCACGCGGTGACCGGCCTCACCAAGGCCATCTCGCTCGATGGCCGCGCCTTCAACATCGCCTGCGGGCAGATCGATATCGGCAATGCCGCGACCGACATGACCACGGGCATGGCGGCAGGTGCCCTGCAGGCGGACGGCAGCAAGAAGGTCGAGCCGCGGTTCGACGTCCAGTACGTGGTCGATGCGCTGCTCTACATGGCCGGGCTGCCGCTCGCGGCCAATGTGCAGTTCATGACCGTGATGGCCACCACCATGCCCTATATCGGCCGCGGGTAGGAGAAACAGATGCATATTCTAGTTATCGGCGCCGCCGGCATGGTTGGCCGCAAACTGACCGACGCGCTGGTGAAGGCTGGCGAGGTCGGCGGCAAGGGGATCGAGAGGCTGACGCTGGCCGACATCGTCGCCGCTGGAAAGCCGAGTTTCGGCGGTGCGGTCGAGACCATCGCGACCGACCTCAGTGCGCCCGGCGCTGCAGCGGCGCTGGTCGGCAAGCGCCCCGACCTGATCTTTCATCTCGCGGCGATCGTCTCGGGCGAGGCCGAAGCCGACTTCGAGAAGGGCTACCGCATCAACCTCGACGGCACCCGCGAACTGCTCGAGGCCATCCGCAAGGAAAGCGTGAAATCGCCGTACAAACCGCGACTGGTCTTCACCTCGTCGATCGCGGTGTTCGGTGCGCCGTTCCCCGAAGCGATCGGGGACGAGTATTTCTCGACCCCGCTCACCAGCTACGGCACGCAGAAGGCCATCGGCGAGCTGCTGCTCAACGACTATTCGCGCAAAGGCTTCCTCGACGGTGTCGGCATCCGCCTGCCCACCATCGTGGTGCGGCCGGGCAAGCCCAACGCCGCGGCCTCAGGCTTTTTCTCCAACATCCTGCGCGAGCCGCTGGTCGGGCAGGAGGCGGTGCTGCCGGTGAGCCGCGACGTGCGCCACTGGTTCGCGAGCCCGCGCGCCGCCGTCGGCTTCCTGCTGCACGCCGCGACGATGGACACGGCGGCGCTCGGTTGGCGCCGCACGATCACGGCGCCGGGCCTCACCGCCACGGTGGGCGAAGAAATCGAGGCGCTGCGCCGCGCCGCCGGCGACAAGGCGGTGGCATTGATCCGTGAGGAGCCGAACGAGACGATCGTCCGCATCGTCGCCGGCTGGCCGCGCAACTTCGACGCCAGGCGCGCGCTGGCGTTGGGCTTCAAGGCAGAGAGCAGCATGGACGAGATCATCCGCGCGCATGTCGAGGATGAGCTGGGCGGCAAGATCGGCGGGTAAGCCTTGCGCTCTGGCCGATCGATCCCTGAGGGCTCGTTCGGCCAACCGCCTAGCGCATATTGCCCGTGTGGCCCTGCGAGTAGCGGCCGGGCTGCGGCCAGACGGTGAGGCCGTGCGGGCCGGGGCCGGCCGGGATCTTCTTGACCGCGCCGGTATCGGTGTCGATGTCGTAGACTTCGGCATCGAAGCGGCCCGAGAACCACAGGTGCTTGCCGTCGATGCTGACATTGCCCATGTCGGGGCTGCCGCCGCCGGGGATGTCCCAGCGCCCGATCATCGTGCGGCTGGCGAAATCGATGATCGAGACGCTGCCCGGCCCGCGCGGTTTGGCGTGGTCGGGATCGTGCGAGCCACGATTGGAGACATAGAGCCTGGTGCCGTCGCGGCTCACCACGAAGCCGTGCGTGCCGACGCCGGTGGGGATGAAGCCGATCTTGGTGAAGCTGTCCCCATCGACCATGAAGACGCCGTCGTTCATCATGTCGGCAACGTAGAACACCTTTCCATCCGGTGACAGCCGGATATCCTGGGGCATGCTCATGTCGGCGAGCCTGAGGTAGCCCACAACTGTATCCGTCTTGAGGTCAATCTTGGCGAGGCCGCCAGTGCCGAACTCGCAGGTGAAGATGGCGTAGGAGTCGTCGGCGGAAAAATCGGCGTGGTTGATGCCGTCGCAGCCGGGCACCTCAATGGTCGATTTGAGCGCCATGGTCTGCGGGTCGCGCAACTCGAGCGCCCGGTCGTTTTCCGCCACGACGATGGCCGAGCTGCCGTCGGGCATGAAGTACATGTTGTAGGGATCATTCACTGGAACGGGCTTGCCGGGCTTGCCGGTCAACGGATCGATCGGTGTGAGGCTGCCCTTTCTGGTGCCGCTGGCATTGTTGGTGACCCACAGCGTCTTCAGGTCCCATGACGGCACGACGTGCTGTGGGAACATACCGACCCGGTATTTGTCGACGACCTTGTCGGTTGCGGGGTCGATCACATGCACCCAGTGGGAGGTCGAGTTCGGCACATAGACGCGCGACAGCGCGCCGGCGGTGGCGGGGCTGAGATCGTTCGGGCCGGTGTGGGCATAGATGTTGACCGGAGCGGTCGGCGCCGGCGGCGCGTCATCGGCGAGGATGGGGCTGAGGGACGCGAGAAAGGCAACGCCCGCAGCGAGGACGAGTCGGTTCATTTTTTTGTCGTCTGCTTTGCGATGAAGTTCTGGATGTCGGCGACCGTACCCTCGACAATGAGGTCGACGCCAAGCTGCCCGAGTGCCGCGGTGGAGCGCGTCGGGTCGCCACCATAGACTCCGTCGGCGGCCGTGAAGCTATTGCCTTTGGCCAGTTCGCCGGTTCGCACCAGGTTGGGAGCGAGCGCCAGCGTCAGCGAGGTATCGGCAAGGCCCGCATGCGTGCCGAGTTCGCTCTGCTTGGCCCCCGCGGCCAGGAGCGCCTGCACGTAGCCGTGTTCGGTGATGTCGTAGTAGTTGCGGTCGGCGAAGACGCGGGCCGGGCTCTTCTGCCATGCCTTGTTCAGGGCATCGGCGACCGCGGTCAGATCGGCCTGGTAGCCGCCGTGGTCGCCGAGCAGGACGATGGTGGTGAAGCCGGCATGTCGTAGGCTCTCGGCCGCGGACGTCAGCAGTGCCTTGAAGGTCGCGTCGCTGATCGTGAGGGTGCCGGGGAACCCCATGTGTCCGGTCGGCGGATCGATGTTTCCTTCGGGCACATAGGCCACCACCGGCGCCACCAGTGTATGGCCGAGTGCGGCCGCAATCCTGTCCGCCAGGACCTGCACGCGCGCATTGTGCTTGCCGAGCGCGACAGCGGGCCCGCTCTGCTCCGTGCCGCCGACTGGAACGATGATCGTTTTGGTGCCACCCTCGATTGCCGCCTTGAGCTCGGTCCAGGTCAGGTCCTCGAGGCGGACGCTGGCAGCGCCGGGCGCTGGGGCCGCGCCGGCGGCGAGGACCAGAGCGAGGCCCAGCGCGGCGATCTTGTGCGTTGTGGTCACAGGGCAGAACCGGGCCGTTAGGCGGGGCAGGCTAGGCGAGGTTGACCGGGCTGTCACTTTACACTTGCGTAAAGTCAGGGCTGCGCCTGCGCTTCGGACGTCGCCGCCAGTGGCGGCGAGGCCGTGCGGCGGCGCTCGAACAAGGTCCGCGCGAAGCCGTGGGCGGGGCGTTCGACGCCGATATGGAGGAGCCACGCGCTGCCGAAGCAGAAGGCCAGCAGCAGCGGCAGGCCGAGCAGGCGGCCCCATTCGGGCACGTGGTAGTATTCGAGGCCATAGGCCAGCCACAGGATGAACATCACGTGGACGAGATAGAGCGGGAACGAGATGCGCCCGAGCAGCACGCTGAAGGAGGTCGAGAACCAGGCGTTGGCGAAACCCCGATCCGAGGCGAGACCATAGACCAGGACGCCGAACAGCAACGGCGCGGCGCCCGAGGCGTGCGGGATCGCCATGTCGACGACGATCAGCACCAGCGCAATGTCGGCGATCCGGCCCTGCACGCCGCGCCAGAGCTCGGGCGTCAGCCGGTGCAGCCGGCACAGCACGATGCCGCCGGTGAACGAGCCGATCATGCGGGGCAGCGCGCCCCAGAAGATGTCGTCGTTGTAGATGCGGCCGCTCACTCCGATGCTAACCATGACGGGAAAGAGCAGACAGAGCACCGCGAGGACGATCAGCAATGGCTTCATGCTGATGCGCGTTGCGACCACTGCGATGAACGGAAAGGCGACGTAACCCACGAGCTCGGCGCTGAGCGACCAGGTCGGCTGGTTCCAGTCGCCGTCGGCGGGCAGCCACCAGCGGTTAGCGAGGAACAGCGTACGGACGAAGGCGGTGGCGGTGAGGTTGGTCGGCACCGCCGCCTGCGCGAACCAGGTGCGGAACGTGGCGTCGACCGTCACCAGCCCGAGGATCATCAACAGCACCGCAGTCGAGACCGGATAGATGCGCAGCGCCCGGAGCGCGGCGAAGCGGCCGAGGTTGCCCCAGCTCAGTGCACGAAACTGTGTTTCGTGCGTCAGCATCAGCACGAAGCCGGAGAGCACGAAGAAGAGATCGACCCCGGCCCAGCCGCCGCGCAGCAGCGGCACGCTGCCGAGGGCCCCAAGCCCGAGCTGCCGCGAAAACGATTGCAGGTGATAGACGAGCACCCACAGCGCCGCGATGCCGCGTACGCCGGTCAGGCTCGGGATCGTGCTGCTTTTACCTTGGGCCGCCATCGCCTCGCCATAACCGGGAACCTGCTCGGCGACAACGCCGCGCGCGCCGGTCGGTTCACTCGCGGATCGAAGAGAGCAGGGTCTCGCGCGCGGTCTTGAGGTGCGCCCTGGCGGCGGCCTCGACGCGCGGCCATTCGCGGCTCGTCAGGGCGTCGAAATACACCATGTGTTCCTTGATCGCGATGGCGTTGCGCTGCCGCTCCTCGGCCTTATTCCATTGATAATGATAGTGAAAAATGAAGGCCATGATGTCGTAGAAATCGCGCATGAAGCGATTGGCCGAGGCCTCGAAGATGAGCCGGTGGAAGCGTGCATCGAGCTCGGAGAAGTCCTGGAAGCGGCGGTCGATGTCCCGCGCGAGCGCCTGGTGCTCGGCCTTGAGCTCGCGCAACTGCGACCACGACATATGCCCTTTGGGGAGCGAAATGAACGCCTTGGCGCTGGTGATCTCGAACATCTCACGCACGGCGAACAACTCGGCAGCGAAATCCGGGGTGATGCCCTTGAAGGTCCAGCTGGCATTGGGGCGCTTCTCGATCAACCCGTAGCGCGCAAAGCCGTTGAGAAACTCGCGCAGCGCGGTGGTGGAAACGCCGAACAGGCGGGCCAGCTCCAGCACGTTGATGGTCGCGCCGCCCTTCAGGTCGCCGCGCAGCATCCATTCCATGAACTTGGACTCGACGTGCCGCGACGTAGCAACTGTCTCGGCGCCGGGGAACTGCTCGGCCAGCGTCGGATTGACGATCACGACGCGGTCTCGACCGGTGCTGATGAGGCCGCGGTCGGTCAGCTCCTGCAGGGCCTTGCGGACGGTGGTGCGACTGACGGCGAGCTCGTGGCTCAGGGCGTTTTCGGACGGAACCCGCTCGCCCCGGCCAACCCGCGAGATGATCGAGAGGGCCCCGTTGAACGCCTGCTTATAGACCGCATCGTTCTTCACCGCCTTGCGCTCCCATATGGTCGCCTCAGCGTCCGCGGCGACGCAACTGGTCGAAGAACACGATGATGATGATCAGGCCGCCGGTGATGATCTGCTGCCAGAACGAGTTGACGTTGAGCAGGTTGGCGCCGTTGTTGATCGTGGCGAGGATGAACGCGCCGATCAGCGGACCGTGCACCGAGCCGATCGCGCCGAACAGCGAGGTGCCGCCGATGACCGAGGAGGCAATGGCCTGCAATTCCCAGCCGTTCGCCTGCGTGGCGTTGCCGATGCCGATGCGGGTGGCGAGCAGGATGCCGACGAAGGCGGCAAACACGGCCGATAGCGAATAGGCCACATAGAGGATGAATTGCACCCGCACGCCGGAGAGCCGCGCCGCCTCCGGGTTCGACCCCACGGCGAAGATGTACCGCCCCCAGCGCGTGTGGTTGAGGAAGACGTAGGACGGAATTCCGACCAGCACGACCATCCAGAACAGGCTCGGTATGCCGAGCCAGTCGAGCGTGGCGAAATCGGTGAAGCCCTTGTCGGTGATGCTGATGGTCGCGCCGTTGGTCATCAACAGGCCGATGCCGCGCAGCGAGGTGAGTGTCGCCAGCGTGATGATGAAGGGTGGCAGCCCCATCTTGGTGATGCCGAAGGCGTGAAAGATGCCGATGGCGAGCCCGACCAGCAGCGTGATGACGATCGACAGCCAGACCGGAACGCCGGCCTGGATCAGCATGGCGATGACCACGGTGGTAAAGCCGGCGATGGCGCCGACGCTGAGGTCGATACCCGCGGTTATGATGGTGAAGGTTTCGCCCAGCGCCAGGATGGCAATCATCGAGCCCTGCCGCAGCAGGTTGGGGATGTTGCGCTCGGTCAGGAAGTTGGGAGTCGAAATGGTGAGGATGACCCACAGCAACAGCAGGATGCCGACCAGCGTCAGGGCGAACAGGAAGTTGTAGTTGCGCCGCGCCCGCCGGGCCTCCTTGGAGACTGCTTCCTCGGTCGTGGTGGTCATGGATTCCCCCTGCTAACTCTGGTTGGTCGCGTTCCCGGAACCGGAAGACCGGTTCAGCTGTGCTGGAACGCTCTAGACGCCGATCGCTTCGGCGAGGACTTGTTCGTGCGTTGACTGGTGAAAGCCGTTGCTGCCGGTCAACCGCCCGTCGCGGAAAACATGCAGCGTATCGGCGAGCTCGTACACCTCGGGCAGGTAGGACGAGATCAAGATGATGCCGGCGCCGTTCTTGAGCAGCTGCGCCAGTAGCCGATAGATTTCGGCCTTGGTCCCGACGTCGACGCCGACCGTCGGCTCATCGAAGATGAACAGGTCCGCCCCGTGGTTGAGCCATTTGCCGATCACCACCTTCTGCTGGTTGCCGCCCGACATCGACGAGACCAGCGAGCGCCGGCTCGGCGTCTTGATCGACAGATCGCGGATCTGCTGGTCGGCGTGCTGGGCTTCCTCACGGTTCGAGATGGTGATGCCGTGGGTCAGCCGATCATAGATCGGCAGGTTGATGTTGAAGCCGATCTGCAGGTTGAGGTTGAGCCCCTGGTCGCGCCGGCTCTCGGGTGCCATGGCGATGCCGAGCTTGATGGCCTGCCGCTCTGTGCGGATGTCGACCGGCTGTCCCTTCCACAGAATCTCGCCTGAAGTCCTGGGATTGCGGCCGAAGACGCTCATGGCGAATTCGCTGCGCCCGGCGCCGATCAGGCCGTAAAGGCCGACGATCTCGCCGCGGTGGACGGTAAGCGAGATGTCCTCGAACCCCTTGCCGGAAAGATGTCTCGTTTCGAGCAGGGTCTCGCCGATCGGCACCTGCTCCTTGTGATAAATCTGCTCGATCGAGCGATTGATCATCAGGGACACGAGCTCGTTCTCGTTGGTCTCCTTGATGTTTCGCGTACCGACCAGCGTGCCGTCGCGCAGCACCGACACGCGGTCGGCGAGCTCGAACACTTCTTCGAGCCGATGGCTGATGTAAACGATCGTGACGCCCTGGTCGCGCAGCCGCCGGATCAGCGCAAACAGCTGCGCCGCTTCCTGGCGCGTGAGATAGGCCGTCGGTTCGTCGAAGATCAGGAATTTGGTGCCGCGCAGCGCGGCACGGGCCGTGGCCACGAGCTGCTGCTGCCCGATGGTGAGGCTGCCCAGCTCGGCGCCTGCGGGCAGGTTGAACCCCATATCGTCGAGCAGCCGCTGCGCTTCGCCGCGCATCTCGCGCTTGTTCAGCAGCCCATATTTGAGGCGTTCATCGCCCAGAAAGATGTTGGCGGCGACCGAGAGGTGACGGCAGAGCACCACTTCCTGATGCACCGCATTGATACCGTGATCGATCGCTTCCTGCGGCGTATCGAGGCCGACCGGAGTGCCGTTCCAGAAGATCTCGCCGCCGGTGCGCCGGATGACGCCGGTCAGCAGCTTGATCAGCGTCGACTTGCCGGCGCCGTTTTCGCCGACGATGGCGTGAATTTCGTCGTAGTTGAACGCCAGGGTCGCCGGCTTCAGCGCCAGCACCGGCCCATAGTGCTTTTCGAGATTTCGCAGCTCGAGAATGGGCCCGTCATGTCGCTCGCTGCTGCCTGTCCCGGCTGCTTTGCCGCCCGGCGCGACATCGGAAATAGTCATGGTTTGCCTCCGCCCCCGAGGACATGCAGACACGGGCGCTGTCCCCTGTCAAATGCGACAGGGGACAACCTCCTTGTTCGTTGCTTACTTGCAGTCCAGCTTGGGGTGGATCAGGGCGGCGATCTTGGGATCGTTTTCGTTCGCCTTGGTCACGAGGTTGGCGCCGGTATCGACGTTGGCCTCGACCTTTTCGCCCTTGGACACGGCGAGGGCGGTCTTCACGCCGTCGTAGCCCATGCGATAGGGGTCCTGCACGACGAGGGCCGCGGTGGTGCCGTCATCGAGGAAGCCCAGGGTCTTGTCGTCGCTGTCGAAGTTCACGAGCGCGACCTTGTCGGCAACCTTGTTCTCGGCAATCGCCTGGCCCGCGCCCTCACCCATGATCAGGTTGTCCGCGAAGATGCCGACGAGATTGGGGTTGGCGGTCAGCAGGTCGGTGGTGATGTTGAGGCCGGTTGTCGCCTGGCCGTCGGCGACCTTGGTCGCGACCAGGTGCAGATCGGGATACTTCGCGGCGATCTCTTCGGTGAAGCCCTTGTCGCGAGCGGTGAGCGAGCCCACGCCCGGCAGCGAGTTGATCAGCGCGACATCGCCCTTGATGGCGCCGGTCTTCTCCTTGATCGCCGCAGCCAGACCATCGGCAGCCACCTTGCCGCCGGTCTCGTTGTTGGTGGTCAGGAACGAGCTGAAGGCCTGCGAGTCGGCCGACGAGTCGATGCCGATGATCGGAACCGATTTCGCAGCGGCGTCGATCGGGGCGCCGAGCGCCTTGAACTCGGTCGGCGAGATGACGATGGCGGCGGGCTTGCCGGCAACCGCGTTCTCGAGGATCGAAATCTGACCGTTGATGTCGGATTCCGACTGCGCGCCGAGTTGCGGAACGTTGACGTTGAGATCCTTGCCGGCCTGGCAGGCGCCGGCGAGCACGATCTGCCAATAGGGCGAGGTCGTGTCCTTGACGATCACCGGAATAGTCGGATTGTCGGCGCGGGCCGGCCCGAGCGCGATCAGGCCCGCGGCCACCGCCAGAGCGGAAATCTGCACGGCCCTGAGGCCGAGGCGTTTAATTGACATGAGCTTCTCCCTTGGGCGCCGTTTGAACCGTTTGTGCTGGCGCCGGCTGGAAACTATGCACAAAAAACTGCTGTCGCCAAACGTTTTTTATGCATATGAAGCAGCGCGGACCGAAAACTGGAGTTGCTGCTGATGCGGGCCCTTTGCTGTGTCGAACCTGGCCATCTCGAGCTGATCGAGGTCGCGCGACCGGAGCCGCCCACCGGGTGGGCCCGGGTCGCCATCGCGCATGTCGGCATCTGCGGCACCGACTATCACATCTACGAGGGAACCCATCCGTACCTCGCTTATCCGCGCGTGATCGGGCACGAGCTCTCGGGCCGCGTGATCGATCCCGGGGGCAGCGGGCTCAAGGCGGGCGATCCGGTGGTGATCAATCCGTATCTCAACTGCGGACACTGCGAGGCCTGCCGGCACGGCACGCCCAACTGCTGCGAGTCCCTCAAGGTGCTCGGCGTGCATACCGAGGGCGGCATGACCGAAGAGATCGTGGTGCCACCCGGCAACCTCTACCGCGCCGACGGGCTCGACCTCACCGACGCGGCGATGGTGGAGTTCCTCGCCATCGGCGCGCACGCGGTGCGGCGATCGCAGATTGAAGCTGGAGAGCGCGTGCTGGTGATCGGCGGCGGCCCGATCGGGCTCGGCACGGCGATCTTCGCGCGCATCGCCGGCGGCGACGTGACGGTGCTCGATGCCGCCGACGACAAGGTCGAAGCCTCGCGCGGCTTCGGCTTCCGGGCCGCGCGGCTGAGCGAGGTGGAGGGCGAGGCGTTCAAGACTGCACGGGGCACCGGCTTCGATGTGGTGATGGATGCGACCGGCTCGCTGCGCTCGATGGCGGCCGCGGTCAACTACGTGCGCAACGGCGGCAGCCTGACGCTGGTGGGCGTCACCAGCGGCGACCTCGTCTGGCCGGACGGCGAGGTGCACCGGCGCGAGCTGACCATCCGCGCCTCGCGCAACGCGACCGACGTCGATTTCCGGCACGTGATGGACTCGATCCGCAATGGCTCGGTGCCGACCAAACAGCTCGCCACGCACGCGACCGACCTCGACCACGTTGCCGACAAGCTGCCGGCCTGGGCCAAGGATCGCAGTGGCTTGATCAAGGCGATCGTCACCATCTGACTTGGCCGCAGCGTGCGCGCCGGAGTAAAGCTGCGCGCATGCACACCACCGAATCCGCCGCGGCGCGCTACGCCGACATCGAGACCTGGTCCACCGCTCAACTGGTGAGCGGCATGATCGACAGCCAGCGCGAAGGGCTCGATGCTGTCGCCGCTGCGGCGACGGCGCTGGCCCGGGCGGTCGATGCGATCGCCGATCGGCTCGGCAGCACCGGCCGGCTGATCTATCTGGGCGCCGGAACCTCCGGCCGCATCGGAGCGCAGGACGGGGCCGAACTGCCCCCGACCTTCAACTGGCCTTACGAACGGGCGATTGCCCTGATGGCGGGCGGGCCGGGGGCGCTGCTCAGGGCCGTCGAGAACGCCGAAGACAGCCTGACAGCGGCGGCCGAAAGCCTCGACGCGCTGGGTATCAACCCGGCGGACGCGGTGATCGGCATCGCGGCCAGCGGCAACACGCCTTACGTCACGGCCGGACTAGAACATGCGCGCAACAAGGGCGCGCTGACCGTGGGGATCATCAACAATCCGGGCGGCACGGTGGGCAAGGCCGCCGAGATCGAGGTGCTGCTCGCGACCGGCGCCGAGTTCCTCGCCGGCTCGACGCGGATGAAGGCGGGCACCGCGCAGAAGGTCGCGCTCAACGTCATCTCGACCGGCGTGATGATCCGGCTGGGCTACGTCTATCGCGGGCTGATGGTCGAGATGCGGCCGACCAACGCCAAGCTGCGCGAGCGCTCGGTGCGCATGGTGATGGAGCTCACCGGGGCAGACGAGGCGACGGTGCGCGCGACACTGGCGCAGGCGGGCGGCGTGATCAAGCTCGCGACGGTGATGCTGCTGCTCAAACTCGACCGCACGGGCGGCGAGGCGGCGCTCGAGCGGGCCGGCGGCAACCTGCGCAAGGCGCTGGCGTGAAGATTTCGGTCAGCGCGGCGCCGACCGCCGCCGAGCTCGAGCTGATCGGCGGCGGACTCGCAAGCTTCAACGAAGCCGATGTGGGCCCATCCGGCCGCTCGCCGCTCGCGGTGCTGGTGCGCGACGATGCGGGCAAGCTGTGCGGCGGCATCTCGGGCTACACCGCGTGGGGCTGGCTCTACATCCAGTGGCTGTGGCTCGAGGCCGGCCATCGCGGGCAGGGGCTGGCCGGCAAGATGCTCGCGGCGGCCGAGGCCGAAGGGAAAGCGCGGGGGTGCCACGGGGCCTATATCGACACGTTCAATCCGGTGGCGCTGAAGGTGTATCAGCGCGCCGGCTATGTGCCGTTCGGTACGCTCAAGGATTTTCCCAAGGGCCGCACCAGAACGTTCTTACAGAAGCAGCTCTAGCCGGCAACCCTGCCGCCGGTCATCGGCTGCGGGGCGCCGGTGGTGGTTGGGAAGCTGATCGGCAGGCCGCGGAGAACGCGGACCGCGAGGAAGGCGAAGCATTCGGCTTCGATGGCATCACCGCGCCAGCCGACGGCTTCGGCCGGCACCGCCTCGACATGCGCGCGAGACGCGAGCATCTGCATGATCGCCGGATTGTGCCGCCCGCCGCCGCAGACGACGAGCTTGGCCGGCCGTTGCGGCAACAGGTCGAGGGCCTTGCCGACGGCGCTGGTGGTGAAGGCGGTGAGCGTCGCCGCGCCGTCTTCGGCATTGAGGCCGTCGGCCATGCTGGCGGGGAAGTCGAAGCGGTCGAGCGACTTGGGGTACGGCGCGGTGAGGTAGGGATGCTGGAGGAGACGCGCCAGCCGCGCCTCATCGACCGTGCCGGCAAGCGCATAGGCGCCGTTGCGGTCCATACCGCCAAGCCCGAGGCCCTTGATGAAATCGTTGATCGGGGCGTTGGCGGGGCCGGCATCGAAGGCGATGAGGCGATCGGCGCCATCCCACCAGGTGACGTTTGCGACGCCGCCCAGGTTGAGCACCGCGACATCGCCATGCGCCCCGAGGCCACGCAGCAGCGCCTGGTGGTAGATCGCCGCGAGCGGCGCGCCCTGGCCGCCGGCGCGCACGTCGGCGCTGCGAAAATCGTAGGCGACCTTCACCCCGAGCAGCCGGTGCATCAGGCCGCCGTCGCCGAGCTGGCGCGTCGCGCCGAGGCGGCCCGGCTGCGGCGCACGATGCAGCACCGACTGGCCATGAAAGCCGACGACGCCGATATCGCCGAGGCGCATGCCAGAGGCATCGACGAGCTGCTTCACCGCCGCGGATTGCGCCCGGGTCAGCGCCTCCTCGGCCACACGGAAGATCGCCGGGTCGGGGCCCTCGAAGTTCCATTGGCGCGCCTGCGCGAGCGTTTGCTCCAGCGT
>Ga0068852_100002485_pt1 | contig 12696 bp, 15 predicted proteins | sample KBSCornC22_FD_66594 | JGI IMG/M metagenome (GOLD analysis project Ga0068852, IMG submission 66594) | Corn rhizosphere microbial communities from Kellogg Biological Station, Michigan, USA - KBS Corn C2-2 | ecosystem: Host-associated > Plants > Roots > Rhizosphere > Soil ... | reverse complement strand
TCGAAGTTCTGCACGCCGCCGCCCACGCGCTTGGTCGTGTAGAACAGCACATAGGGTTTGGCGCTGTAGGGATCGCGCAGTACGTTGACGCCTTGGCGGTCGACCACGAGATAGCCACGCTTGAAATCGCCGAACGCGATCGACAGCGAGTTGGCGGCGATGTCGGGCATGTCCTCGGCCTCGACCAGCGGAAAGCCCATCAGCGTCGCCTTGCCGTCGGCGGTCGCCGCCGGCTGCCAGATGTAGTTGCCCGCATCGTCCTTGAGCTTGCGGATCGCGCCTTGCGTCTTGCGGTTCATCACCCAGCTCGCATTCTGGCGATAGCCGGCCTTGAGCGCATAGACGAGATCGACCAGCACGTCGGACTTGTCGCTGGCGGGGAAGTCCGCCGACACCCCGGTCGCGACATAGCCGAGCTTGCCCCAGGCCCAGCTGCCTTCGGCGATCGTCGTCTCCGCCAAAAAGCCCTTGGGCTTGTTCGTACCGTTGCCGGTCACGAACGCCGTACCCTCCTGCTGGGCGAAGGCGGCGTTGACCTCGTCGGCGATCCATTGGCCGACATCGACCGCGGCGTCGTCGAGGAACTGCGCGGTGGCCGCCGGCATGGCGTAGAGCTCGGCCGTCGGAAAGTTGAGCGCGTCGATGATCTGGCTGTCGGTGCCGGGCCGGCTCGCCGTTTCGGCCACCCAGCCGGTCGCGGGACCAGTAGTGCTGACCGGTTTCTTGTAGAGCGAGGTCGACACTTGCCGCACGCTCGCGATCGAGCGGATCGGCGACAGCGCCGTCATAAGCCGCGTGATCTCGGTGTCGGTCTCGGTCGGCACGAGATAACCGCCATCGGGACCCGAGCCGACCGACAGGGCCTTCTCCTCGCCGCGTTTTACATACGCGGCGAACGCACCCTTATACTCGTCGCCGGCATCGGGACGCCCGCCTTCAAGCCGCGGCCGGGCCCTCTCGAGATTGGCGCGGTCGATCGCGGCTTTGGCGCCATCGAGCGCCTGGTTCAGCCGGCTGACCTTCTCTTCGGTCAGCGCATCGGCGCTGCCGCGCTTTTCGAGCTCGGCGATGCGGCCATCATTGATCCGCTTGAATTCCTCGAATGCGGTCATGAACTCGCCGAACAGCGCGTCGGCGCCGCCATTGGCCTTGTTCTCAAGGCCGGTGGTCGCTTCAGTCATCATCAATCCTTATTGCTTGAATGCAGCCATGGCCGCCTGCAGCGACCGTTCGAGCCGGCTCGGCGCCGGCGGTTTGCCCGGAGCAATCCGGGCGAGGTCCATCATCGGAAAGGTGACGATGGAGATTTCCCAAAGGTCGATTTCCCACAGCTGCCGATGTCCGGTGCGCGGCTGGCGCGTCGATTTCACCGTACGGAAGCCGATCGAAAGCCCATCCACCGCCCGCTTGGCGATCAGCCGCTTCAGCGCCTCCGCTCGCGGCACTTCCGGCACCAATCGGCCCTCGACCCAAAGCCCGAACCCGTCCTCGCGGATGGCGTCCCAGGTACCGACCGGATCCTTCGGATCATGCTGGAACAGCATTTTGATCCGATGCCGGCCGCGCAGGCTCAGCGATTTGCGGAAGGCGCGCGGCATCACGATGTCGCCACCCTCGTCGACCTTGCCGAAGACGCTCGCATAGCCCGAAAAGCGTCCCTCGGCATCGATGGGGATCGCCTTCATCAGCGCTTCCCCTTCGGCCGCGCCGGACGCCTCGCTCCGCTCGCGGGCGGCAAACTCGGCGCAGCCAGTTTCCCCGCGAGGCTCCAGGCGAATTGCCTGAAGACCTCGACGGCCTCCGTCTTGGTCGGCATGAGATCAGTCCTTGTTCTTGAACAGCCGGTTCAGCGCGGCGATTTCCTTGACGAAATCCTCGAAGCGCCGGTTCGCCGCCGCCAGCTCCTTGAGGCACCACACGAGCAGCCCGCTCGCCCCGCTCGCCCACAAGAACAGCGCCAAATGCGCCAGGTCACCGCGCTCGGCGATGGTGCGTGTCAGATCATCCATTTGTGAGCTGCCTAGTTGGTTAGCCGCTTTCGGAGAAAACCCGCGAGCCGGAGACCCCTGGCTGTCTATTCAGGCAGCGGATGCGCCTTGAAAAACTTGTCGTGCCGCAGGCGGCAAGGTGAACGACCAACTCCGACGACGCAGCGCATATCTCGCGTGCTGCCTCGTCTAGCCGAAGTCGTCGCATCTAGTTTCCGATCCCCAGCATCGCCCGCTTCTCCTCGTCGTTGAGGAATCCCGCTCCGCCGATCCGCGCCCAGCGGCTCGCCTGGTCTTCTGCCAGCGCTTCGATCTCGTCGAAGTCCGGCACGACCCTGATTCGCCCGCCAAACCCCGGCGCGAGCCAGAAGCTCAGGTCGTCCGTCACGCGCTTGACCAGCGGCACGATGGTCTGGCGCCACAGGCTGCGATTGGCCTCTGCCAGATTTGCGTAGGTGTTGTCGCCCGGAATGCCGAGCAGCATCGGCGGCACACCGAAGGCGAGCGCAATCTCTCGCGCCGCGACGTGCTTGGCCTCGATGAAATCCATGTCCTTTGGGCTGATGCCGATCGACTTCCAGTCGAGCCCGCCCTCGAGCACCATCGGCCGGCCGGCATTCGCTGCGCCCTGGAACGCGGCCTCGAGTTCATCCTTGAGGCGCTTGAACTGATCGTCCGTCAGATGCCCCGCGCCCGCCGAGTAGACCAGCGCTCCAGAGGGCCGCGCTGAATTGTCGAGCAGCGCCTTGTTCCAGCGCGCCGCGGCATTGTGCAGATCAAGGCTCTGTTGCGCCGCCTCGAGAGGCGAGAGCCCGTAGTAGTCGTCGAGCGGATGGAACAGTGCCATATGCAGTATATCGGCCACCGGCAGCGCGTCGAGCTTCAGCGTCTCGGTCCCCTGCCCGGTCGAATAACTGTAGGCCCTGGGCCAGCCATCGGTGCCCGTCACCACGCGCACGCGGTCGGGCCGCAAACAGAACAGTGCCTTGACCTCACCCTCGGACACCGCCGCGCGCAGATACGCATTGCCCGCCGTCTCGAGGAACGCGTAAGCGGCCTCGAGCATCTCGCTGCCCGATTGCCGCGAATTCGGCCGCGCCAGCAAGGCGAGCAGCGGATGCTCGGCCAGCCGCTTGCCGCCGTCCTCGATCGCCAGCGGCACGCGCGCCGCGCTCTCGGCGATCAGTTTCACGCAGCGATGCACCACCGGGTTGCGCGCAAATCCCTCCTGCGCCAGCGCTGCAAAGCTCCGCGCGGTCCACTGCGCCTCGCCCAGTTCGCGCACCGAAGTGAGCATCTGGAGCGTCTTGGTTTCGGGCACGACGGAACGGCCGCCAAACAGGCGGGTCAGCAGATTAGGCATGTCGTCATCTCTCAATCGAAAAAATCAGCCGGGCGTGTCGATCCGGCCGCGCGCCGCTCGTCGTGTCATCAGAGCGAGGGCAAAGGCCACCGCGTCCGCAACAGGAGCACATCATGATCCCGACCATCACCGCATTCGAGCGTTCACCCGATGACGGCAAAGGCCTGTCGCGCGACACCCGCGTCCGCTGGGCGCTCGAAGAGGTCGGCCAGCCTTATGATGTCCGCCTCGTCTCGTTCACCGCGCTCAAGCAGCCGGCGCATCGTGCGCTGCAGCCCTTCGGCCAGATCCCGACCTATGAGGACGGCGACCTCGCGCTCTTTGAAACTGGCTCGATCGTCCTTCACATCGCCGAGACCCATCCTGGCCTGCTGCCTGCTGATCCGAACGCGCGCGCCCGCGCCATCACCTGGATGTTCGCGGCGGTCAGCACCATCGAACCGCCGATCCTCGATCTGGTCACCGTGCGCATCCACGAGCGCAACGAGTCCTGGGCGGCGCAACGCCTGCCGCTCGTCGAAGCCCGCATCCACGATCGCCTGCGCGACCTCTCGGCTTATCTCGGCGACAGCGACTGGCTCGACGGCGCCTTCAGCATCGGCGACCTGATGATGGTCCACGTGCTCCAGCGCCTGAAGCCCTCGGGCCTGCTCAACGGCTACGCAAATCTTGCGGCCTATGTCGCGCGCGCCGAAGCGCGCCCGGCCTATCAGCGCGCCTTCGAGGCGCAGCTGGCGGTGGCACGGGCGGCATGACCTACGCCCGCAGGATCTTCTCCATCGCCTTGCCCTTGGCGAGCTCGTCGATCAGCTTGTCGAGATAGCGGATTTCCCGCATCGTCGGCTCCGCAATCTCCTGTACCTTCACGCCGCACACGACGCCGGTGATCAGCGTGCGCTGCGGATTGAGTTTTGGCGCCCGCGCGAAGAACTCCTCGAACGAGGTTCTGGCAGCGAGCTCCTTGTCGAGGCTCTTCTGGCTGTGTCCCGTCAGCCAGCGGATGATCTCGTCGACTTCGGCCTTGCTGCGCCCCTTGCGCTCCGCCTTCTGGACGTAGAGCGGATAGACGCTGGCGACGCTGGTCGCATAGATGCGGTGGTTATCGGTGTTCATCGGCTCAATACTTCCCGCTCCGCGGTGCTCGCCCCGCTCAGCTGGGGTCCGGTCAAGCGAGGTTCCGTTGTATCCGAAGATCAACTTCGGCTGAACCCATCCGCCGGACCGCCGGCGCTTGCATTGTACGGCAAATTACCGTACAACCTGTCATAAGTACGGACAACATGGAGAAATGACGTGTCCCCGATGAGCGAGCGCCTGGAGCTGCGCCTTGACGAAGAGACCATCCGAAGGGTCGACGTGTGGAGATCCAACGAAGGTGACATTCCCTCGCGGTCCGAAGCTATTCGCCGGCTCATTGACGTGGGATTGGCCGACAACACAAAGGAAGGCTTTCGGCTGAACAACACCGACAAGCTAGTGGTTTGGATGCTCTCAGAGATCATGAAGAACCAGATCAAGACACGGAAGGAAAAAAAGGACGACCCCTATGACATGAAAACGGTGAACCTGATCCAAGAAGCTGTCTACGGCGGCCACTTCTGGGCGCTGGGCTGGGAGATGCCCGGAGTAATACATGATCATGTTGACGACCGTCGTAAGGTTTCCACCGTCGTAAACATACTCGACGCTTGGTCGTTTATCGAAGGCGCCTATGAGGACTACGACGCCAAAACTAGGGCCACCATCGAGAAGCAAGTGGGCTTCCGAGGGAAGAACCCAACGTTTCTCGGATTCGATGGGAACAACGAGACTGAGTACCTTTCGATTGCGCGTTTTCTAGTCGAGACGCTGGGTCGTTTTCAGCGCTTCAAAGGTCGTGAGTTCAACTCGCATCTGCCCACTGCATCGAGGTACAGTCGCATGGCCCGGCTATTCGAGGACATTCGAAAGAAGCTCGGCGATCGGAGGCTCTCACCTACCGAAATGATCGAGCTTCTCAAAGTTGAATGACCAACTCGCCATGCGCGACCCGGCTCGGTGTATCCGAACATCACTCATATCCCCCAACAAGTAGCAGCCCCTGGTCTGGGATCACGATATCGGTTCCGCCTTCGGCCGTCTGGAGATAGTAGCCGCCAGCATGGTCCGCGACCGTCTGAAACAGATCGCCATATTGTGTCCCCGCGAGGCACTGCCATGTAGCGGTCAGATTGGCCGTCTCCTTGCTCATGTCGTCGGGGGTCGGCGTAGCAACCCATCCTGCACCCGAGGGTAGCATGGCGAGCCCTTCCGCCTGCAGTCGGCGCGCAAACTCCGGCTCCACGCGATAGACCGCCGCGGTGCAGCTGAACCACTCCGTCCGATGAAACACGAGTTCGAGCGTCGATATCCCGGCCGGAATTTCCTGGCTTCGAACAATCGGCTCTTCGCATGCTGCCAGGCTCACGCAAATTCCGGCGGCCAGCAGACAGAGAATCGGTCTCATAAGCGCCCCCCTGGAGACCCTTCGCCGGGTCGCCCAATCGCACCTCGTGTGAGACGTCTACCACGCGTGAACTCTTGGTCCTTCCCTCCCCATCAGCTCCGTCACCGCCCACACCGCTGCGTCGACTCGATCCGGCGAACCTCCATCCGCCGCGCCGTCGACCCCAAACGCGCACATCTCGTCTTCGAGCGCGGTCAGCCCCTCCGCGTGCGTCACCAGCCCGCGCCCATAAAGCGCGGCGACCGGCTCGGCGCGGACCCATTTGCCGCGCGTCGCGTGCACCATGCGCACGGGCGCATTCGCATCCACCTGGGCGATGACGGCCTTCACCATCTCGCCACCCTGGTTCCCCTCGGCCACGATGCAATCGGCGCTATGCGCATGAAACGCCTCGACCGCGCATGACGCCCAGGCGAGCGGCGCCGCCGGCTTCAGCGTCAGGTCGCGCAGCACCACCACGGCTTGCCCCATCCGTCCCGCGACGATAATCCCGCATCCGTCCGAATTCGCATTGCTCGTCGCCGGCGGATCGACCGCCACCACGACGCGCCCCAGCTCGCCACCAGGCCAGCGCTGGAACATGTCGCGCGTCCACAGCGCCCCCGGCAGATCTTCGATCAGTTCGCCCTCGAGCTCCTGCCGCCCGAGCACCGAGCCGCGATAGCGCGCCACGACGGCACTCAGGAAACTCTGCGCCAGATGCTTCTTGTTCTCCGCCGTCGTCATGCGCGAGACGATCGTCGTCGGCTCGGCCAGCAGCCGCTTCAAGAGTTTCGTCGGCCGAGGCGTCGTCGTCGCCACCTGCCGTGGCCGGTCCCCGAGCCGCAGTCCGAACTGCAGCATGTCCCACGCCGCCTCCGCGTTCGGCCACTTGCCAACCTCGTCGCACCAGGCGGCCGCAAATTGCGGACCGCGAAACCGTTCCGGGTCCGCCGCGCCCAGAATGATCCCCTCGACGCCATTGCTCCAATGGAGCGTCGTTCCACGCAGTTTTGGGCGCTCGCCGCGTGGCGTCACCGCCATGATGCCGCTCGGCCCTTCGATCATCACCGCGATCGCTTCGGTCATCGTCTCGCCGACCAGCGCGATCGGCCCGATGCCCTCACCCGCCAGTCCCCTCACCCATTCGGCTCCGGCTCGGGACTTGCCCGATCCGCGCCCGCCCATCAGCAGCCAGGTGATCCAGTCGCCGGGTGGCGGCAGTTGCTTGTCGCGCGCCCAGACGCGCCAGTTGAAATAGAGTTCGGCGGCGGCCTCCTCGCTCAGCTGCTCCGCCCATCCGGCCTCCTCAGCCGCGCTTGAGCTCTTCAATACGGGCGACGAGCTTGCGGCGGATGTCATGCATGTCCTTGGTCTGGCGCGGCGTCGCCGCGATGTTGGTCGCCGTCTCGATTTCGATGAGCTTGCCCATCGACTGCACCAGCTTGCCCAGCACGTTGACTTCGGTTTCGGTCACGGTGGCCATGTTGTCCTCGATTGTCTCCAGCATGCGATCGAGCAGCCGGAACAGCCGCTTGATCAACCTGTCGCGGCTGACCTCGCTGAGGTAGCGACGCTTCCAGCCGAACTGCAGTCTGGCGTAGTTGAACTGGCCCTGGGTCAGATCGTGCTTGGCGCAGATCTGCAGGATCGTCAGTTCGTTTGCGGCGTAGTCCGTGCCGACGTTTTCCCAGAACGTGGCGGGACGGCCGGACAGGACGCCGTCATCCATTAAGTGGTCCTCGCGATGTCTTGCTGAGTTCCGGTCCCAATTCTGCGACCGTGCCAGAACTATACGCCTCGAGCGTCACACCATGGATAAGTCGTCTGAAAAATCGCGGAGTCGCCTGCGCCGCAAGGCACTTGCGCGAACAGGCAAGTGACACCTAGACTCGGTTTCGGACGCCTTGGGAGGGGATGAAGCCGATGAGACTCGCGAGCACCCTTCGACTCGCCGCCCTGCTCGCCTCGCTGGCGACCGGCGCGGCCCACGCGCAGTCGCTACCGCCCTCCAACTCGCTGCCCGACGATCTCCAGAGCTACGCGGGCGATTGGGAGCTGCAACAGGAAGATGCGAACGCTGCGACGTGTCCGCTGACCTTCACCGACCAGCAGGTGCAGGGCGGCTGGGCCATCACCCTGCCCGACACCTGCGCCGCACCATTCCCGGCCGCCTCTGCCCTCGCGGTGTGGTCGGTCGATTCGTCGGACGGCTCGATTACGATTTCAGACGCCGCAGGTCACCCGACGATGAAGCTCCTTGCCGACCCCGACGGCTTCTACGCCACCGACGAGGACACCACGCCGCGCTTCTATCTGGTCACCCCGCAGGACCCCAACGACGCCGGCGGCGAAACCGACGCGGACTAGACCCGCTCAGGGGGTTCGTATTCCGGCCACTCCGCGATGTGGTCTTCCCACGTCCCGGGTTTCACCTGCGTCTCGGCCACCGTGCGGCCGGTCACCGAAATGCCCGCATCGATCACCGTCTGCGGGTCACCCGAGATCAGCGGATGCCACCAGGCGAGGCCTCTGCCCTCGGCGATCCGCCGATACGCACAGCTCTTCGGGATCCACTCGATCGTGCGGACATTCTCGGGCGTCAGCTTGATGCAGTCTTTCACCTTCTCGTGACGGTTGGGATAGTCGCTGCAGCGACAGGACTGTCCGTCGAGGAGCCTGCAGCGCACGTCCGAGCGATAGAGTTCGCCGGTATCCTCGTCCTCGAGCTTCATCAGGCAGCAGCGGCCGCACCCGTCGCAGAGTGCCTCCCACTCGCTCACGCTCATCTCTTCAAGCGACTTCTCGTCCCAGAAGGCCATATGTTTGCCGTGCTGTTTATGATGTAGATAGCGCCGGTTCTATCCCCGGAGCGTCCGTTGCAGGACCCCTTCTATCACAAGGAAAAGCGCCGCAAAAAAGCGCGGATGCTCGACGCCGACGCATGGCTCGATTCGGCAATCTATGATTTCTGGAACTCGATAGGGCGCGGCTACCAGCATATCGAGGATTTCTTTGCGCTTTTCCGCGTGCGCGGCTTCAAGCGCCTGATCGTCGAGCTGCTCTCGGACGGCTTCAGCTTTTTCGCCATAGGCGCTGTTTTGACGATGGCTTTGGCGCTTCCGGCGTTCGACTCCATCGCCTCGGGTCAATTCAATAAACCCGAGGATGTATCCATTACCTTCCTCGACCGTTACGGCAACGAGATCGGCCGCCGGGGCATCCGCTCCGACGACTCCTATCCCCTTGATAAACTTCCGGATTATTTCGTCAAAGCGGCGATCGCGACCGAAGACCAGCACTTTTACGAGCACTTCGGGATAGATGTGTTCGGAACGCTGCGCGCCATCGTCAATAACGCGCAAGGCGACAATGGCACGCAGGGCGGTTCTTCGATCACCCAGCAGCTCGCCAAGAACCTGTTCCTCAGTCCCGAGCAGACCCTCGAGCGCAAAATCAAGGAAGCCTTCCTCGCCGTCTGGCTTGAATGGCACTACACCAAGGACGAAATACTCAAGATGTATTTCGACCGCGCCTACATGGGTGGCGGTAACTTCGGCGTTGCCGCGGCGGCGGAATACTATTTCGGCAAGAAGGTTACCGATATTAATCTCGCAGAAGCGGCAATGTTGGCCGGTCTATTCAAGGCGCCCACGAAGTACGCGCCGACCGTCGACCTCGCCGCTGCGCGAGGCCGCGCCAACATCGTCCTCAGCCGCCTCGTCGATGCCGGATACATGACCGAGGGCCAGGTCGCAGCCGCCCGTCGGAACCCGGCGACGCCGGTCGATCACAGCGATGATCTCAATTCGCCCAACTACTTCCTCGACTGGGTGTTCGACCAGGCCAAGCAGCTGATCGCGGACTCCAAAACCACTTCGAACGCCTTTGTGGTCCGCACCACTATTGATCCAGTCCTGCAGTCCTATGCGGAAGACGCCGTGACGTCCGTCATCCGCGACCAGGGCGAGCAATACAATGTTCACGAGGCCGCCATGGTCGTGACGGAGCCGAACGGGCAGGTCCGCGCCATGATCGGCGGGCTCGACTATGGCAAGAGCCAGTTCAATCGCGCGGTGTCTTCACTCCGCCAGCCGGGTTCTTCGTTTAAGGCCTTCGTCTACGCGGAAGCGTTCGAGAACTTCAATATGACGCCCAACACCCGCATCGACGACCGCGGCGTGTGCATCGGCGACTGGTGCCCGCATAACTATGAGGGCAACCTCTTCGGCAACATCACGCTGACCCAGGCCTTCCAGCACTCGGTAAATACCGCTGCGGTGGCCATATCTATCAAGACCGGCCGCCAACCCATCGCCGACCTCGCGCACCGGATGGGAATCACTAGCGATTTTCCGGTGACACGCTCGCTCGCACTGGGTGTCGCCGAAGTCAGCGTCCTCGACATGGCTTCGGCCTATTCGGTCTTTGCCAGTGGAGGCTACAAGACGCCGGCCTATGGCATCCTCAAAATCGAAACGCTTCGGGGTCAGACGATCTTCGAAAAGGACGTGAACGCGCCGCGCGAGCGTGTCCTCACCCAGCAAACTGTGGGCTATATGGATACGCTGATGCGCGCGGTAGTCACGGGCGGAACAGGCGTTCGCGCCGCCGTCGACGGCGTCCCGGCCGTCGGCAAGACTGGCACTACGAGTGATTATCGCGATGCTTGGTTCTGCGGCTTCACCGGCAACTACGTCGCTACCGTCTGGTACGGCAATGACGACTACCAGAAGACTAATACCCTTACGGGCGGCATTCTGCCGGCGATGACCTGGCAAAAGTTCATGGCCTACGCGCACACCAATATCGAGATCAAGCCGGTCTACGGCATCGACTTCAAGCCCGCGCCATTCGTGGTCACCGCCGCCGCTGATGGCCAGCCCGCCACCGGCGAGGTTGAGCGTCCTCCGACTCTGAAGCCGGAAGCTGCGAGCAAGCTGCTCGACATCGCCGACGAGCTGCAGGCTGCGTTGCGAGACACGGGCTCCGGCACAGAAGTTGCTGCTCTCGCGATATCGCCGACGGCCGCCGGAAGCCTCTGACCTTGCGGTTTCTTCTGAATCTTGTCCTTCTGCTGGTGGTCGCGCTCGGCACAGGCTTCGGCCTCAGCTGGTACGCACTTTCCGACGGCCGCCTGTTCGGGGCATACCAAAGCGGGCCATGGTCGACCTGGCTTCGGAGCGGCGCCCCTGATCCCGACCCTTACACACGCGCTTATCTGGCGCGCACCGGTGCGCTCCAGCTTGGGCTGAGCGAAGGTATTCAACTGATCGCAAACTCCGATAGCGACGGCAAACCTCTCAGCCGCGATTGCCGCTACCGCATCGATGGCAGTACGCCCACTGCCACTTTCTGGACTCTCGTTCCAGTTGCAGCCGATGGCAGTCCGATCGGTCAGTCAGGCGTCAGCAGCAGCCAGATCGCTCGCGCCAATGACGGCTCAATACAAATATACGTCAGCCGTGGCCTCGCGCCCTACAATTGGATCGAGATTGCTGGCGAAGGCTCCTTCACGCTTGTACTTACACTTTACGACACGACGTTGTTTTCGGGTATCAGCTCAAACCGCACAACAATGCCCTCCATCATCCGAGAGGCGTGCGCATGACCCGATCATTGCTTTATGCGCTCGGTGGCTTGCTTCTGGGCCTTCTTATCCACTTGGTGGTGATCCTCACCTTGCCCGCGCTTGCGCAAGATGGGGTAGCGGCCCGGGTTGATACCGTCCTGCCCGATGCGAACCGGACGGTGCTGTTTGGCGATCTTCACACCGACGATGCCAACCCTTTCCGCCTCGATCCCGACCTCACTTACGCACTGTGCAAGCTCAATCTCAAGCAAGGGCCAGGCGAAGTCGTCGCCACCCTGCCGACAAGCTTCTGGTCGGTCGCCGTCTACGGGCGAGATGGAACGGTGATTTACTCGACCACAAATCGCGATGGGATCGGTCAATCGCTCGATATGGGCATTTTCGACCCGGGGCAGACGCGGTTGCTGGCGGAGCAGAAGATCGACATCAACGCGGGCCTGCTCATCGTCGAGGCGCCGTCCGACGAAGTCTTCGTGCTCGTACGGCTGGCGCCGCCGCAGGCGGCGGTGCGCGCGCGCTACCAGGCGGACCTTGCGCGGCTCAACTGCCACAACATCAAGATCTAACTGCCGGCGGTGCTGCCTGCGCTCATGAGGTAGCGCGACGCAGGCCCGCCGCGGCGCGGCGCCGGCGAGTATCGTCCCGCTTCACTGCAGAAATCGCCGCTGTCCGCCGTCTCCACCAATGATCGCATCGCGCTGAGCTTAGCGTCGACTCTGATCGCCGCGTCATGCGGCGTATCGATCAGCAAATTGTCCAGCGCATAGCTATAGGCGTCGTATCGCGCGTCGAGCGAGTCGGTGAACCACGCAATCGTCGCACGGTTCTCCGCCTGCCGCTCCGCGGCGCCGGCGCGCATCTTCGGGTCGGCGTTGGGCAGCCCGTTGGCGGCGATCCCGCGCTGATGGTCGACGCGCTCCACCGCGCAGATGGCAGCGAACGCCGCCGGCAGCATGCCGAGATCGGCATCGATGTCGTCCGCCAGTCGCGCGTAGCGCACAGGTGAAGACGCAAAGCTCGTCGTCGTCAGCCAACGGTAATAGCCGTCCTTTGGCCGCGGTTTGTAATGCGCCCGCACGAAGCCGAGGCGCATCAGCTCCACTCGGAAATCGCCGAGCCAGTCGTAGCCGTGCGGGGAGACCAGATAGCGCCAGATGCGGTCTCGCATCTCGAGTTCCTCGTCGCTCCAGTTGAGCGTGGTCGCCGGCCCGCTCAGTCCGTGGGCGATCTGCACGGCATTGGCGGCGGATTCGTGCAGGGGATCGTCTTCGGCGCGGCCGAAATCGCC
>Ga0068852_100002484_pt1 | contig 12701 bp, 8 predicted proteins | sample KBSCornC22_FD_66594 | JGI IMG/M metagenome (GOLD analysis project Ga0068852, IMG submission 66594) | Corn rhizosphere microbial communities from Kellogg Biological Station, Michigan, USA - KBS Corn C2-2 | ecosystem: Host-associated > Plants > Roots > Rhizosphere > Soil ... | reverse complement strand
TCGGCTTGCCGCCGACGTCGCTAATCACCAGCGGCTGGCCTTCATGTCCGCGCAGCGTACCGCTCGACTGCGACCAGATGTACTGCAGATTCTTCACGTTCGATGCGTCGACCTGCTTGAGCGCACTGTAGCGATTGAGATTCAGGTCGCCGGCCGGCGCGCCCCACTGGTTCGGATCCTTGAAACGGGCGAATTGCTCCGTGTCGGTGCCGGCCCACGCCGTGCCGCTGAGCGCGACCAGCGCCGCTATGACGATTCCCAAATTGAACTGACGTTTCAACGTATACCCTCTCATCTCGAATCTCCTCGCTGACAGAAGTGTCGGATTTGCTCGTCGATCTGCGGGCGTGAGCATCCATAAGCGGAATCCCACGTCGTGTTTCGTTTCTCGTCTTTAACTCGAAGGCGATGCTCGGGAAATGTTGCGGTGTCGGGCGCAGCACGTGTGCGCCATCGCCACCGCGTGCGCGGACCTTAGTCCGAGGCGGGGCAAGATGCATCAGGGTCGAATCGGCGCGGTGGAAAGGGCCTGCAGCCCGCTACTTCGGCAATATCAGATAAATCGGAAAAATTCCGATTTATCAATCAATTGCGCAGTTTCTTACCGCAGAAAAATTGCTGCGCCGCGATAGAAAGTGTGCCCTCTGCGTGACACCTGCGGGAAGGCGATTGCGCCACGAATGAAGCGTGCAGATCGTCGCTTGCGCGGCTTTGCGCGCGAGCGCCGTCCATCGATTACGGAACGGTCACGCCCCACGGCAATTCGCCGACCGGAATTTCCTTGACGACTTTGCGCGTCGCCGTGTCGATCGCGCTCACGCTGTTCGAGCGGCCGTTGGCGACGTAGAGCTTCTTGCCGTCGCGCGTCAGGGCCATGTTCCACGGTCGCTTGCCGACCGGGATTTCCGCGATTACCGCGTTCGATGCCACATCGATCACCGAAATACTGCCGGCGCCGCCGTTGGCGATGTAGATCGTCTTGCCATCGGCGCTCGCGATCGCGCCTGCGGAACGCAGCGCCGCGGGAATCGTGCGCACGATCTTGCGCTTGTCCGCGTCGATCACGTCGACGGCATCCGCGGCCTCGGCGGCGACGTAGGCCGTGTGCGTTCCCGGCAGGAAAGCGATCCCGCGCGGATGCCCGCTCGATTTGACTGTGCCGAGCGACGCGCCGGCCTTGAGATCGATCACTTCGACATCGCCGGAATTTTCATTGCTCGTCAGCAGCAGCGCATCGTCCGGACTGTAGATGCAGTGTTCGGGGTTCTGGCCTTTGAGCGGGATATGCTTTTCGAGCTTGCGCGTCTTCACGTCGATCAGCGAAACCCAGTTGTCGTCCTCGATGCAGACGGCGAGCTGATTGCCCTTGGTCGACCGGCCGATGCCTTCGGGACCGTTGCCGACGGCGATTTGCGTCTCGAGCTTGTCGGCCGCGATGTCGACCACGTCGACTTTGCCGCCTTGTGCATCGACCACGAACAGCGTTTTTCCCTCGCGGTCGGCGACGATGCCGTTCAATTTCTTCGCGAGCTTGCCTTCGGCGCTCAGCGTGCGCACGACTTCGTCCTTGCCCGTGTCGATCACCGAGATCGTGCCGCTGGCCTGATTCGGTACATAGGCGAACGAAGCGGCGAACGCTGGCGTTGCGAATAACGCGGCGAGCGCTGCGTTGAGAACGACGTGGAAGGAGAGAAGACGCATTTCGCATTCCGATGGAGGGCGGAGCACGAAACTTACCTGCACACGCGCATTCACTCAACCTTTACGCGCATCGCGTCCCGCTATCGGTGCAATGCCACGCTAGGCGACACCGGGCACGTCTTCGAGCGCGCGATAAATGATCTTGCCGTGTTGTCGGGCGAGATCGACCATCTCGTCCGCACCGGCGGATGCGCCGCCGATGCGCAGGCAGGCGTCGCATTTCGCCACGAGCCGGCGTGAGATCGGGTGGAAAATTTCGTTGAACACCGCGTCGCCGATGCCTTTCGATCCCGCATGCTCGATCAGCGGCAGCGCGTACCATTCGCCCATGACCGGCAGGTGGCCCGCGCGGAACAGGCGTAACGACGCTTCGGTCATAGCCTCGACATTTTTCGCGATCAATGCGGGATCGTCGTTCGTGCCGGAGCGATACGGGCCGGCGACCAGGATCATCAAAGGTTGCAAGGTGGTTCGTCCTTATTGAGTGGATTTCGCCGTTGATCGATGTTCGACAACATCGCGCATAAGGTCATTCGACGATACGGCCGCCGAGCGCAGTCAGCAGACTTTGCGCTGCGCCAATACGCTCGGCTGCGCCGGGCAGTTCCATGCGGACCTTGAACTTGTCCTGGCCGTCGAGCGAGTACACTTTCGGCTGGCTTTGGATCAGCTTGATCACGCGCATCGGATCGATGTTCGGCGTCGGTTTGAACAACACGCGGCCGCCGCGCTCGCCAAGTTCAAGTTTCTTGATGCCCATTGACGTCGCCGCGAGTTTCAGCGCCGCCGCCACGAACAAGTGCTTGACTGGATCGGGCAGCAGGCCGAAGCGGTCGATCATCTCGATCTGCAGCTCACGCAGTGCATGCGCATCGTGTGCGCTGGCGATGCGCTTGTACAGGGTCAGGCGCGCATGCACATCGGGCAGGTAGTCGTCGGGGATCAGTGCAGGGATGTGCAGCTCGATATCGGCATCGTGCTCATTGACGAGATCGAAGTCCGGCACCTTGCCCGATTTGAGCGCGCGCACCGCGCGTTCGAGCAGCTCGGAATAGAGCGAAAATCCGATCGCCTCGATCTGGCCCGATTGTTCCTCGCCGAGCAGCTCGCCCGCGCCGCGGATCTCGAGGTCATGGGTGGCCAGAGTGAAGCCCGCACCAAGTTCTTCGAGCGAGGCTATCGCTTCGAGACGTTTCTCCGCATCGGCCGTGATGCTGCGCTTGTCTGGCACGATCAGGTAGGCGTAGGCGCGATGGTGCGAGCGGCCGACGCGGCCGCGTAGCTGGTGCAGCTGCGACAGGCCGAAGCGGTCGGCGCGGTTGATCAGGATCGTGTTCGCGCTCGGCACGTCGATGCCGGATTCGATGATCGTGGTGCAAACGAGCACATTGAAACGCTGGCGATAGAAATCGAGCATCACCTGCTCGAGTTCGCGCTCGGGCATCTGGCCGTGGGCGATGCGCAGGCGCGCTTCCGGAATCAGCTCGCCGAGTTCGCGCGCGGTCTTGTCGATCGTCTCGACCTCGTTGTGCAAAAAGTATATCTGGCCGCCGCGCGCGAGTTCGCGCTGGAACGCTTCTTTGATCGTCGCGGTGTCCCACGGCGCAACGAAGGTCTTCACCGCGAGTCGATGCGACGGCGGCGTGGCGATGATCGACAGGTCGCGCAGTCCGCTCATCGCCATGTTGAGCGTGCGCGGGATCGGCGTCGCGGTGAGGGTGAGCAGGTCGACTTCGGCGCGAAGTTTCTTCAGTTGTTCCTTCTGGCGCACGCCGAAACGCTGTTCTTCGTCGACAATGACAAGGCCGAGGTTTTTGAACCGGATGTCGGCCTGCAGCAGGCGGTGTGTGCCGATCATCACATCGATCTGGCCGTTCTCGAGCCTCTTCAACGCTTCGTTCACCTCGGCTTTCGATTTGAAGCGCGAGATCACCTCCACGCGCACGGGCCAGTCGGCGTAGCGGTCGCGAAAGTTCTGGTAATGCTGCTGAGCAAGCAGAGTGGTCGGCGCGAGCATCGCCACCTGCTTGCCTGCGATGGCCGCGACGAACGCGGCGCGCAGCGCGACTTCGGTCTTGCCGAAGCCGACATCGCCGCAGACGACGCGGTCCATCGCTTTGCCCGAGGCGAGATCGGTGATCACCGATTCGATCGCGCGCAGCTGATCCGGCGTTTCCTCGAATGGGAACGCGGCGGCGAATTGTTCGTAGAGGTTGCGGTCGTAGACGAAGGCCGTGCCGCCGCGCGCTTCGCGTTGCGCATACAGCGCGAGCAGTTCAGCGGCGACGTCGCGCACCTTCTGCGCGGCCTTGCGCTTGGCTTTCTCCCAAGCCTCGCCGCCGAGCGCGTGCAGTGGTGCAAGCTCCGGCGCCGCGCCCGAGTAGCGCGAGACCAAGTGCAACTGCGCGACGGGGACGTAAAGTTTGTCGCCCTTGGCGTACTCGATGCTGAGAAACTCACCGCCGGCGCCGCCGACGTCGAGTTTGAGCAACCCTTGATAGCGGCCGACGCCGTGGTCGGCATGCACGATCGGCGCACCGATCGTCAGTTCCGACAGGTCGCGCAAGATCGCTTCCGGTTCGCGCACCGCGTGCTTGCGCCGCCGCGTCGCGCGCGCGCGTTCGCCGTAGAGCTGGCGGTCGGTGAGGACAGTCAGCGCGGGGTCGGTCAGGGCGAAGCCGTCGTCGAGTGGAGCGACAGTGATGGCGAAGCGCGGTTTGACGTCACTTGGCGGCGAGAAGAACTCGCTCCACGAAGCGACGACCTTCGGCCGCACCTCCATGGTCGCGAGTTGTTCGACCAGCGCCTCGCGCCGTCCAGCCGAATCAGCCGCGATCAGCACGCGGCCCGGATAGGCATCGAGGAATCGCTTCAGTTCCTGCGCCGGCTCTTCCCCGCGCTGGTTGAGCGGCACGCTCGGCGCGGGCTGAGTGCCGAGATCGACAGCGTGTTCGCTCGCCCCCTTGCTGACAATCTCCACACGCAGGCTACGATTGAGCCGCTCGCGCAATTCTTGCGGCGGCAGGTACAGCTCGGCGACCGGCAGGATCGGACGCTCGATGTCGTGCGCGCGGCTGTCGTAGCGCGTCAGCGCCTGCTGCCAGAACGTTTCCGCAGAATCGAGCGCGTTCTCGGCGAGAACGAACACCGACTCGGAACTCAAGTAGTCGAACAGTGTTTCGGTGCGTTCGAAGAACAGCGGCAGGTAGTACTCGATGCCGGCCGGCGTCGTGCCTTCCTTGATGTCCTGATAGATCGGGCAGTGGCGCGGATCGATCGGAAAGCGCTCGCGCAAAGTGTTGCGAAATGCCTTGACCGATTCCTCAGTCAGCGGAAATTCGCGTGCGGGAAGCAGGTTGACCTTATCGACCTTGTGCGCCGAACGCTGGGTTTCCGGATCGAAAGTGCGAATCGACTCGATCTCGCGATCGAACAGCTCGATGCGGTACGGCTCGCGCGTGCCCATCGGAAAAATGTCGAGCAGGGCGCCGCGCACGGCGAAGTCGCCCGGCTCCAGCACCTGCGGCACGTTGCGGTAGCCGGCGGCCTCGAGGCGGCGCTGCTCGTTGGCGAGGTCGAGCGTCTGCTTCAACGCAAGGACAAGACCCGATCCGCCGATAAAGCTGCGCGGCGCCAAGCGCTGCATCAGCGTCGACATCGGCACGACGAGCACGCCGCGCTTCGTCGTCGGCAGGCGATAGAGCGCGGCGATACGAGTCGAAACGATTTCCGGATGCGGCGGGAACAAATCGTAGGGCAGCGTCTCCCAGTCCGGGAAATGCAGCACGTCGATGGAATCGCCCGCCAGCGCGTGCAGATCGGTTTCGAGCGTGTGCGCCGCATGCGTGTCGCGCGTCACCGCGACGACGACACCCGCATGCGCGCGCGCCGCCGCGGCGATCGCCAGCGCGAGCGCGCTGCCGTGCGGCGCGTTCCAGTAGCGGCGCTGCTTGACGTCGTGCGGAAGCGGGGGATGGAGCAGAGGCGAGGCGGTCATAGGGTTCTGTGCAAAATGCGGCCCGGCACGGCCACTTTTCAAGCGCCGCTGTTGGGGACAAGTGCTAAGGCGCGTCAAAACAACAACACCGCCGGAGCACTCGTCGCGCCCAGCGGGGAGGCTAATTGTAGCGTGTGCACCGCCCGCGCGGCGGTTCAGCGCGAGATCGATTGCAGACGACTAAAGACGAAGCTTAGGTACGAGTCGAGCAGCTCGGTGTCCGAGCAGTCGAGGTAGCGTCCCTGGCACCGCTCGCGCAGCGCGGCGTTGGCGGTGAAGAACGGGCCTTTGGGTATTTCTGCCACGTCGAGGATCAATCCGGCGAGGAAACCGAGGTCGAGCACGGGATAGCCATGCCTCGCTGGCGCCGCGCCATTGCTGCGGATCATGTAGTAAGTCAGGGAACGTGGATCGCCAAGTTTCTGTGCGGCCTCGGTGATGCGCAGCGAAGAGATCAGGCCGTCGAACGAAGGCTGATGGTCGCCGAAATGGGCGAGAATCGCCGGCCGGCCGCTGGCGAACAGCATGGCTTGCAGGCGCGCTAATGCGTCGAGCGACCCGCGCATGCGCGCGAGGTAGTTGCTCATGCGCACGTTGAGTTCCTGGTCGAGCGCAGGGAACAACGGGTGGTCGAACGGCTTCGGGAGTCGGGTGTATGGGTCGATGTGCGGTCCGTGCTGGCGCATCGTCAGCAACATGAGGAACAGCGGCTGGTTGCTGGCCGCGCGCTCGCGCGCGTATATTTTCTCCAACTCCTGCTCGATCGCGAGATCCGGACTTTCCCAGGTGAGTGCGAACTCGTTGCTGTCGTGGAATGCATCGAAACCGTAGAAGGCGTACGCGCGCCGCGCGTTGACGAAATTTGCGGTCATCGGATACACAGCAATGGTGCGATAGCCATGTTCCTTGAGCACGCGCGGCAGCGTATAGCGCACGCGCGGCGCAAGGTTGAACGGGGCATAGGTTCCGCCGGGGCCAAACAGCGTGTTTGGCAGACCGCTGAAGAAAGTGAATTCGCTCGTCCATGTGCCGCCGCCGAACGTATGTACCTCCAACGGGCCGTGAGTGACGGTGGAAACATCCGCATCGAACATCGCCGAACGGCATTCCGCGATCGTGCAGTCAGCGAGGATGGTCGGATCGAACGTGCTTTCCTCGAGCACGACGACGATGTCGGGCAAGGTGTGTTTCGCGGCGCGTTCGGGCAGTACTTCGATGCTGGATTCTTCGCCCCAGCCGTAGCGGTCGGCGAGCAGCGGATCGGGTGCCGGCAACGTCACGCGCATGCGATGCAGCGACAGCACGAAGCTGGTGAGCGGGCTGCCGCGGTTGATGGCGATCCAGCCGTCCTTGGCGTGGATATGCTTGAACGGTCCGCCGGGCGCCGACAGTGCCCACAGCAGGGCCGTGCAGGCGACCACACCGGAGAGTTGGCCAGGGAGGCGCCGACGCAGCGATTGTTCGTTCCACAACGGCTTTTCCCAAACGATACAGATGCCCAGCGCAACGAGCGCGAGCAAGGCTCGTGGAACGAGCGCGTGCCAGATCTCAGGATAATGAGCGACGACGTCGAGCGTGTCGCCGTTGCCAAAGTAGACGAGATCCGGCGCGAACAAAGGCAGGTCGAGATAACTCTGCTTAATCAGGCTGATCGTGCGCAGTGCCAAAATCACGCCGGCCGTAAGCAGCAACGCGAGCGCGATGCGGCGGGTGAGGAAGATCAGCGTCGCCGCAAACGCCAAGGCGAGACTGACGCAGAAGAAGACTTCGCCCGGCTCCGTCTCCCGATCGGTACCGCGCACGAGCGCGACGACGAAGGCAATGGCGGCAAGTATCCGGATCGCCGCATGGCGCCGGTCGGGGGTGAGCCAGCGGAGGTTTGCCGGCATCGATTCAGAGATCGGCAAACAGCAGTTGCTGTTTGACCGGCGCAAAGCTGCGCCGGTGCTGCTCGCAGGGGCCGAGCCGTTCGAGCGCTGCGCGGTGGGCGACGGTGGGGTAGCCTTTATGCACGGCGAAGCCGTAGCCCGGAAACAGGGCGTCGAGCTCGCACATGCGCGCGTCGCGCGCGACCTTGGCCAGGATCGATGCGGCGCTGATCGCCGGTTCGAGCGCGTCGCCGTCGACGATGGCGCGGCCGGCGCAGGGCAGGTCGCGCGGCAGCTTGTTGCCGTCGATCAGCGCCAGCTGCGGCGCCCGCGCCAATGCACGCAGCGCACGCGACATGCCGGTGAGGCTGGCGTGCAGGATATTCAACTCGTCGATTTCGGCGACGCCGACTTCGACCACGCTGAAGGCGATTGCGTACGCGCGGATCTCGACGGCGAGTTCTTCGCGGCGCGCGGGACTCAGCACTTTGGAATCCGCCAATCCCGTGATCGGTCGCGCGGGATCGAGGATCACGGCGGCGACAACAACGGGTCCGGCCAGCGGTCCGCGGCCTGCTTCGTCGACGCCGGCGACCAGCGCGAACTCGCTCATTCGTGCAGAACTCCCAACTGGTAGAAGACGTAATTTTGGTAGGAGTCGAGCACGCTTGTCTTCTTGCAATTCAGATAAAAGCCGTCGCAGCGCTCGCGCATCAGCGCGTTGGCCTGGAAGAACGTGTCCTTCTTGACCCCGGCGACGTCGAGAATCAGCGACGGTGCGAAGCTCAGGTCCATCTCGCGCTCGCCGTACTGGCGCGCCGGTTTGTAGTTGGTCTTGATCATGTAGTAGGTGATGAAGTTCGGATCGCCGTCGGCGTCCGGCAGGTTCTTATCGAGTGCGCGCATCGCGCCGTCGAATGAGGGCTGATGATCGCCGAAATGGAACAGCAGCGCGGGCCGGTCGGTATCGAGCACTTTTTTCTCCAGGGCAGTCATCGCGATGTCCGAGCCTTCGAGGCGCTGCAGATAGTTGCCGAAGTTGAGGTTCATCCACTCGTCGAGCGCTTTCGGCGTGAACTTGCCGGGAAACAGCGGCTTATCGTAAGGCGCGGGGAGTTTCTTCAGCGGTGTCATATGCGGGCCGTGCTGGCGCAGGGTCAGCATCATCACGAACAGCGGCTGCTTACCGTAGATCTGCTTTTCCTTGTCGTAGATCTGGTTGAAGACTTGGAACAAATCATTGTCGGACGATTCCCACGACAGGCCATAGTCCTTACCGTCATAGAACGCGTCGAAGCCGTAGTTCCTGTAGGCGTTGCGCGCGTTGATGAAGTCGCCGGACATCGGATAGATCGCGATCGCGCGATAGCCGGCTTCGTGCAGCACGCGCGGCAGGGTGAAGTTGACGCGCGGCGCGAGGTTGTACGGCGCGTAAAGCCCGGCGTCGCCGAAGCTCAAGTGATTCAAACCCGTCATCAGCGAAAATTCGCTGGTCCACGTGCCGCCACCCCAGACGTGCACGGTCAGCGGGCCGTGCGCGCGCGTGCGGCCGTCGGACACGAACATCTTGCGTTTGCATATATCGGCGCGCGTGCAGGCTTTGATCATCGTGGGATCAAAGGTGCTCTCTTCGAGTACGGCGACGATATCGGGCAGTTCGGCTCTTTCCATCGGTCGCGGTGCCGGCGAGCCGCATGGAGCCGCCACTTTCGTGCACGCTGGGGGATTGTCCGACGCACCTTGCCCCCAGGTCAGGCCGCTTTCCTCGTCGACGGCGAACAACGGGATCACCACCTGGGTTTGATAAAACGAGGTGACGAAGTCGGTGATGTAGCTCTTGTCGTTCATCGCCTGCCACATGCCTTTCTCGAACACGGCGGCAAACGGGCCGCGCGGCCAGGCGGCGAGCGCGATGATCGCCAACGCAGTGCATACGCCGGCGATGCGCGCGTAGCGCCGGCGCGACGGAGCGAGGCGTTCGAGCAGTGTCGGCTTGCCCCATCGCCAGGCGAGGATCAGCAGGCCCGGGATGGCGACGAGGGCGCCGGCGACGGCAATGAGGATCGGCGGATAGTGAAAGGCGACGTCGAGCAGATCGCGGTTGACGAAGTAGACCAGATCGGGCGCCATCAGCGGCGTCGTCAGGTAGTGGAACTTCATCGCGCTCGCGATCAGGATGCCGCCGAAAATGACGGTCGGCAACGTCAGCGCGAACAGAAGGCGACGGGTGAGAAAGGCGATGAGGGCGACACTGGCGAGAATCAGCGTGGCGGAAAATGCACGCTCGATCCACGTCGCTTCGCTGAACGGGCCGAACGCGATCAGCACAACAAACGCGACGAGCACGATGAGAAAGAGCAGCTTGCTTCGGCGCGGAAGCGAGGCGAATCCAGGTTTTGTCATCGAGTCGGGTGTCGGCACCGCGCAACGTTACGGGTGGCGCGAACGTGCGTCAACGACAGTCGTTGCTGCGCCGCGATAGCAGTGAGCGAAGATTCAGCTCGACCCGTTCGCGACGGCGAGCAGGTCGCTGACCGCGGCGGCGGCGTTGTGCTCTGTGTCGCCGCGCAGTGACTCGTGCAGACGGGTGAATTCCTCCAGCGTGTCCGCCGGCAGCGCGCGCGCGCGCAGCATCGGCGCCAGTGCGTCGGCGAGCGCGGGCGGCGTGCAATCATCCTGCATCAATTCAGGCACGACGCCGCGGCCGGCGAGGATGTTCGGCAGCGAATATACCGACGTCTTCAGCATGCCGAGCGCTTTCACGATGCGATACGTCGAACGCGCGATGCGATAGGCGACCACCATCGGCCGCTTCGCCAGCATCGCTTCGAGTGCGGCGGTGCCCGAGGCGAGCAGGATCGCGTCGGCGGCGATCATGGCTTGTTGGGAAGCGGAAAGCCGGGACTCGGGATTCGGGATTCGGGACCCGGGTGAAAGCACGAGCGTGCCGCCGATCGCTGAGGTGTTTTGTCCTTCCGAGTCCCGAGTCAATTCCCGAATTGCTCTTTCGCACCCCTCGTTCGCCGCGGGAATCACGACATGCAGATCAGGAAATTCCTGTCGCAGCAGTGCGGCAGTATCGAGAAAATCGCGCCCGAGGCGCGCGATCTCGCCGAGGCGGCTGCCGGGCAGCACGGCGAGCACGAGGGCGTCGTCGGCGATGCCGAGCTCGCGCCGCGCGGCCAGCTTGTCGGGACGCAGCGCGAACGTCTCGGCGAGTGGATGGCCGACGAAGCACGCATCGACATGATGACGCGCGTAAATCGGCGGCTCCATCGGAAACAGGCAGAGCACACGGTCGGCGCTGCGGCCGATTTTCTCCGCACGGTTCTCGCGCCAGGCCCAAATCGAGGGACTGACGTAGTGCGCGGTGCGGATGCCGGCGCGTTTGAGTTTCTTCTCGAGACCGAGATTGAAATCCGGGGCGTCGATGCCGATGAACACGTCGGGCCGTTCCTGCAATGTGCGCCGGAACACTTCGCGGCGCAGCGCGAGCAGCGAGGGCAGATGCTTGAGCACTTCGACCAGACCCATCACCGAGAGGCGGTCGAGCGGGTGCCAGATCTCCATGCCGGCGTCGCGCATACGTGGGCCGCCGATGCCTTGGACGCGCGCGTTCGGGAAATGCGCCTTGAGGCCCGCAATCAGATCGGCGCCGAGCAGGTCGCCCGAGGCTTCGCCGGCAACGAGGATAAAGAGCCGGGATTGGGGATTGGGGATTGGGGATTGGGCCAATGGCATAAAAGCTACGTCATTCCCGCGCAAGCGGGAATCCAGTTCTTGCCTGTAATGCTGTTGGTTTGACGGAAAGCAGTAAAAGAAGAAACTGGATTCCCGCTTTCGCGGGAATGAAGGTAATGTGGGCTTTTTCCCGAGTCCCGAGTCCCAGCTTCACCGCGCCAGCGGCCTTTGCCCGCGTTCGATGAACTCGAGCATCGTGCGCACGTCGGGCTCGGATTCGGCTGAGCCGGCGAGCGTGGCGCGCGCTTCTTCGAGCGGCGACTTCGACAGGTATAGCGCACGATATGCGCGCTTGATCGCGGCAATGCGCTCAGCGGAGAAGCCGCGGCGCTTGAGGCCTTCGGAATTGATGCCGCGCGGCCGGCCGTAATCGGCGGCCATCATCACGAACGGTGGCACGTCGCCGTTGACCATGCAGTTCATGCCGACGAACGCGTGTGCGCCGACGCGGCAGAACTGGTGCACGCCGGCGAAGCCGGAGAGGATCGCATAGTCGCCCACTTCGACATGCCCGGCGAGTGTGGCGTTATTGGAAAAAATCGTGTGATCGCCGACGATGCAATCGTGGGCGATGTGCACGTAGGCCATGATCCAATTGTGGTTGCCGATGTGCGTGCTGCCGCCGCCGTCACTCGTGCCGCGGTTGATGGTGACGAATTCACGGATCAGATTCTCGTCGCCGATGACCAGCTCGCTACGCTCACCGTGATACTTCTTATCCTGCGGATCGCCGCCAACCGAGGCAAACGAGGCGATGCGATTATTGCGGCCGATCCGCGTCGGACCCTGGATGACGACGTGCGGCGCGATATGCGTGCCGTCGCCGATCTCGACGTCGGCGCCGATCACGCTGTAGGCGCCGACGCTGACGTTCGCGCTGAGTTTCGCTCCAGGATCGATTTGCGCTGTAGGGTGGATCATGCGGTCATTTCTTTCGTAGGGGCGCGATTCATCGCGCCCGCGTTCGTGTGCAAGTAAAGAGTGCGGGTTCGATAAATCGAACCCCTACAAAGCCTCGGAATCTCCGATCATCAGTCCGTTTTCTCAGCGCACATCATTTCGGCTTCCGCGACCGGTTTGCCGTTGACCGAGGCGCGGCCGTGAAAGATCGCCATGCTGCGGATCATGCGCTTCAATTCGATATCGAGCGTGAGCTGGTCGCCCGGCGTCACGATCTGGCTGAACTTGGCCTTGTCGACCTTGACGAGGAAATACAGCGGATGCGCGCCCGGCGCATATTGCGAAGAGAGATGCACGAGCACGCCCGACGCCTGCGCGAGCGCTTCGATGATGAGGACGCCCGGCATCACCGGGTAGCCGGGGAAATGGCCCTGGAAGAACGGCTCGTTCATGGTCACGTTCTTGATCGCGGTCAGCGTCTTGCCCGCTTCGAA
>Ga0068852_100002482_pt1 | contig 12705 bp, 15 predicted proteins | sample KBSCornC22_FD_66594 | JGI IMG/M metagenome (GOLD analysis project Ga0068852, IMG submission 66594) | Corn rhizosphere microbial communities from Kellogg Biological Station, Michigan, USA - KBS Corn C2-2 | ecosystem: Host-associated > Plants > Roots > Rhizosphere > Soil ... | reverse complement strand
GCCGGGAAATGGACGAGATTCTGTGCTGATTGTTGTGCCTCGTAATCGCCAACGAGCAGCAGTCGGCCGGGACTGTCGGCGGCAATGGCGTGCGACGGTGTCGATCCCGTGGCCGCGGAGGTGTCAATCCGCTGCTGGGCCACAGCAAGGTCCCGGTCGAGACAAGGGGCGACCCGCAACCGATCGGCGAAATATGCCAAGTCAAATGTCATCTCGCGGTGGATCCCGGCGCGAGCGGCGTATACCTGTTCGCTCCAGTGAATTCGCTCCGCCGCTTGCTCAAATGCCAGAGCAATAATCACGCCAAGGACGATGATGCCCACCTCGCCGACAAGAGCGCGCCAGCCGTGCAACGGTTTGGGAAGATGGAAATGCATGTGGCTGGCCCCCAGCAAGGGAGAACCTAACAGAAGGTCCTATGTCTGCAATGGGTGGAAAGCTGCCGCCAGCTTTCATTTGATGGTGCCCGGCATGACCGGCTCCAATTTGCCAAGCGGGAAGTGATGGGCGCGGCAGAAAACTACCGTACCTGAGGTGGCCAGGTCCGAAGCCATCGTGTTCGGCTTACCAATTCCTGAAGCCGCCGCCTGCCCAAGGAGCTGGTTCCCAATAAGCTTCATCAAATGGTAGTCGCCACGCAGTTCCTCGATATCCTTGATCAGTTGGAACCGCGCTTCGGGCGTCGGCGCGAGCGGCTGGCCGAGCGCAGTCAGCTGGAAATTCAACTTGCTCGCTTCTGATTGATACGCGATCGCCCCGGCCATGTTTGAATAGAATCGTGCGATGCCCTGGCGGAGTGGGCGGTCGAGATGCGAAGCAACTCCCTCGTCATTCATCGACCGCCACACGTCGTCTTGCCAAGGTCTCATTGGCTGTCGAACGACGTAACGATTGAAGGGTTCGGAGTAGGCCGGCAGTGGACGCCATGACGCGGCGGGCTGAGAAAGAGCCCTCTCGATTTGCTCCAGCTGAGCGTCGACGCATGGCTGCGTGACAACAATCTCCGCCGCGTTGAAATAGTCGAATTGCATCTGTTCGGAGAGTGAATCGAGTGACGTTTGAACACGCTCCTGCCATCGCCATTCCTCGACGAGCTGTTCCGCGCCAAGTGCGATCAGCACGCCGACGACGATAATGCCGACCTCGCCCGCGAACTCTCGCCACCCGTGCAGCGGCTTTGGCAGGTGGAAATGCATGCAGCTGCCCTCCAGCGGTTACGTCACCGTAACAGACAGGTCTAAGGGCAGGAATGGGTCGAAAGCTGCCGTTGCGACCCAACGCAGGAACGGGTGGAAAGCGGACACCGCTTCTCCTGGCGGCGCTTTGGGCTGGCTGACAGGACCGGGAGCAGTTACCCTCGAGCGTCGACGGGGGAAGACGAGTGAAGATATCCGGGCTAAAGCCGCCGCACGGGTGGGCCGTGGTTGCTTGGGATCTCGCAATCGTGACACTTGGCGTGTTGTTCGCGCTGGTCGTCCAACAGTGGGCTGATGAACGAAGTGCAGACCAGCGGACGGAGCAGGCAGTGAGGGCCATTCGCGCGGAAGTGTCTAACCATTATCGTTCAGCGATCGAATGGCGGGTCGTCGAACCATGTGTCCTCGCGCAAATCGATTCGCTCACCTCTCGCGTTCTCAACAGCGGGGAGCACCTAGATGCGGCACCGATCATAACGGAGGCCGACGACTTCAACTTTGTACTTCGCACACCGAGCAAGGAATACCCGCGAAGCAGCTGGGACGCGGCGACCAGCGAAGGGCTCGTGGCCAGGCTGGATCCATCCCTCAGGAACGAGCTGAGCGCTTATTACGCCCAAATCGATGAGCTGAATTCCATGGGGCGAACGAACGATACGGACACGCTCGGCATGAACGAGCTCGGGCAAGCGCTGCCGCTCGATGCATCAACCCGATATGCGATCGTTCACGAGCTGCAAAATGCTCGAGGACGCAGCGAGTACCGCGACACTATCTCCGGCCAGCTGATCAATCACATGCAGAAGGTCCGGATGGTCCCGCCGATCGGCGACGCGCGCGCACTGACAGAACGTTATGGGACTTATCGCTACTGCAAGGCGCACAGGCTGCCGATGCGCACGTTCGAGCAGGCGATGCAGTCCATTCCAAACTGATGGCGTAGTGGCAGCTTTGGGTCGACAGCCTTCGGGGCAACTTTCGGTGGAAAGCTGCCGTTCGCCGCTATCTTCTCAGCCCCCAGTTGATAGGCGGCGAGCGAACTAGGTCCCCCGTTGCGTTTCCATTGACGTCGCGAGCGGGCGTGAATTTTGCGCGCGTGCTCAAAACGTCGCACGTTTTTTGGTCGAGAACGTCGTGGCCGCTGCTTTGAACGATTGTGCAGCGCTCCACATTTCCGTCCGCGCCGACCAGTAGTTCGGCCACGACTGTGCCTGTCCACCCCTTTTCGATGGCTTCACGCGGGTAATCGCTTGCCCGAAACAACGATCTAAGATCCCCATGATGCGTTTGGCTGTCGTTTGAAGCTGGGGCAGCAGTCGAACTCAGCAAGCAGACGGAAAACGCCAGCAGACACAGTCTCAATCTCACGCGGAGATGTTTTGCAGAGGCGATGCTTCGCAACGCGGTGGTCTCCCCCTGGAGCAAACGTTCCTGACGATTGTGATCACATATTTGGCGCGGCGCTTCGCCACCTCCAAATATTGAGCATTAGGTGAATGTCCGCAATGGGTCGAAAGCGGACGTTCGCGCGGGTCCGCGGTCAGGACGAAAATGCAATGCCGATCTGCTGACCCCAATGAGAGCTGTGCATGAGATTCGCGCCGGCCGCGACATTGACGCCGATAGCCCATGCTAGGCAGAGGTAGTCGAGCCCCCTCCAGCGACTGAGCACCAATCCCGCCAGAGCAATCAGATATCCGCCGAAATTGAAGTAAAACCACCAGTCGTTCCATGCAGGCGTCGCTCGCGTCAGCATGGCTCCGATCATGACTAGATTGGCAAAAAGCAGTCCGCCAGCAACCCACCGCTTGCGCGACCAATAATGCTCGTCGAGATGAGTCCAGCCGCGAGTTGTGCGAGGGTACACCAGCGAGGCCGCCAAGAAATAGACGAAGGCCAGCAGGACTCCTCCGAACACGGTCGGCCAGTTGATCTCCAGGGCTTTGCGTGCACCCCAGACCCACAGCCAAAAACTTGTGACATCCGTCAAGACGAGGAAGGTCAACGCTGGCGTCAGAATGCCTAATGGACGATCGCGATGTGAGTCGATCGCGTCGGCAGATTTGATTGCCAGCTCGGCGACGATCAGGCCGAACATCAGGCTCAATAATCCGAAGAGTCCCTCGAAGTCGCTCATGCCATCCCCCCGCGACCACCAATGGCCTCACAGACGAGCTTATGTCCGCCGGAAACTAGACGGCCGGCCCGGCGCCCACTTGGATCGGCCTGCACATCGTCATCTTCGAAGCCATTCTTCGCCCTTCCACGGTGGCCGAATTGAAGGCGGCGTCGCTCAGCATGCCAGTGCGCTTGATCCGGTCCAATGTGTTTGTGGCGATTAGCCGCATGAGCGCGTCCTGGTGAACGGCGCGGGCAAGAACGAGTCGATCCTGGGCTTCTTCTGCACCACCATAAGGGCGCGATGGTCCACTAAGGCTCGCGAGGATTCCCCAGTCCGACCATTCGACCTTTGCATCATCGTAAATGTCGATCGCCGACATCGCGATCCGCGAATACAATATGGCTTGGCCATGATCGACGTGGGTGATCGCCTGCGAAGTGACCATCGCGTCATATGTGTCGATCTGCCAGGGGCGAGCTTCGACCTGCGGAATAGGACCGACATTCGGCAGCCGGTGGGCAACCGACGACTGGTCGATCAGCTGCCGGAGCTCCGCCGATCTGCCAGCGATGCACGGCGCATAAGCCTTGAGCTCGGCCGTGTAAGTGACGAACCGCCGGAAGTTGTCACTCAGGGCTTCCTCGCCATGCCGAACCTGCGCCCGATCGTTCACAAACTCGGCAAATTGCTCCGCGCTGAGCGCGATCAGTACGCCGACGACGATGATTCCGATTTCGCCCGCGAACGCGCGCCAGCCGTGCAGCGGCTTCGGAAGATGGAAATGCATGCGGCCGGCCCCCAGCGGTTACGCCACCGTAACAGAAGGGCGTCATCGCAGGAATGGGGGGAAAGCTGCCATACCTTGAGAGGCTAACTTAACGCGTGCGTCGAGCACGCGGTTGGCTGCCCCTTCAACGGTCAGTAGTTCCTGGCGGCTGCAAGCTGCCTCTCTTCGGCGAAGTATCGGGCCAGTACCGCCGGGTCGCGGGCATAGGGATCGGCGCGGAACATGATCCCGTCGGTTGTCGCCTCCACCGTCAAATAGGTGACAAACACCGGCACCGGCTCGGGCAAGTCGACCCGCTCCTCGACATCAGGATCGCGCCCCTTCGGCATCGCGCCGAACAGCCATGCCGCAAGCCGCGGCGCGTCCTGCAGTCGGATGCATCCGTTGCTGATCCAGCGATCATCCTTGTCGAACACCGCCTTGTCGGGCGTGTCATGGAGATAGATGCCGAACTTGTTGGGCATCATGAATTTGATCTTGCCCATGGAGTTGCCGCCTCCAGGACCCTGGCGCATGCGCAACGTTAGCTTCCCGTCCTTCACCGCCTGCCAGTCGACGGTCGCGGGATCGATCGGACTCGAATTTCCGCTCCCGCTGGCGAACACCTCGTCGTGCCGGTCGGTGAGATACTTGAGGCCCTGCTCAAGCACCCGCGGAGCAATCAGCTTCACCTGAAGCGATCCCGGAATATTCCAGTACGGATTTACATTGGCGTAGCGGATGAGCGCGGCCATCATCGGCGTCTGCGTATCCTTCGCGCCCACCGCCGCGCGCATCGAACCGACCAATTTGTCATGGTCGTACATCAGGACCATCGCCGACCCGGCATCGACGATGATGTGGCGCTTGAGCTCACCTGGCGCGGGCAGCCGCCGCGCGCGCTCCATGTTGATCATCACCACATGCTCGTAATGCTCGGCGCCCAGGTTCAGCGAAGCGATGACGTCGTCGCCGGCAATCCCGTCGGACTCGAGCCCGTGGACCTTCTGATAGTCCGCGACGCGTGCTGCGAGCGGCTCGTCAAAGCGGCTACCTACCGGCAGCCCCAGCCGTTCTCGAAGGAGGGTGACTCGCTCCCCTTCCGAGCCGATCGTCAGAGCGGGTCCGGGCGGCATCGTGAATTGCGGAAGGACGCCCCAATTCCTCTGATAAGCGACTAACCCACGACGCAGATCGGCATAGAGCGGGTTGATCGCCTGGATCAGGTCCAGCGGGGCGCCGGCGTAACGCGCGAAGGTCACGTCATCGAGCTTCGTGTTCCGCCAGCGGATATTCCCAGCAATCTCCGGGTCGATGTAAACCATGTCGACGCCCTGCTCGACCGCTGGCGGAAGCGCGACCGGCTCCTCCGGCTGCGGCTGCGACTGCGTCGCGCCTGCGCTGGCGCTCAGGAAGGCTGCCGCCATCATGGCGAGAAAGACCGTTCTAATGTGACTCATGCCTTCACACGCGCCCTTCTGTTTGCGGACGTCATCGGCGCGCTCATGCATTCTTTTATCGGTCGCCAGAACGCTGCCAATCAAGAGATATCCGATAGAATTCCCGCCATGGACGCAAGGTGAATGGAAACAGAAATAGTTTGGAGACAACGTTTATGCTGGATAACTTTGAAATAATATCCAGACTTTCAGAGAATTTTTTTAAATTATCCGCTCACCATTGTTGGAGTTTTTATTTTTTAACGGCATTGCGTTTCCGCGCTATGCTCGTACATACTTGCCAGCTTCCAGTCGCAATCGACGGTCCTTGGCGCTAAGTCGCTCCTCCGCCCCTCTTTCACGCCTCCTAGCGGCGGCCGCCACTCCGGCTCCTGCCAACGAAGGAATTCACGATGAAGTATTTTGGAACCGTCAAGTCATTCGACACGATCAAGGGCCACGGCGAAATCGAGCAGGAAGCAGGCGGCAACGACCTCCGCTTCGAAACCAGCGCGATCATGTGGGACAAGAATGTCGCTCCGGTCATTGGCCAGCGTCTCAGCTACGATGTCGGCCAGAGTCCCGAGCGCCATCCCTGCGCGCTGAACGTCCAGACCATATAACAACGCACCGGCGGGAGCTTCAGCTTCCGTCTTCCTGTCCTACCGTCGGGGCCGATCCCGGGCAGCTGAGAGACATCGGTCCTCGCTGTCCGGGTGAGCCGCGTCCGCGGACATGCGAACTTCCAACCCGATCCACAAGGTGCTTTGCGTTCATGCGTGGATAACCATCCGCTCCTTTGGGGTGCGGACTGGGAGGGGCTGTCAGTGGCGTTTATCGCCAAGCAGTAGCAACAAGTGGAAAGCACACCCGCGGCGCGAGAGAATGCCTCCGCGGCACCCCAGGACTACGACCAGTGAATGTTGTCCGCGCGTTGCTGGTTTTCACGTGCAGAGCGCGCACTTGAGCGAGCCTTCGCGTCCGACGTACGTGCACCAGCGAATTTGAGCAGGTCAGACACCCATGGACCGACGGTCAATGCGTCGATCCACATCACTTGGCGATCTTTGCTGCTGATCGTCATGTCGAGCACAACATCGTGGTCGAGCAGAACCTTGCAGTTCTCCAGCTCCCCTTCGACTTCGTCAGGCAGAATGGAAGGACCGCATTGAGCCTCGATGCGCCAGTCGTGCCCGTTGAAGTGCCAGGCGGCCCACGGCGATGCCGGGCCGTCCATTCCCTCTATCCGCGTGACTCCCTCCGGCGGCTTCCAATTCTTGCCTCGAACCTTCGATTTTCCTGCCCAAAGCTGCGCCATTTTCAGCAGTTCAGGGACGGCGACGTTCAACCGGGCGTCCGTCACCCACAGCGCAGCCTTCACCGCTTTCGCCAGCGCCACCTTGTTGCGCTCAAGTTCGGCGGAACTCGCGCGATCACGAGCCCCGTCCAGTTGATCCCCAATGTCCTTCGCTCGGTTCGCCTCTTTTTGCTGCGCCGATAAATGCGCGAGAATGGGCGTTGCCCTGATGCGACCTGCAACGAACCAGGTAAGGAGGGCGGTAATAGCTACGAGTAGTACGGATTGGAGCACTCTGGATCGCCTTCCTGCCGCACCATCGCACGGCGGCGCACAAGAAGCCACGATCTTCAGTTGCCTGAACCGGTGCCAATCAGGAGCAACGCTGACGCCAGCGAATGGCAGGAATGGGTCGAAAACGGACACTAGCGATCTCCATTGCAACGCGTATAGAGATGTTCTATTAGTAGCAACGTTCGTTGCGACAAGTGGAACATCCAATGGTTCAGGGTACTTTCGTTGCCTATTACCGTGTGAGCACCGCCCGACAGGGCAGGAGCGGGCTTGGACTCGACGCTCAGAAGAGAGCTGTCGCAGACTTTCTCAATGGCGGGTCTTGGGAGCTTCTGGCAGAATTTATCGAAGTCGAGTCCGGCAAGAACGATCAGCGGCCACAGCTCGAGCAAGCCCTCGGAACTTGCGAACTTTCTGGCGCAACCCTGGTTGTCGCGAAGCTTGATCGACTGAGCCGCAATCTCGCATTCCTGGCAAAACTTCAGGAGAGTGGGGCTCGGTTCGTCGCCGCTGATATGCCCGAAGCGAATGAGCTGACGATCCATATTATGGCAGCGGTCGCTCAAGCCGAACGCAAAGCGATCTCCGCGCGCACGAAAGAAGCGCTGGCCGCAGCCAAAGCGAGAGGAGTGCAGCTTGGGGGTAACCGCGGCAATCTGGAAGACCTCAGGAAGGGACCGTTGAAGAGCGCCGAAGTTCGCACCCGGATGGCAGTTGAACGCGCCCAGAAAGTCCGACGGCAGATTGAAACGATGGTGGGCGATGGCAACGACCGCTCACTAAGGAAGATCGCGCATGCCTTGAATGAGAGGGGAATCACTGCGCCGAGAGGTGGCAAATGGCATGCCTCGCAAGTGAGAGCCGTGCTCCGAGCCGTCCAATCTTAGGGTCTTGGGTCGGAGTAGAGCTTGCCCTGGAAGCCGCGGAATGCGCGTTGAACATCGCGGACGCTGCCGCCCAATTCACGCACGCCGTCCGATGAGCTGCCGTACTTCACGTTGAGCAAGCCCGGGAGCTTTTCCGGGTCGAGCTCACCTTCGCCCTCGCTGACGTACTGTGAGAGGACGAAGTCGAGGAATTCAGCCTGCTTCGGGTTACAGTCTGAAAGTATGTCGGAACGGTGAGCTTCCACACGTTCGGCACGCTTTAGCGGTGCCTTCGTAAAGGCGATGTAACGGAGCACGTCGAAGAGGTCGCTCGCCTCTGCATCGATCATGCGCCGGATTTGCGTCAGCTGCTCGCCAGCGAAGCCGCGTTCCGCCAGCCCTTCGACCAAAGCCTTGCGCGTATCGGGGTCGCTCCAGATACGGCGCAACTCCTCTTCGTTTCGGAATAGTTCGGGCAGCTTCGCGCTCGCGGATTTCGATGCGCCGGTTGAAGTCGGTTTCGCCGTAGCGCTTCCCTTCCTCGACTTCGCCCGAAACGATCTCGTCGTCCGGCGTCCACACGTAATCGTCAATGGTCGTGCCGATTTGGCGGACCTTGAAAGGCGTCAGGTAGCCGATCAGGCAGTGACGACAATCAGCACAGCGAAGGCTTCGGATGCAACATGCTTCTAACCCGCAGCCTTCCGGCTCAATCGGGCAGTCAATGCGGCTAGAAGCGCGCTGTCATCGAAACCATTGTTCTCCGAACCAGCTGCGGATTCCGCTCTAATCAGCGCTCCCTGTCGGTGAGTAGGCACCTGCCCGTAGCTCAGGAACGTCGTCAGCACGTCAGTATGCCCGAGGTTCTGCGACCAGGCCTTCATCGCCTCTGGGGAAAAGTCCTGCGCCATCGCGTGCCGAATAAGAGCATGTCGGATGCTATGGGGGTGGTACTTGGGTAGACTGATTGTAGTGAAGGCCCTCTGGATGATTGCTCGTGCGCGGTCTCCAGAGGCCCACGGCTCTCGTGTGATGCCGACAGGTGTAAAACTGCCGGTCGCATCCAAACCCATCTGAGATTTCGGAAATAGAGGATCTGCTGGCCCCCAAAGATGATCTGCGGTGAGCTCAGAAACCCAGTGCGCCACTATTGACGCCGCGTGGTCATCAACCGGCATGAAGAATGTTCGGAAGGTCTTTGCTCCTTTAGTTCTAACTTCGCGAGCATCCTGGTCCACATAACCGCCCGCAATATTGACGTGGCAAAGGCGGAACGAAGCAAGCGCACTGATTCTAGCCGCAGTAACTAGAGCAAGAGCGAAGAGCGCCCTGTCCCGTCGAGCCAGCACGGTATCGGCAGGCATAGCCGCTAGCGCTCGCCGGCATTGCTCAAGGCTAGGCACTTCCCGGTCGCGTCGGGCCCGCGCAACGGCGACATCCTTGTCGGATAGCGTGAAATAGTCAGCATCCGCATAGTCGACGTGCGATCGGAACCCGGGCTCACGCGCCAACCAAAGAAAAAAGGCGCGAAGATCGCGAACCGTGGCAAGGACCGTTGATTTGCTCAGCCGTTCCCCGGTCCGTGCGTTCAGCGCTCCAGCAAGCGTGTGTTTGAACGCTTTCGCTTGTTCGCGGTGAAACCGCTTGAAGTCTCGGGCCTTTGTGCAAAATTCAAAGCGGGCGATGGAGGCCATTGCACGATCAATCGTTGCCTCGTCACGGCCCATCGCCTCGCGGAGATAATCGCAATAAGCGCGCTTGATGCGCTCATTTTGGGCATTGGTTTTCGTCATGGTACCGTGCGCCTTTTCTAATCACAATCTAGGGAAGGGCCGGTCGACCCACTTAGTCGTTGCGACGCCTCTCTGATTTGGATCCGCAATCCCGGCAGGATGGAGCGAATTTCTGCCTGTCTAACGCCTCGATGCATGACCGTTCCGCAGTCGATGCAGATGCCGCCGAGATTACCGGAACCCGGCCGCATCTCGACGTACTGGAGCGACGTCGGAACTGGCGGTCGCGGCTCACGACACTTGAAGCAATAGAGCGTTCCCGCGGGACAGGGGCGCTTTCGCCTCGAGTAATGTTCAGCCAAGAACGCTCGCACGGCAGCGCCCTTGAAGAGGCACGGTCGACGGTTGTCGATCGGTTCCAACCCCTTCCGCTGCCAGTGGCGGATGGTGTTCTTGTGAACGTCGAGGCGATCCGCCAATTCCCGGGCGGTGTAGTTCCGATGGACCTTGATGACGTGTCGATTTGGGCGTCGGCGGCTCATTTCGACGTGAACGCCAAATCGAGATCGGACTTACGGTAGAATAGAGCGCGGCCCTTCCGGATAACGGGGAGAAGCGATTTCTCGGTCATATGATAAATCGTTCGCACCGGTAGACCGGTGTAGTCGGCCGCGCCCTTGGCGCCTCGAATCAAATCTTCGGATAGCATCTCTATTCCTCCCGCCGCTTAATCGTATTCGTCTGCGCATACCGTATGCCGCGGTTGCCAAACGTGTCAATGATGATGTAATCGTATACGAATACGTCTAGCGATTTTGGCAGAGGGATAAGCGTTGATGGCAGCGCCTACGAAGGGGGACGATGCGAAGCGCCGCATTGTGACGATGCGTGTCACGAACGCAGCGTATGACAGGATCGCGGCTGCTGCGGAGGCTAGCGGGCGTTCGGTTTCCCAGGAAATTGAGTCGCGGCTGGAGCTATCCTTTCAGGAAGAGCGGATTTTGGGCGGCAAGAGCACGGCTTTGCTATCCAAGCTGATTGCCAGCACAATCGGCCTCGTTGAGGTGGAGACTGGACGCGACTGGACTGAGGATCGGATGACTTGGGAAGCCGTTAACGCGGCGGTTCAGCGGATAATCAGCTGGTTTCAACCAAGCCTCGATTTCGACATTTGGGATAAATACCGCGATTCGGCGCTTCTTCCTTTCGCTGAGGCCGCGTGGGCAGTCCAAGAGCGCCGCGAGCGGATGAAAGGGCTGGAGGACGCTTACCCACCCGCTCTCATGCCAATGCCCGCGGAAGTTCGGTCGGAATACGACAAAGCAATGGCAGAATACCCAGCTACGCTCGAAGAAGCGAAGCTCCGCGCTAAGGCGGTTTTTGAAGGGCCGATTAGGGAGCAACGGGAACGCAATGCACAGGCAGTGAAGCTTGGCCGCGCCATCGCCGGCGAGCGCCAGGGACAGCGCGCCGGGCATTTCATCGTTGGAGGCGTCATGCGGATGTTCAAAGTGAACGGCGCGTTTGAACCGCTTCCCGGTCTGAGAGATCCTGCCGACGTCACTGATGAAGAGCTATTCGACGCCATCCAATCTCTCGCTGGGGTTCCATCTGACGATCCCGACATGTCCGTTTTCCGTGCCCGCCGAACCTATGAGGACTTCCAGAAGGTGCGCGCCGAGGCGATGCAGGAGGCAGGGGATGGCGACCGTTAAGAAGCGCGTCTGGACGACCGGCCGCGACGAGCAGAAAGAGGCCTGGCGCGTCTCCTACACCGACAACATTGGCAAGCGCTGGCACAAACAGTTCGACCTCAAGCGAGATGCCGATGCGTACCGTGTGCAGGTCGAAGGAGAAGTTGCCCGTGGCGTCCACACGCCAGACGGAGCGAGTGTCACCGTTGGTGCCGCGGCGGATATCTGGTTGTCATCATGCGAGGCCGCGGGGTGCGATCGAGGGACGCTGAAAACCTATCGCGAGATCGTCAATCGTCACGTCCGCCCACATCTTGGAAGCGAAAAACTCTCTCGCCTGTCAGGCCCCCGCGTCATCGAGTTCAGAGATGCCATGATGGTGACGCGCTCGCATGCGATGGCAAGCAAGGCCGTCCGACACCTGTCCATGATCCTGGCGGAGGCGATGCGCCGCGGGTTAATCGGCAAGAACGTCGCGCGAGAAGTGAAGGTCAAGCGCCCACGCGGCGAGAAGCGACAACGGCTAGCGAGGCGAGCGGAGATTCCCCCAGTCGAGCACCTTCGCGCCATGCTTGAAGCAGCTGACCGGTTGAGCAACGAAGATCCGCGGCTGCCGGTCCTTTTGCGGGTAGTGATGCTGAGCGGCCTTCGCGCAAGCGAGGTTCGCGGATTTGCTTGGCAAAATGCAGACTTGAAGGCATCCGCCCTTGCGGTCACCCAACGGGCGGACCGATGGAATGAACTTGGACCGCCGAAATCGGACGCTGGTCACCGGACCATCCCGATTGGGCCCTCTCTCACCACCATCCTCAAGACCTGGAAACTCCGCTGCCCTGCCTCCCCGCTGGGGCTGATGTTCCCCAACAGCCGTGGAGGCGTCATGGACCAACGTGCCTTCATCGGCGCGCTGCTCAAGATCCAGGTGGCGGCCGGCCTCGCAGTAGACGGCGGGAAGCGAGACTCGAAAGGCCAGGTTGTTTGGCGTCCGCACTACGATTGGCACCATCTCCGGCATGTCGCAGCGTCGAACTGGCTCAACGACGGGATCGACCTGAAGCGGCTTCAAACCTGGATTGGGCACGAGAACATCCAGCTGACGATCGACGTTTATGGGCACCTAATTATTGATGCGAAAAAGGACGCTGCGCTTGCCGCCGGAGCGGAGAAAGCGCTGCTCGGCTAAGTTCGGTGATACATAGATGATACATGGCTCGCCATTTTTAGCGGACTTCTGCGCCTTCGTAGCAGACTGTAAATCTGCCCGCGCAAGCGTACGCTGGTTCGAATCCAGCCCTCTC
>Ga0068852_100002476_pt1 | contig 12717 bp, 11 predicted proteins | sample KBSCornC22_FD_66594 | JGI IMG/M metagenome (GOLD analysis project Ga0068852, IMG submission 66594) | Corn rhizosphere microbial communities from Kellogg Biological Station, Michigan, USA - KBS Corn C2-2 | ecosystem: Host-associated > Plants > Roots > Rhizosphere > Soil ... | reverse complement strand
ACGGCACCACGTTCAAGGGCGCTCCGCTCTCGGCCGGCAAGACCGCGCCGTCGCTCAACGCCGCGACGCCGCTGCAGATCTACACCGCCATGCAGTCGGGCCCGGAGAGCATGCCGGTCTTCAGCGACAACGAGCTGACGCCGGCGCAGAAGCGGGCGATCATCACCTACGTCGAGACGATCAAGGCCTCGAACGACCCGGGTGGTAGCGGCATCGACCGCATCGGCCCGGTGTCCGAGGCCATCGTGCTCTGGGTGGTCGGTGTCGGCGGTCTGATGATCGCCATCCTGTGGATCGGAGCGAAAGTCCAGTGAGCGGCACCACCCCGGAGATGCCCACGCCCGAAGAGATCCGGGCGATGACACCAGAGCAGGCGATGGTCGTCGCCGCCGAGCTCGACGGCGTCCACATCGTCCACCGGCGGGACCGCTTCCCGGTTCGCGGCACCAAGGCCGAGAAGCGCGCCGAGCGCGGCGTTGCGTTGTGCTTCCTGATCGCCGCACTTGCCGGCGTCGCGTTCATCGTCGTGTTCATCGCGGCCCCGTACCGGTGGCACCTGCCCGGCACACCGCAGAACTTCCGCTTCTACACACCCGCCCTCGGCGGACTGCTTGCGCTGCTCCTGCTGTTCATGGGCATCGGCATGGTGCTCTGGGCCAAGTGGCTGATGCCCGAGGAAGAGGTCGTCCAAGACCGCCACGACGAGCCGTCCAGCGAGTCGGACATCCTGCTCACCGAGGCCAGCCTGCTCGTCGGCCTCGAGGACACCGGGCTGCCGCGCCGCTCGCTGATCATGCGCACCCTGCTGCTCGCCGGTGGTGTGTTCACCGCGGTGCCGCTCGTGGCCCTGGTCGGCGGGATGATCAAGAAGCCGGGCACGCAGCTCCTGCACACGCTGTACCGCAACGACCCGAAGGCCTTCCCGGAGACGAACGGCCGGGTGCCGCTCGTCGACATCAACTGGAAGCGCGTCGGCCCGGACTACCTCGAACCCGGCGGCATCGCCACCGTCTTCCCCGGCGTCCGCGCGGTCGGCCCGTCCGGCTACGACGGCGTCCACGACGCCTCGTCCCCCACGCTCCTGATCCGTCTCAAGCCAGGCCAGACGGTCAAGCCGCGCAAGGGCCAGGAGAACTTCGGCTGGGGCGAGTACATCGCCTTCTCCAAGATCTGCACGCACGCGGGTTGCCCGGCGTCGCTGTACGAGCAGCAGACGTCGCGCCTGCTGTGCCCGTGCCACCAGTCGCAGTTCGAGGTCCTCGAGGACGCCAAGCCGGTGTTCGGCCCGGCGACCCGCAGCCTGCCGAAGCTGCCACTCGACGTCGTCGTCGGTGAGGACGGCAGCCAGTACTTCGTCGCCCGTCACGACTTCAACGAAGCGATCGGCCCCGGCTACTGGGAGCGCCCATGACCGACAACCCGCCCCGTCGCAGCGCCGAGCCACGCACGCCCCAGGGCAAGGCCGGCAAGTTCCTCGACGACCGGCTGAACATGGCCGGCCCGATCCGCAAGCAGCTGAACAAGGTCTTCCCCGACCACTGGTCGTTCATGATGGGCGAGATCGCGCTCTACTCGTTCATCGTCTTGCTGCTGACCGGCACCTACCTGTCGTTCTTCTTCGACGCCTCGATGGCAGAGACCGTCTACAACGGCCACTACCTGCCGATGAAGGGCGTCACGATGTCGCGGGCCTACGCCTCGACACTCGACATCAGCTTCGACGTTCGCGGCGGCCTGATCATCCGGCAGATCCACCACTGGGCTGCCCTGCTGTTCGTCGGCGCGATGATGGTGCACATGTTCCGGGTGTTCTTCACCGGGGCATTCCGCAAGCCTCGCGAGCTGAACTGGCTCATCGGCCTCGGGCTGATCATGCTCGGCATCGTCGAAGGCTTCGCCGGCTACTCGCTGCCTGACGACCTTCTTTCCGGCACCGGCCTGCGCATCGCCGACGCGATCATGCTGTCGATCCCGGTCGTCGGCACCTGGGTCTCGTTCCTGGTGTTCGGCGGTCCGTTCCCCGGGCACGTGATCATCGGGCGGCTCTACATCGCCCACGTACTCCTTATCCCGGGCATCATTCTGGCCTTGATCGGTGCCCACTTGGCACTCGTCGTGCGTCAGAAGCACACCCAGTTCCCCGGCCCGGGACGCACCGAGCACCAGGTCTCCGGTGAGCGCGTCTTCCCGGTGTACGCGGCCAAGGCCGGCGGGTTCTTCTTCATCGTGTTCGCGGCCTGCGCAGCACTCGGCGGGTTCTTCCAGATCAACCCGGTGTGGTTGTTCGGGCCGTACACGCCCTCGCAGGTGTCATCCGGCTCGCAGCCCGACTACTACATGATGTTCCTGGACGGTTCGACCCGTCTGTTCCCGTCCTGGGAGATCAGGCTCTGGGGTCATACGCTGCCGCCGTTGTTCTGGCCCACGGTGGTGCTACCAGGCATCCTGGTGAACCTGGCGGCCGCCTATCCGTTCCTGGAAGCCAAGCTGACCAAGGACCGAGCTAAACACAACCTGCTGCAAAGACCCCGGGACGTGCCCGTCCGCACCGGTCTCGGCGCCATGGCGATCACGTTCTACATGGTGCTGTTCCTCTCCGGTGGCAACGACCTGATCGCCAAGGCGTTCGACATCTCGCTGAACGCGATGACGTGGGGTGGCCGCATCTTCCTGCTCGTCCTGCCGCCCATCGCGTATGCGCTCACCTACCGGGTGTGCATCGGGCTGCAGCGTCACGATCGAGAAGTGCTCGAGCACGGGCTGGAGACCGGCATCATCCAGGTGCTGCCGCACGGCGAGTTCATCGAGATCCACCAGCCTCTCGGACCGACCGACGAGCACGGCCACGGCACGCTCAGCTACGCCGGGACACCGGTGCCCAAGCGCATGGGCCAGCTGGGCGCGATGTCGCCGCTCAAGCACGTCCGCGGGTTCTTCTACCCGGTCACCGAGAAGCCGGAGATCCAGGCCGCCCTCGACGAGCTGGAGGCCCAGCACGTCGCAGAGGTGGAGACGGCAGGCGACGACCGTCACCAGCTGACCGACTGATCCCCACCCCGCTCCTCCCTGCGAGTGGGCAGTTGTGGCCCGAGTGGGCAGTTATAAGTGCCCACTCGACGCGCAAATGCCCACTCGCGTGACAGAGTGGCGCGGGTGAGCGCCTCGCGTGACCGGATCCGGGTGATTCAGTGGACGACGGGCAACATCGGTAGACGTTCGCTGCATGCGCTGATCACCCGACCGGAGTTCGAGCTGGTCGGCGTCTACGCCCACTCCCCCGAGAAGGTCGGTGTCGACGCCGCGAACCTGTGCGGCCTGGACGAGCCGACGGGGATCCTGGCCACCGCCGACATCGAGGCGCTGCTCGCGCTGGCTCCCGACGCATGCGTCTACAACCCGCTCTGGTCATCGACGGACGAGCTGTGCCGGCTGCTCGAGGCCGGGATCAACGTCTGCACGAGCGCCGGCTGGATCAACGGCGCGAAGCTGGCGCCGGCAGAGCGCGGGCGCATCGAGCAAGCGGCCTTGCGCGGCAATGCGTCGATCTTCGGCAGCGGAGCGCATCCCGGGTTCACGAACATGATCGCCATCGTCTGCACGCAGATCTGCGAGCGGGTCGACCAGGTCACGGTGATCGAGTCTGCGGACGCGTCCGGTTACCGCTCTGCGCCGACCATGCGCGCGATGGGATTCTCGCTGTCACCGGACACGGCCGGCCTCGAAGAGTCGGTCCGGCAGGAGAGCGAAGTGTTCGCCGAGTCGGTCGCGGTGACCGCCGACATCCTCGGCACCGACCTCGACCGGACCACCTTCGACGCGACCTTCACCACGGCCCACAGCGACTGCGACCTCGGCTTCATGCAGATCCCGGCAGGCACGATCGCCGCGGTGCAGGGCAATCACCGGGGCTGGGTGGGCGATCGCAACGTGATCACGGTCGGCTTCCAGTGGATCATGGGGACGGCCGTCGATCCGCCGTTCAAGCTGCAGCACGGGCATGTCATCACCATCACCGGGCAACCGGACCTGCGCACGGTCATGCGAGTGCTCCCGCCGAAGGACTGGGCGGAGGATGGCTACATGGGCGTCGGCGAGATCTACACGGCGATGCCCGTCGTCAACGCGGTGCCGCACGTCGTGGCGGCGCGGCCCGGCATCGTCACCCTCGCCGACCTGCCGATCGTCTCCGGACGCTTCAGCGTTTGACAGCCTGCAGCGTGTAGGTCAGCGGGAGCCGTTCGCGGCCCTCGCGCAGGCGGTACTCCCCCGGCCACTCCGGGCTCTCCTCCATCGCCTGGTCGAGCGGGTTCCAGGGCACCTCGCGATGCTCCTCGAGGTGGGTCATCGTCATGCCGGCGTCGCTCAGCGCGGTGAAGATCTCGCCGAGCCCGTGATTGAAGCCGACCGAGTCCGGAGACGTCACCTCACCGGTACCCGAGTACGACTCCGATTCGGTGAAGACGGTGCCGGAGGTCTCGAAGTACGGATATTCGACGACCAGCAGCCCGTCCGGGCGAGGGTCGCTGAGTGTCCACGTCATCGGGTGGCCTTCACGCAGGAACAACCGCCCACCCGGGCGCAGCAGCCCGGCCACCACGTCAGCCCAGCGCCGGATGTCGGGCAGCCAGCACAGCGCACCGATCCCGGTGAACACGAGGTCGAAGCGCTGCGGGCCGAGCGCGCTGACCGCGTCGTAGGCATCGGAGATCACGAACGTGACATCGTTGCCGGCGCAGTGGGCCAGCTCGCGGGCAGCGGCGATCGCGGACGGCGAGAAGTCCAGGCCGGTCGTCGACGCGGCACCGAGGCGGGCCAGGGAGACGGTGTCGGTGCCGATGTGGCACTGCAGGTGTACGACGTCGAGGCCGTCCAGACGACCCAGGCGCGGCACGTCGTAGCGGACAACGTCGGAGAGGTGGGCCGGGTCGTCGAACGCGGCGAGGTCGTAGCCGTCCGGGCCGGTGTGCAGCGGCACCCGCGATTCCCAGTTGGCCAGGTTGATGTCGCGCCAGTCGCTGCTCACTGCGCCATCATCTCCGGCGACGCAACCGCGATGTGAGGCTCATCAAGTCGCCGTCAGGCTCGCGCGAGCGTGCGTCATCGCGAGTTGATCACGCAAAGATCAGTGGTGGAACTGGCGGCGTCCGCCGATGTAGTACTCGAAGAGCAGCCCGGCGACGGTCATGATGATCGCGATGGCGCCGATTGCCAGCAGCCACATCTGCACGAAGGCAAGGCCGAGGCCGGCGAACGTCGCGGCGCCGGCCATGCCGATCGGCCAGTAGCTGCCGGGGCTGAAGAAGCCGAGCTCGCCTGCGGCCTCGGAGATCTCCGCGTCGTTGCGGTCCTCAGGGCGCGGGTCGATACGCCGCGAGACGAACCAGAAGAACGAGCCCGAGATGCCGAGCAGGCCGCCGGACAGGATCAGCGCCGCGAAGCCGGCCCACTCGATGTGGCCGTACCAGTAGTGCGCCCAGATGGCGTACGTCGCCGCGAAGAGCCAGGCGGACAGGGCCGTCCAGAGGAAAACGCGCGCTTCGATCTTCACGTCAGCTCCCGGATGCCTTGGTCGAGGCCTTACGGGCCGCACGATCGGTGTTGAACGGGTACGTGGTGGTCGCGTAGGCGTTGTTCGTGCCGAACACCTCGCCGAGCGCCTTCGACTGGCGGGCCGGATCGGTGTACGGGATCGCGGCGAGCGCCTTCATGTATTTCAGGTAGTCGCCTTGCGACACGACGCGCACTTCGAAGTTCATCTGCGAGTGGTAGGTGCCGCACAGTTCCGCGCACCGGCCGACGAAGCTGCCCTCGGACGTCGCGGTGAACTCGAAACGGTTGTCGGCCAGGCCGCTCGCGTTCTGTTCCTGCTGCGTGCCATACGGAATCACGTCGCGCTTGAACAGGAACTCGGGCACCCAGAACGAGTGGACGACGTCCTCGGAGTGCTCGATGATCTGCACGGTCTCGCCCATCGGGATCACCAGTACCGGGATCTCGTTGTCGGAGCCGACCGTGTTCAGGTTCAGCGGGCCGCGACCAGCCGGGTTCGTCACACCGGGGTAGACGGCGGCGATGTCGGTGCCGGTCTTCGGGGTCGTCTTGTAGTGGTCGTAGGTGAACTGCCAGTTCCACTTGAAGGCGTCGACGGTGACGAGCACGTCGGGGTCCTTCGAGAGGTGATCCACGTCGTCCTCGACGACGACAGTCCGCCAGAACAGGCCGATGATCACCAGGAACGGAACGACAACACAGACCATCTCGACGAGGAAGTTGTACTTCGTCTGGCGAGGCAGCTCGTCGTTGCGCTTCCGGTAGCGGATGCAGCACCAGAAGATGAGGCCCCAGACGATCACGCCGAGTACGAGCGCGGCGACGCCGGACCAGCTCCACAGCACCCGCATGCGCTCGGCCTGCCGTGTGACGCCCGTTGGCCAGCCGAAACGAAGGTGCTTTTCGGCGCCATGTACGGAGCAGCCACTCAGCAGCAGGGTGAGCGAGGCCAGGATCAGCGCCGCTGAAACGCCACGGGTACCCCGACGAGCCGTCGAAGACGCAGAAGAGCGCGAACGACGCACCAGAAACCGCCTCTCGGACACCATCGAAATCGCTTCGGAGCGTATCGGACGGCCCGCCTGCGGCCGGGATCGGGTCGCCACTTCGGCGCCCTGGCGTGGCGGCGCTACCGTCGGCTGATGAACGTCCATCTGGACGCCGCGGCAGGGGCGCCGCTGCACCCGGTCGCCCGCGAGGCACTGCTCGCCTCGCTCGACGACGGCTGGGCCGACCCGGGCCGTCTCTACGGGGCCGCCCGGCGAGCCGCGATGCTCCTGCAGGCCGCTACCGAAGCCGCGGCTGAAGCGATCGGGACGCGCCCGGACGAGCTCGTCTTCACCGCCAACGGGACCCAGGCGCTGCATGCCGCGGTCCTTGGCACCTTGGCCGGCAATGCCCGCTCCCAGGGCTTCGTGCACAGCGCCGTCGAGCACTCGGCGGTGCTGCACGCGGCGCAGGCCCACTGGGCCGTCGGGGGCACGGCGGTGCCGATCGGCGTTGACGCCTTGGGGCGCGTGGATGTCGACGAGTTCGTAGCGGCGGTGGGCCCTGAGGTAGCTGGGGCGGCTCTGCAAGCCGCGAACCACGAGGTGGGCACCACCCAGCCCGTGCGTGAGGTCGCCGACGCGATCTTCCCACCCTTGATCGTCGACGCGACCCAGACACTCGGGCACGCGCCGGTACCAGGGGGTTGGTCCGTTCTCGCCGGCGACGCGCGCGCCTGGGGCGGCCCGGACGTCGGTCTTCTCGTGGTGCGCACCGGCACCCGCTGGCGCTCCCCCTTTCCAGAAGACGATCGGGGCCCGATCCCCGGTGTGCCGAACATCCCGGCGATCGTCGCGGCGGCAGCCTCGCTGCGGGCCGTTGTCGCCGAACGCGACGAGGTGGCCGCGCGGCATCGCGAACTCATCGACCGGGTGCGGGCAGCGGCGGCGCGGATCCCGGATGTCGAGGTGCTCGGCGATCCCGTCGACCGTCTCCCCCACATCACCACCTTCTCCTGCCTCTACGTGGACGGGGAGGCGCTGCTGCACCGCCTGGACAAGCTCGGCTTCGCCGTTTCGTCGGGCTCGTCGTGCACCGCCTCGACCCTGGAACCGTCACACGTGCTGGTCGCGATGGGCGCTCTCACCTCCGGCAACATCCGGGTCTCACTGCACCGGGACACCACAACCGAGGACGTCGAGGCATTCCTGGCGGTGCTCCCCGAGGCCGTCGCCGCCGTTCGCGACGAGCTGGGCGCGGCCGGCCTGTGAAGATCGACGCGCGCGGACGCCGCTGTCCCCTGCCGATCCTCGATCTGGCCCGTCATATCGGTGACGTCGGGATCGGCGAGACGATCACGGTCGAGGCCGACGATCCCGCCGCCCGGCCGGACGTCGCCGCGTGGTGTCGCATGCGCGGGCACGAGTACGTCGGTGAGACGCCGGCTGCCGACGGCACGCCCGGGTTCGTCGTCCGCAGATTGCACTGAGCACCGAACAGGGATACTGGACGTGTGTGTGGACTGATCGGATTCCTATCGGCCGAGAGCGGCGCGGCTACGGTTGAGTCGGCCATCGCCGCCTCATTGACCTCGATGCGGCACCGCGGCCCCGACGAGGGCGGGGTCTGGTTCGACTCCGACGCCGCCATTGGCTTCCGCCGGCTGTCCATCATCGACATCGACCGCAGCCACCAGCCGCTGCCCTGGATGGACGGTCGCTACCACCTGATCTTCAACGGCGAGATCTACAACTACCTCGAATTGCGCGAGCGGCTAACTACCGAGTTCGGCGCCACCTTCGAGACCGAGGGCGACGGCGAGGCCATCGTCGCCGGGTACCACTACCTCGGCGAGAAGGTCGTGCGTGAACTGCGCGGCATGTTCGCCTTCCTGATCTGGGACAGCCAGGAGCGGGTGCTGTTCGGTGCCCGCGACTGGTTCGGCATCAAACCGCTCTATACGTACTCCGACGAGCGCGGCACGTTCTTCGCCAGCGAGAAGAAGTCCCTGTTGGACGTCGCCGGGCCGGAGGTCGCCAAGGCTGTCGACACGACCGCGCTGCAGCACTACCTGACCTTGCAGTACGTGCCGGAGCCGGCGTCGATGCACACCGCGATCCGGCGCGTCGAGTCCGGCACCTGGTTCACGATGCGACCCGGCGAGCAGTTCCGGCCGCAGCGCTACTTCCACCCCGACTTCGCGATCCGCAAGGTGTCAGAGCCGGAGAAGCTCTACCGCGAGATCGCCGAGGCGCTCGAGGACTCGGTCGCCAAGCACATGCGCGCGGACGTCACCGTCGGCTCGTTCCTGTCCGGTGGCATCGACTCGACCGCCGTTGCCGCGCTGGCCAAGCAGCACAACCCGAAGCTGCTCACCTTCACCACCGGCTTCGAGCGTGAAGGGTTCAGCGAGATCGACGTCGCCGCAGAGTCGGCCGCGGCGATCGGCGTCGAGCACATCACCAAGGTGGTCAGCGCCGAGGAGATGATGGAGACGTTGCCGCTGATCGTCTGGTATCTCGACGATCCGGTGGCCGACCCTGCTCTGGTGCCGCTGTACTTCATCGCCCGCGAAGCGCGAAAGCACGTGAAGGTGGTGCTGTCCGGCGAGGGCGCCGACGAGCTCTTCGGTGGTTACACGATCTACAAGGAGCCGATCTCGCTCCGCCACTTCGAAAAGATGCCGGCCGGTCTTCGGCGCGGGCTCGGCAAGCTCGGCACCCGGTTGCCGGACGGCCAGCGGGGCAAGGACCTGTTGCGCCGCGGGTCCATCGGCATCGAGGAGCGCTACTACGGCAACGCGCGCATCTTCCGACCGGAAGAGATGGGCTTCTACCGCGCCTACGACGAGAACGTCTCCTACATGGACGTGACCCGTCAGCTCTACGCGCAGACCGAGCACCTCGACGGTTCGACGCGCATGCAGTACATCGACCTGTTCACCTGGCTGCGCGGCGACATCCTCGTCAAGGCCGACAAGATGACGATGGCCAACTCGCTCGAGCTGCGGGTGCCCTTCCTCGACACCGAGGTGTTCGGGGTCGGCTCGTCGATCCCGACGGACCTCAAGCTCACCAAGGAGACGACCAAGTTCGCGCTGCGCCAGGCGCTGGAGCAGATCGTGCCCGCCCACGTGCTCAACCGTCCGAAGCTCGGCTTCCCGGTACCGATCCGGCACTGGCTCAAGGACACGATGTACGACTGGGCACGCGCGATCATCACCGAGTCCCAGGCAGACGAGCTGATCGACAAGGCAGCGGTACTGGCCCTTCTCGATGCGCATCGTGCAGGTCCGATCGACTACTCCCGCAAGATCTGGACGCTGCTCGTCTTCATGATCTGGCACGGCATCTTCGTCGAGGACCGCATCCACCCGGTGATCCCCGAGCCGGTCTACCCGGTTCGCCTGTGAGCTCCTTGCCGGATCACACCGGCCCGATCCACTTCAGCTACGCGCCGCATCCGGACGGCTTGCCTGACCCGGGAGAGATCGTCTGGACGTGGGTCGCGTTCGAGGACGATCCGCACCGCGGCAAGGACCGCCCGGTGCTGGTGATCGGCGTGGACGGCCCGCACCTGCTCGGGTTGATGCTCACCAGCAAGGACCACCACCGCGACGCGGCCGACGAAGCCCGGCACGGGCGGCACTGGCTGGACGTCGGTGCCGGTGACTGGGATGCCGAGCACCGGCCGAGCGAAGTACGGCTGGACCGCATCCTCACGCTGGATCCCGCCACCGTGCGCCGTGAAGGTGCCACCTTCGATCGCGCCCGCTTCGACCAGGTCGCCGCCGCGGTCCAGGGGCTACGCGGCTAGGCGAGGGTCTTGCCCGCCACGAATCTCGTCAGCTCGTTGGTGTGCACGATCGGTGTGCCGGTGTCGCCGAATCGCTCGCTGGTGACGATGCGCACGTTGCCCACGCCGGCAGCCCGCTCAGAGTCGATGTCCACCGCGACATCCTTGCTCGGGTCCGGTAGCTGAATGCTGATCGAGACGTCGATCTCCTGAGCCAGGAACGTCCCTGCGGCCACCGTGATCTTCGAGATGTCGCCTCCGGTGATGACGACGGACACCGGCAGTTCGTCGGCGCGGTTGCCACCCTTCAGGTAGAGCGAATTCGTCTCGCTGAAGGGCTTGCGCGTCGCCAAGATGGCGGCCGACGGCACCTCGACCGGATTGACGAAGAGGAGTTCGTCGCCGTCCTTGAGGGCAATGGGGGCCAGCGCCTGGGTCTCGGACCCGTCTGCCCCCACCACGACGGTGCGGGTCTCGCTAGCACCGCCTCTCGTCTCCCTGACGGTGTATGCCTGGCCCGCGGCCATCCCCTTGACGTTCGCGACTGAGACGACCAGCGGCACCGCCTGCTGGTCGACGCGATACGTCAGCACCGACCCGACCGGAGCGTGCCGGTAGGGCAGCACCTTGGGCGCCTTCGACCCGCCGCTCGACGAGCACCCGGCACTGACGAGTACACCGGCCACGAGCACGACGATGACGGGCACCTTCACGGCGCCAACGTTACGGGTGAAGCTGAACCTGTCGCAGCCCGAACCGCTGAAGAAATGCTGAGCGCGACGGCAAGATCATCACGCGCAGTCGCGCTGGCCGCTCTGCCGGGGATAGGTTCAGCCCTTGTGAGCAGCGCGCATGATTCGCCGGTGGGACTTGCCGGTCGGATCGTGGTCGCGACGAGAGGTACCGAAGGGCCCGGCGAGGTCGAACTCCGCATCCGGGGTGGCGTCGAGACGTTCATCGCCCGCTCGGCCGATCCACTCGACAAAGGGACCCCTGTGATCGTGTTGTCCACACTCGGACCGCGATCTGTGGTGGTCTCCCCGTGGGCGGATCCGGTCGACGTGCTGCTTCTTCCCGACAAACGCATCTAAGGAGCAGTTCGCCCATGTTCGGTTACAAGGTCCCGGCCCCCAACGAAGCAATGTTGATCTCGGGCGGCAAGGGCAGCCAGGACGCGCCGTTCCGCGTCGTCACCGGGCATGGTGCATTCGTCCTGCCGGTGTTTCGCAAGGCAGAGTTCCTGACGCTGGCGATGTTCGAGGCCGAGGTCTCCGAACCGTGTGTGACGAAGCAGGGCATCGCCCTCAACGTCACCGCCGTGATCGCCGCGAAGGTCGGCAACGACGCGGAGTCGATCGTCAACGCCGGGCAGCGCTTCCTGTCCGACCAGGGCCAGATGTCCGTGCTGACCGGCCGGATCTTCGCCGGCCACCTGCGCTCGATCATCGGATCGATGACGGTCGAGGAGATCATCACCGAGCGGCAGAAGCTGGCCTCGGAGGTGCTGGAGGGTTCCAAGGAGGAGATGGCCCGCATGGGCCTCATCGTCGACGCCCTGCAGATCCAGTCGATCGACGACATGAAGCTGGGCTACGTCGCCGCCATGGCAGCGCCGCACAATGCCGCGATCCAGCAGGCCGCCAAGATCGCGCAGGCTGCCGCGGACCAAGCCGCGGCCGAGGCCGAGCAGGCCGCCCAGCGCAAGCAGGCCGAGTTCGCCCGGCAGACGACGGTCGCGCAGGCGCAGTTCGCCGCGGAGGTGAAGGCCGCGCAGGCCGAAGCCGACCGGAAGGCTGCCGAGGCCGAGCAGGAGTCGCAGCGCCAGCAGGCCGACTACCAGCGCCAGACCGCCGTCGCGAAGGCCGGCTTCGAGGCCGAGGTGCAGGTGGCCAACGCGAAGGCTGCCCAGACGGCAGCGCAGGCGACGCAGGAGTCGGCCCGCACCCAGGCCGACTACGAGCGTCAGACGTCGGTGGCCAAAGCCGGCTTCGAGGCGGAGACGTCGGCGGCCCATGCGAAGGCGGCGCAGTCCGGACCGCTCGCCGCCGCGCAGGCGCAGAAGGATGTCACCGACGCCCAGGCCGTGTTGGCGCAGCGCCAGGCCCAGCTCGTCGGCGAGGTGGTCAAGCCCGCAGAAGCAGAGGCGGAGCGCATCCGCATCCTGGCCAAGGCCGACGCGGAGAAGACCGAGATTCAGGCGGCGGCTGCCGCGTCCAACAACCGGGTGTCACTCGACCAACTGTTGATCCAGCAGCTGCCCCTGATCGTCGAGAAGGCGGCGGCCGGGCTCTCGTCGGCGAACGTCACGGTGCTCAACGGTTCGGACGGGCTCTCCGAGATCGTCTCCGGGCTGGTCAGCCAGGGCATGGCGATCTTCGACAGCGT
>Ga0068852_100002475_pt1 | contig 12720 bp, 6 predicted proteins | sample KBSCornC22_FD_66594 | JGI IMG/M metagenome (GOLD analysis project Ga0068852, IMG submission 66594) | Corn rhizosphere microbial communities from Kellogg Biological Station, Michigan, USA - KBS Corn C2-2 | ecosystem: Host-associated > Plants > Roots > Rhizosphere > Soil ... | reverse complement strand
GCCGCGAGATCACCGGGAACCGCGCGGTCGATCTCGACGTACTTGCCTCCCTGCAGCATGAAGAGGTGCCCGACCTTGAACGCCTTGCGCCCGTCGCCCACGAAGAGCTGTGTGTCGCGTGTCACCGTTCCCTGATGCACGCGGAATACACCAAGCTTGCCAACGAACGGGTCCATCACCACCTTGAAGACGTGCGCGAGCACGTGGAGCGACGGATTGGGGTCCGAATGAAACTCGACGGCTGCATCCCCTTCGCCTTTGGTGAAGAGCGGCGGATTGCCTTCCTTCGGATTGGGCGCGAGCTTGACGAGCACGTCGAGCAGCTCACCAACACCGGCGCCTGTGCGCGCAGAAACGAAACACACGGGAACCAGGTGCCCTTCACGCAATGCCTTCTCGAAGGGTGCGTGCAATTGATCGGGCTCGATCTCCCCCTGCTCGAGGTAGAGCGACATCAACTCCTCGTCGACCTCGACGACCTGGTCAACGAGCGCGCGATGCGCATCGTCGACCGACGAAAAATCGGCGGTGCCCGAGGGATTGAAAAAACAATCGACGACGCGTTTGCCGCCGTCGGCGGGCAGATTGATCGGCAGGCATTCCTTGCCGAACGCGCTCTGCACGGCGGCAAGCACCGCGGGCAGATCGACGTTATCGGCGTCGATCCGATTGATGATGACGAGCCGGCACAGCTTGCGTGCAGCCGCCCAGTCCATCATCCGCGCGGCGATCATCTGCGGACCCGCCGCCGCGTTGACGACGATCGCTGCCGTCTCGACTGCATCGAGCGCGCCGATCGACTGGCCGATGAAGTCGGGATAGCCCGGCGTATCGATCAAATGAATCCGCGTACCCGCGCTTTCCAGATGCATCAGCGACGCGCGCAGCGAATGCTGATAAGTCTTTTCGAGCGGATCGAAGTCGCTGACGGTGCTCCCACGCTCGACACTGCCTGCGGCCTGAATCGCCCCGGACTTTGCAAGCAGCGCCTCCGCGAGCGATGTCTTGCCCGCTGCACCGTCACCCACCAACGCTACGGTACGAATATTCTCCGTCGCGAACTGCGCCATGGCGATCTTCCCGGAAGTTGGATGAGCCGAATGTACCGCCGAAGGCCGGCGCTGTCAGCCGCCTGGTGAACACGGCGGCCGGTGGAACATCGCCCGCCGTATCAGCGTTTGTCCTACGCCATCCCGCAGCGCGCCCCCGACAGGCGTCGGTCGCGGCTTCGTGCAAAGATTCACGATCGTGCTCGCCCGACTCTCCCTCGCGCCGGGACTTTCCCGGTCCGCGCGCAAGATCGCCCACGATCCGCTCGGCTTCGCGGCGCAGTCGTGGCGCGCGTTCCGAGCCAACCAGGGTTTGCTGCTTGCCGGCGGCGTCGCGTATTACACGCTGCTGTCGATCGTGCCGCTGATGATCCTGCTCGTGATCATCTTGTCGCACGTCATCGAGGCCGACCGCCTGATGGCGACGCTTGCGCACTATCTCGAAATCGTCGTGCCGGGGCAATCGGCCCCGCTGATCGACGAGCTCCGCGGCTTCATCGCTCACCGCGAAGTGATCGGCTGGACGCTTGCGGTGACGCTGATCTTTTTCAGCTCGCTCGCGTTCTCCGTGCTCGAGAACGCGATGTCGGTCATTTTTTATCACCGGGTGCTCGACAAGAAACGCCCGCTGATGGTGTCGCTGCTGATCCCCTACTTCTACATCCTGATCCTTGGCGTCGGTCTACTCGTGGTCACGCTCGTTGCCGGCGCGCTGCAGTCGCTCGCGCTGACGACACTCGATCTCTTCGGCCATGACTGGTCGATGTCGAACCTGTCGCGCGCATTGCTGTACATGATCGGCGTCAGCGGCGAAGTGCTCGTGCTGACATCGATTTATTTCGTCATGCCGGTTGGACGGCTCGCGTGGCGCCACGCGCTGATTGGCGGCGTCGCGGCGACGGTGCTATGGGAGATCTCGCGCCACGTGCTCGTCTGGTACTTCGCGACGCTGTCACAGGTTCGCACCGTTTACGGGTCGTTGACGACAGCGATCGTCGTGCTGCTGTCGCTCGAGATCGCAGCGCTCGTGCTGCTGATGGGTGCGCAGGTGATTGCCGAATACGAGCGGATCGAATGGGAACCTGTCGCGCGCCCGCCGCGACCGATGCACACGCCGGGTTGACGCTTGCCTGAATCGCCGCCGCGCCGACGGCGATTCAGCGTCAATGAATCGTCGTCGAAACCGCGTCGGCTGTGTGGCGCTCTTCGCCCGATGACGTCACCGAGCGGAGGCTTTGCAGCAGCTCGTCTTCCTGGTACGGCTTGCCGAGGAAATGCTCGACGCCAAGCTCGGTTGCGCGGTTGCGATGCTTGTCCGCCGTCCGCGACGTGATCATGATGACCGGAATGCCGGCCGTCTTCGGATCGCCCTTGATCGTCTTCGCGAACTCGAATCCATCCATTCGCGGCATCTCGATGTCGAGCAGGATTGCATCGGGTGCGTGATCGCTCAGGAGCTTCAGCGCGTCGATGCCGTCGCGCGCCGTGACGACCTCGAAGCCCTCGCGCGTCAGCAAACGCGTCGTGAACTTGCGCACCGTCAGTGAATCGTCGACGACCATCACGAGCTTGCGCGCCGATGCGGCAGCCGCCTCACGCAATTCCGCACTAATCCGTTCGTTCTCGACCGGGTCGTAGCGGACGATTCCAGGCCGCTGCGCAAGCTGCACCGGATTGATGATCAGCACGATTTCACCGGTGCCGAGCACCGTCGCGCCGGAAATGCCCGGCACGCGCGCAAGCTGCGGCCCGATGTTCTTCACGACGACTTCCTGGTTGCCGATCATCTCGTCGACGTGTATCGCTGTCGTGCCCTGGCCGCTGCGAACCAGCAGCACCGCGTTGTAGCGCAGTGTTTCCGGAAGGCTGCCGTTATCGCCGAGCAATCGCGGCAGGTAATGGAACGGCCACGCGCGACCTTGCCAATGCACCTGGCCGTCGGCGTAGAGCGTCTGCAACACGTCGGCCTTGATCTGTTGCACCTGCTCGACCATCGGCCCCGGGATCGCCCACATCCGGCCGCCGGCGCGAACGAGCACCGATTGCGCGACCGCGAGTGTCAGCGGCAGGAACAGGTTGAATCGCGTTCCCTTGCCGGGCTGCGTATGCACGTCGACGCGGCCGCCAAGCGCGACGATCTCGTTGCGGACGACGTCCATGCCGATGCCGCGACCGGAGATCTGCGTCACTTCCGCCGCGGTCGTGAAGCCCGGATTGAACAGGAACTCGACCAGCTGATGGATCGTCGGCTCGGCGTTCTTGGCGAGCAGGCCTTGCGCGACCGCGCGCTCGCGGACGCGATCGAAGTCGATCCCGTGCCCATCGTCGGATAGCTCGATAGCGATTTCATTGCCGACCTGACGCACCGTCAACTCGATCTCGCCGGTGTCCGACTTGCCAGCCGCAACGCGTGCGCTGCGCGTCTCGATGCCGTGATCGAGCGCGTTGCGCAATAAATGTTCGAGCGGCCCGACGAGCTTTTCGAGCACCGAGCGATCGAGCTCGGTCTGGCCCCCGTGAATTTCGAGATTGGCGCGCTTATCGAGCTCGCGCGCCGTCTTGCGCAGGATGCGATAGAGCCGCTCCGACAGGCTGTGGAACGGCACCGTGCGGATAGCGAACAGCCGCTGCTGCACGTCGCGTGACAGCCGCGCCTGCGCGAGCAGCGCCGCATCGGCGTCGTCGAGGTTCTTCAGCAGTGCCTGCTGCACCGTCGACACGTCGTTGACGCCTTCGGCGAAGGAGCGCGTCAGCTCCTGGAATCGCGTGTAGCGATCGAGCTCGAGCGGGTCGAAATCCTCCTGCGCGCTGCTGACGTGCGACATCCGCGACTGGATCTGCGTCTCCGCCTGCAGCTCGATCTCGCGAACCTGGCTGCGCAGCCGTATGACGCTGCTCGTAAGCTCGAGCAGGTTTGCTTTCAGAGCGCGAAGCTCGCCTTCGACACGGGCGCGGGCAATCGCAACTTCACCGGCCTCGTTGACGAGTTGATCGACGATGTCGGCACGCACGCGCAGCATCGCCCGCGTCGTCTCGACTTCGGCGGGCTCTGCACGCTTAGCCGTCGATTGCGCTGCTGCGGCGGGCGTCGCCGGAACGGCTGTCGTGTCGACCGCCTTCGCAGCAACAGGTGTTGCGGTGGTCGCAGCGGCAGCTTCCGGTTGAGCCAGCCACGGCAGCGGCACGCTGCCCTTGCCTTCGCGCAATGCATCGAGCACGAACGCGATACGGTCGATGTCGGTGTCGAGCGCTTCGAAGAGCTCGGCGCTCGGCGCAACGGGCACGTCGCCGATCGTGAGGCGCGCCTCCATCCGATGCGCGAGCTCGCCAAGGCGCATCGCACCGGCCATCCGCGCGCTGCCTTTCAACGTGTGCAGCGTACGGCGAAGCTTCGCAGCGCTTGCGGGATCGTCGGGTGTGCGACGCCACGCGCGAACTTCTTCGCTCGCCTGCGGGAAGAGCTCGTTCGCTTCCTCGAGGAAGATCGGAAGAATCGTATCGTCGATGTCGTCGGTGACGTCGAGCAACGATTCGTCGGAAGCAGCCGCGCGCGGCGCTGGCGTTGCCGCTGGGGCAGCGATCGGTGCTGCAACGTTCGGCCACGCCTGCTCGAGCGCAGGGGCTTCCTCGATGATCGAGACGGCCGGCGGCTCCGGGGCGGACGCTGCGGTTTCCGCGACGATATGATCGGCAAGCGGCGGATATTCGACGAACGGCTCGGACGACGTCGCGTCACTTGGCGCAGGCGGCGCCGCGGATTCATGCGCGTCGGCGACCGGCTCGTCGATAAGCGGCGACGCGTCGTCGCGAGCTTGCCAGTGCGTCAACAGCATCGGGCTTTCAGCGGGCGCCGACGCCGCGGGTCTGTCGACGGCCGCGCTTCCCGTATGCGTGTCTATCGGTGCATCGGCAGCCGTTGCAGTCGATCGAGCGTCGTGACCGCCAGCGGGCGGTATCGATAGATCATCGGCATCGATAGCGGACGGCCTGTCCGACTCTTCTCCGCCATCGACCGGAAGGAGCGGATCAACCACCGGAATATTGGCGAGCGCATCGCGCCGCATTTCTTCGAGCTCGGCGGTGATCTCCGCCGCTTCGCGCTCGTCGCTGGCGGTGAACCCTTCGCGATTCTTGACACGGCCGACGAAATGCGCGAGCCCCGCCGTTGCACGCGCCAGGATCGGCTGCGCCGTGCTCGGAAACGGTGCGCCGCGCTCCTCGAGCGCCAGCAGCGCCTGCTCGAGTGCGCGTGCCGTCGTTGCGATCAGCGCGATGCCACCGGTGCGATGAATGCCGCACAGCGTGTGGCTCGCCCGAACCAGCGCGACAACCGGCATGTAATCGGGATCGAACTGCAGGATCGATACTTCGTGCTGCAGCACGGCGACGTTCTGGTCCGCCTCGTCGCAGAGAATGCGCCACAGCGCGGCCGACAGCGTGACGGCGCCAACGGTCACTTCCTCGGGCTCGACCGCCACAGGCGGCTCCGTTGCGCGCGGGGCGTCGGTCAGCAGCATCAGCTCGGGGCCGTGTTGCGAGCGTCCACGCGGCTCCGTCAGTCCTGCGTGCGCACCGGTGTTGTCGGCGACGACGCGCAACAGCGGCTTCGCTGCGTCGCGCGGATCCGTCGGCAATCCGACGTCGATCGTCTCCGCGACGGATTCCTCGAGCACGGTGACAGACGGCGCAGCATCGGCACCGATTGGCGCGCCAAGCTCGGGAAAGTCGACGAGCTCGAGATCGGGTGCAAGCGAGGTGTCCGCCGACGACGCGTCATACGTCGCATCCACGGGCGACGACGATTCCGCCGAGGCCGGCGGGTATTCGATGGGTGCGCCGATGTCGACGTCGAACGGCGCGAATCCGGCCCCTGCATCCGCAGGACTCGCCGGCGTGCGCGGCGGCATGCTGACCGGGCCGATCGGCGCCCGCGTTTCCGGCACTTCCGGGGCCTTGCGCGGCACCGGCGGCAGCGGCATCGCAGCAGGGGCCGGCGCACCGCCGGGCAACTCGCCCTCGACCGTGCGAAGCGCCGCCTGCAGCGCCGCTGGATCGGTGGCGAAGCGGCCCGTGTCGCGCAGTTCCTTGACCCACAGCCGGAAGCTCGACTCCGCAACGCCGATGAGCGAGATGACGGCCGGCGTTACGCGCCGATCTTCCTCGAGCAAGCGATTCAGGATTCGCTCCACACCCCACGCGAGCTCGCCGAGCTCGGTCAGCCCGACCATGCGGCCGCTGCCTTTCAACGTGTGGAACTGCCGGCGCACGGTGACGAGCGCTTCGCGATCGCCCGGGTTGTGCTCGAGGATCGCGCGATGCGCTTCGACGGTGTCGAGCACCTCGTCGGCTTCGGTCAGGTAAATCTCGACAAGCTCGGCATCGAGCGCCGATGCGTCGGTTTCGAGCAGCCGCTGCGTTTCTTCCGAAATGGCCGGCGCGGGTGCGGCACCCGCTTCGACGATCAGGTCGACGCTTGCCGCGAGCGCCGAAGATTCGGCGCCGCCGTCGATTTCCTTCAGCGCCGCATTCGCCTGTGCAACGAGCTCGCCATCACCAATCAGATCGGCATCGTCGCGCAGGCTCGCAAGCTTGCCGCGCAGCTCGTCGCGTGCGGACGCATCCGCCGGCGCGTTCTGTACATCCGCCATCAGTCGCGGCAATGCGCCGCGCAGCTCGGCGACGGAATCCTCGACCGACTGCGGCTCGACGGTCACCGGCTGCGGCGTCTCGCCAAGCCGCTTGGCGATCAGCGGCGCGATGATTCGCTCGCGGTCGGGACGCTGATGCAAAACGGCGTCGATGTAAAAGCCGAGACCTGACAGCGACTCGGCCAGGAGCTCGAGACCTTCCTCGTCGACCGGCGCGTCCGGATTGGCGTACGTCTCGATCTGCGTCTGGCAGAGCGCGAGCAGACGATCGGCATCGTCGAGCTCGAGAATGCGCAGCGCGCCGCGGATCTGCTGACTGTCCTTCGCAAGCACGGCCAGCTCGAAGCGCCGCGTGTGATCGCGGAAGAATGCGTCGAGGACCTGCTCCATGTGCCGCAGGTTTGCGCGAACCTCGCGCATCACCTCCGACAGCAGCAGGCGCTCCTGCGCCTTCTTCGACATCTCGTCGAGTGCCGGCGCCGACGTGGCCGCCGCGCGTCCCGCGCGCGCCGCGTCGAGCCGCTTCAGCATCGCGTCGACCTGCTGGCCGAATTCGGGCGACAGGTTGTTGAAGTTCTCGAACGCGCTCTCGGCGAGCAGCAGCGCGGTTGCGAATTCCATCGCGAGCGGCTCGGATACGCCGGACGCCGGCATGTCGGCGAGCCGCGCAACGAGCCCCGATGTCAGCTCCGACAGCGCTGGATGCTTGACCTCGGTCGCCTTCGCATTCGCCGATGCGAGCAACTGCTGCAGCTTCGGCAGCGTGTCGGACCGGCCCGACGCCGCTTTGAGCCACGCGTCTTTCGCGGCGGCAAGCTGATCGCGCGCGTCGCGCAACAGCGGCTGGCGACGCACAACGTCGGCGTCGAGCGCCTCGGCCGTCGGGATCAGCGCTGCGAGGTGATAGGCGCGGCGGACGGCATCGGCTTTCGGCGAGCCCGGCTGCGCCGTCGCGATGTAATAGAGCACTTCGCGACGCAAGCGGTCGGCGACCTTGGCGCTGCCTTCCGTCACGCGACGAATCTGCATGTCGATCCGCGCAACGAGCTGCTTCGCGCCAAACGTCCGCGCGAGCGCACCTGTCTGCAACGCGTCGAGCATCGCGGCCGCCGTCCACCAGAATGCGCGGAGGCTCGGCTGTGTCGTGACATCCTCGATCGCCTCGATCGCTTCGCGCATCACGGCAGCGCCCGAATCGGCGCCGCGCAGCCATTCGAGCAATCCGCGCTGATACTGCCGCCGCTCCTTCAGGAGCTGCGATGCAAGCCGTGCTGCCGGAATGATCTCGCTTTGCGGCGCACGCGGCGCGCGGACGTTGAGATCGGGATAGAACAGATCGGTCGGCGCCGGCGCATCGACGCCGCGCGCCTTCTGCATTGCCTCGAATTCGCCGAACAGCGTCAGCGGCACCGGCGGCGCGCCGTTCGCAATCTCATCCAGGAATACGCGCAGGCGGCTGACGGCGTGATCGACGAGATCGACCGTCGCCGGCACTTTGTCGGCGGGCAGCTCCTCGAGGCGAACGAGCTGCCGCTCGATCTCGTCGGTGAACGCAACGACGGCATCGAGGCCGACCATCTGGATCGCGCCCGCGGCCTGGTGAACGTGCGCGCGCGCATGCTTGAGCGAAGCCGTATCGCCGGGGTTGCCGCGAAAGGCCGCAAGCGCGGTCGTGCCGCGCGTCAGCGCTTCGTCGATTTCACCTTGGACCCACGACAGCGGTCCGAGATCGAATTCGGTGGCGGTTTCACTCAACACGCATGCACTCCCGTCGCGCTCTTCGCTTCAGTCTCGTCGTCTCAAACCTTGAAGCCTGCGACCGAGCTGCGCAGCTCGGCGGCAAGCTTCGTCAATTGTCCGATCGACACATTCGTCTGCTTCGTGCCTTCGGTCGTTTCCTCGGAAATGCGCAGGATGCCCTGCATGCCGCGCGTCACATCGGTGACCGATGACGACTGCCGCTGCGTCTGCGCCGAGATTCGAGAAATCAATTCGGCAAGCTCGCGCGACACGCGCTGAATCTCGGCGAGCGCCTGGCCTGCTGCGTCGGAGAGCTTCGCGCCTTCGACGACGCCGACCGTCGACTTTTCCATGGCCGCGACGGCGTCCTGCGTGTCGGCCTGAATCGTCTTGACGATCGCGTCGATCTGCTTCGTCGCTTCGCCCGAACGCTCGGCGAGGCGCTGCACTTCCTCGGCAACGACCGAGAAGCCGCGTCCCGCTTCACCGGCGGAAGCCGCCTGGATCGCGGCATTCAGCGCGAGCACGTTCGTTTGCTCGGTAATGTCGGAAATGAGCTCGACGATCTCGCCGATCTCGAGAGACGATTCGCCGAGTCGCTTGATCCGCTTCGACGTTTCCTGGATCTGCGAGCGGATGTCGTTCATCCCCGAGATCTGATCCTGCACGGCACTGCCGCCTTTTTCCGCGGCAGCGAGCTGCGCCTGCGCAACCTTGGCCGACTGCGCAGCGTTTACCGCCACTTCGTTGATCGACTCCGCCATCGTCAACACCGATGCGGATGCCGCCTGGATCTCGCGGTTCTGCCGTTGCGATGCCTCGAACAGCCGGTTCGAGATCGCCTGCGTTTCCTGTGTTGCCTTCGTCACCTGGTCGGTCGCCGAGTTGATGCCGCGCACCAGCGTGCGAAGCTCCTCGATCGTGAAATTGATCGAGTCTGCGATCGCGCCGGTGACATCCTCGGTCACCGATGCCTGGACGGTCAAATCGCCATCGGCGAGATTGCCCATCTCGTTCAGGAGCCGCAGGATCGCTTCCTGGTTCCGCTTGTTCTCGTGCTCGCTGTCCTGCGCACGCAGCCGCGCGTCGTTCAGGAACACGCGGGCGACCATCGCCAGACAACCCAGCGCGAGCAGCACGAACGCGATGGAGAGGCCGAGCGTGAATGCGCGCGTCCGGTTGCCGTTCTGATACTGGTCGGCGAGCGTCGTCGTTTCCGTGAGCAGCGGCTCCGCCTCGTTGTTGACGCTGCGCGCAGCCTGCTTCGCGACGACGAGGTTCGACATGTTCGACAGGATCGATGCGATGCCGGTCTGATACGCACCGAAGCGCTTGGCGATTTCGGCGAGTGTGGCGCGAGCATCGTCGGAACGAACCGGCGTCAGCCGCAGCGCGTCGCTGCCTTTGGCGAGGCCGTTCATCACGTCGCGGAACGCCGTCTCGTCCTTGCCGAGCAGGAACGCGACCTCGGGATCGATTTCATCCGCGGCTGCGAGCGTGTTCGCATTTTTCGCAATCCGCTGCGACAGCACGGCGAGCTGGTTCGCGTAATCGACTTCACGCAGGCTGCCGCCGCCCTGCCCGATCTGCTGCGCCGTCTGTTGCGCGAGCTCGAGCAGGCCGCTGTTGCCCTGGTTGATCGCTTCCATGCCACGTGCGAGTGACGTCAGGCTCTTCTCGTTGTCGACGAGTTTCTTCGCCGCAGCGTCGATGCGCTCCCAGCGCTGCTTGACGGCGTTCAGCGTTTCGAGCGCGGCCGCTTCCTGCGTCTGATCGAGCGATGTTCCCTTGAACGTGCCGCCGCTGACGAGCGCGTCCAGGTCGACCTTGAATCGCTCGCGGCTGTCGCGCACCGCGGCAAATGCGCCGGCCTGACCTTGCGCGGCCAACGCCGAGCCGCGCGCAAGCCGCTGCGACAACATCTGCATTTCGGTTGCGATCGATCCCTGCATCGATTGCTGCGTCGATGCGCGGTTGTCGAGATAGACCATGAATGCGGCGAGCACGAGGAACGTCACCGTGAGCACGCCGAGCACCTGGAACTGCTTGACGACCGGCAGGTTGCCGATCACCGGCATCTTCGTCGGCGCCGGCGGTGCCGCGCTCGCGGCGCGCAGCTGCTCCATCACCGACATCGTCGTCTGCGGCTCGTAACCTTCGGAGGACGTGATGCCCATCCGCACCTGTGTGGTCGGCGCCTCGAAATCCATGTTCTCCGCCGTACGGGGCGTCTCGCCGCCGAAGAGCTTTGTCATCTTCAATGCCATGCAGCCTCCCAGTTCACGACGCGGCGGAGCAGCCGGTCATGCGCCAACTTGTAGAAACGCGGGGTCGCGCGCGAGCTTGACGAGATCGATTTCCTGCCACGTCGAACCGTCGCTGTCCGCCCAGCGCTGGACGTGCCACTCGGCAGAAGGCGAAGAATCGTCGACGGGTGTTAACTGCGCGAGATTGCGCAATCCGAGCACGCGCTGAACGACGATGCCGGCGTTCTGCTCGCCGCTTCGACCATTGAGCAGGATCAGGCGCGACAGCGCGCCGATAACGATCGGCTCGCGGCCGAGAAACGCAGCGAAATCGATGACGCTGAACAGGTTCCCGCGAATGTTCGCGAGGCCCAGGAACCAGCGCTGCGTCAGCGGCACCGGGACGATCGGCGGCACGGCGATGACTTCGTCGGCATCGGAAAGGCGCACCAGCCAACGCTCGCCGCGGCACTCGATGCCGAGCCGCGATGACTCGACCTGCGCCGTCGTCTTCGCAGCGAGGCGGCTCGCAAGCTCCTGCTGGAACGAGCGAAGGTCGAGGCGGGCAGCGCGTGTCATTGTCGTCCCGGGTCAGCGTCGATCCGAAGTCAACCGAGCGACGAGATCTTGGACAACAGCTCTTCGCGGTCGACGGGCTTCACGACGTAGTCGCGCGCGCCTTGCCGAAGACCCCAGATCTTGTCGGTTTCCTGGCTCTTCGACGTGCACATGATGACCGGGATCGACTGCGTCTCCGGATCGCGGCTGATCGCGCGAGTCGCCTGAAAACCGTTGAGGCCGGGCATGACGACGTCCATCAGGATCAGGTCGGGCTTCACCGCCTTCGCCTTGACGATCGCGTCCTCGCCGTTGTCGCTCGCCACGACGTCGAAGCCGGCCTTCGTCAGGAGGTCGTTCAGCATGTGCCGCTCGGTGGCGGAGTCGTCGACGATCAATATCTTGCGAATGCTGCCCATGTTGGCTCCCTTGCGCTCGGCTTCGCGGGCCTCCGCAACGATCGCGCGCGCGGTAATCGGGGTACTCATGCCCTGCTCTCCGTCCTTCTTTTCGTCATGAATCCGTTATTTATGCTGCGACGCGCTTCACATGCGCCGCCACGGCCTTCAGCAGGCTTTCCTTCGTGAACGGCTTCGTCAGGTACTGGTCCGATCCCACCATCCGGCCGCGGGCCCGGTCGAAGAGGCCATCCTTGGACGACAGCATCACGACGGGCATCGCGTGGAACCGGCTGTTTTTCTTGATCAGCGCGCACGTCTGGTAGCCGTCGAGCCGCGGCATCATGATGTCGACGAACACCAGGTCGGGCTGGTGATCGGCAATCTTCGCGAGCGCGTCGAACCCGTCCTCGGCCAGGATCACCGTGCATCCGGCTTGCAACAGGAAGATCTCGGCACTGCGGCGGATGGTGTTCGAATCATCGATCACCATGACCTTGATGCCCTGCAGCGTGGCTCGGCTCGGTACGTCGTTGACCATCGGCGCCTCTTCTCTGACCGCAGACTCGAGGGCTGCGGACGGGTTTCCGCCCTGGGGATCCGCTCCCGGGACGACCCTGCGGCGCACTTTCGATCCTGCGGCTTGGCTCGCGCCGCACCGGGCCGAGCCGAGTCTGACATGGCCCGGGCAGGTTGACCAGAGCATAAACCTTGCCGGAATACGATCGGATGGCGGAAAAGGACTAAAACGCAACATCCCGGCAATTTTCCGCGACGGGGGAAGTGCCGCATGGCGGCACGTCATGCCGCCATGCGACGCGGTCTCACGCCTCTACAACCGATAGGAATGGCGTTGCACCGCCCAAGGCGAATGGCTGCCGAACGGGTGACTTGGCAGCAGAGGCTGGCTAGCGCCTGCTAGCGGGCCCTAGCTGCCGAGGAACATCCGATAGGCCGGATTGGCCGACTCGTCGACGTAGTCGTAGCCGAGCCGATCGAGGAATCGGCGAAACTGCGCGCTTTCGCCAGGCGGGACCTGCATGCCGACGAGCACGCGGCCATAGTCGGCGCCGTGGTTGCG
>Ga0068852_100002472_pt1 | contig 12725 bp, 14 predicted proteins | sample KBSCornC22_FD_66594 | JGI IMG/M metagenome (GOLD analysis project Ga0068852, IMG submission 66594) | Corn rhizosphere microbial communities from Kellogg Biological Station, Michigan, USA - KBS Corn C2-2 | ecosystem: Host-associated > Plants > Roots > Rhizosphere > Soil ... | reverse complement strand
CTATCCAACGCTCGCCGCCTACGTGGCGCGGGCCGAGGCCCGCCCCGCCTACCAGCGCGCCCGCGCCGCGCAACAAGCGATGTATGCGAGCATCGCAGCGTAACGCGCTGCGGCATCGGTGCTGCTGGATCGGGGCGCGGCAGCGGACTACATAGCGCGCATGACCGACAGCGCCCCGCACCGCATGACTCCGACCGGCAGGCTAGTGCCGCCCGATCTCGACGAGGCGATGGTGGCCGCGGTGGTGTCCGGCTTTTACGGCCGGGCCCGGTACGACGAGCTGCTCGGACCGGTGTTCAACCGCGTGATTCCCGCCGACCACTGGCCGCAGCACATCCAGACCATCACCGACTTCTGGTCGGCGATGCTGCTGGGCACGGGACGGTACACGGGCCGCCCGATGCCCAAGCATCTCGCGATTCCCGAACTCGAGGACCGGCATTTCCAGCGCTGGCTGACGCTGTTCCGCGCCACCGCGGAGGAGCTCTGTCCGCCGCACATCGCGGCCCTGTTCGTCGATCGCGCCGAACGCATCGGTCACAATTTCCGCATCCGCATCGCGCAGTTCCGCGGTGAGGACGGAATGGCGGTGCAGCCGCAGCGGGCGTGAGGGCCGGCGGTCACGCTTGCCGGTAGGTCTCGAGCGTGAGGCGATCGTTGATCTGCGAGCCGAACAGCAGCGTGGTGAGGTTCAGCCGGTTCGCCGCCTCGATCGAGACGTTGCGCAGCCATAGCCCGAGGCTGCTCCTTGGCACGAAGCTCGCGGCAAAGCTGCGCGCGCCCTTCTGCTTGCGCTCGACATAGGGCCGCAGCCGCTGCTCATAGGCGGCGAAGGCGCGACGATGGTCGCCGCCGGCCCGGTCGAGCTCGCCCGCCAACGTATAGGCCTCGGCCATCGCCATGGCCGAGCCTTCGCCGGCGAGGAGACTCGGGCAGGCGCAGGCATCGCCGATCAGCGCCAGGCGGCCCTTGCTCCATTCCGGCATGACGATCTGGCTGACGCGGTCGAAATACAGATCGGTGGCCGCATCGAGCGCCGCGAGCGCCTCGCGGGCCTCCCAGCCGCTCTGCCCGTAGAGGCGGCGTAGAACGGCCTTCTGCTGCGCCGGATCGTGCATTGGCAAATCGGCGTCGCCCTCGTGCGTGAACACCAGCAGGAAGACCGCCGCGTCCTCTGCGAGGCTGACCCGCCAGATCTGCCGCCCCGGCTCGCCATAGGTGACGTAGGTGTGCGGATTGCGATGCGGATAACCGGGCGCGGTGAAGGCCGCGACGTAGTAGCCGAGGAAGCGCTCGACCTCCGGGCCATCGCCGAACGCCAGCCGGCGCACGCTGGAGTGGAGGCCGTCGGCGCCGATCACCAGATCGAACGTTTCGGACCTGGCCGAGCGGAATTGCACGTCGACGCCGGCCGGCGTCTCGCCGAGAGCGGTGATGCTGTCGCCGAAGCGGACCTCGACCCGGTCACGGACGGCATCGTAGAGCGCCATGGCCACGGCCGAGCGCGGCAGGCTCATGATCCTGCCGCCGGTCAGCCCTTTCAGCGCGCCCTGGTTGATGCTGGCCACCCGCCGCCCGGCCGTGTCGACGACACGGAACTCGTGCACGTCGAGATCGTGGCGGCGGAGTTCGTCGAGCAGCCCCATCTTCTGCGCGACCTCGAAGCCGAGCCCCCAGAAGTCAATGACGTAACCGCCGCCCCGGGCTTGCGGCGCCTGTTCCACCATGGTGACCAGATAGCCGTAGCGCTGCAGCCACCAGGCGAGGCAGCAGCCGGCGATACCGGCCCCCGAAATCAAGACCTTGCCAGCCACGCGTTCCTCCTGTGGACTTCATTGTGTACCAGTGGTACACACATTGGTACAGGGAACGCAAGGCGCTATTTGGCTCGCATGGCCCGGGAACGATCAAAGCGGATGCTGCCGGAGCGGCGCGACAAGCTTTTCGAAAGCGCGGCGGAGGAGCTCGCGGCCGCCGGCTATGACGGTGCCTCGCTCAACCGCATCATCGAGCGCGCCGGGATCGGCAAGAGCTCGCTCTACTACTACTTCGACGACAAGCGCGACCTGTTCGGGCAGCTGATCCAGGCGGTGTTCGAGCGCTTCATGCGCGACATCGGCGGCTTCGACTACCGGGCACTGACGGCGGAAACCTACTGGACCGGGATCGAGACTCTGTTCGTCAAAGGGGTGGAGTTCTCCGAGCGAAATGCGTGGTCGGTGCGCGTTGGACAGTTGTTCTACCGGCTTCGCGCCGACAAGACCGCGGGTTCGCCGGGCGGGTTGATGGCGACCGTCGAGGCGTGGGTGGCTGCGTTGCTCCGCCACGGCATGGCGCTCGGCGTGGTGCGCAACGACTTGCCGGAGGGACTGCTCATCCAGTCGGTGATGGCGCTGGTCGAGGTCAGCGACCGGTACTTCCTCGAGACGTGGGCCCAATACGGCCACGACGAGCGGCGCGTGCTGGTCGGCCAGCAGATGGAACTCCTTAAGCGCGTGTGCCTGCCGGCCGCGGCCTGACGCGGCTCAGGCGGCGGTGCGGTAGTCGTCGAGCGCGCCGACCATGTATTGCACGAGCTCGCTGGCATGGGTGTCGGCGGCGCGCTTTTCGGTGACCTTGCGGCCACGATGCATAACGATGATGCGGTCGGCGACCGCGAACACGTCCGGCATCACGTGGGTGATGAGGATGACGGGCGTACCCTGTTCCTTGAGCTTGCGGATGAGCTCGAGCACCTTCTGCTGCTCGGGGACGCCGAGATTGTTGGTCGGCTCGTCCATAATCATCAGCTTGGCCTTCCAGTAGACGGCGCGCGCGATGGCGACCGCCTGCCGCTGCCCGCCCGAGAGGCTCTCGATCGGTTGGGTGAGGCGCGGAAAGACGATGTCGAGCGCCTTGAGCCCTTCGCGGGCTTCGCGCAGCATCGACTTGTCGTCCATGGTCTTAACCAGGCCGCCCAGATAGCGGTGCTTGAGCTCGCGGCCGAGGAAGATGTTGGCGGGGACGTCGAGGTTCTGCGCCAGCGCCAGGTCCTGGTAGATGGTCTCGATGCCGGCGCCGCGCGCGTCGAGCGGCTTCGAAAAGCTCCGCTTTTGTCCTTCGAACCAGATCTCGCCGTCGTCGGGCGCATGCACGCCCGAGACGCACTTGATCAGCGTCGACTTGCCCGCGCCGTTGTCGCCCAGGAGCGCCACGACCTCGCCCGGAGCGATCTCCCAGCTCACGTCGTTGACGGCGGTCAGGCCGCCGAAGCGCTTGGTGAGGTTGCGGACCGAGAGGATCGGATCGCTCATTCGCGGCCTCCCGAAAAGCGCCCGACGATGAGGTCGCGCGACTGGTCGATGAGCACCGCGATGATCACCACCGCGCCGACCACGATGAATTGCCAGAAGGCCTGCACGTTGAGCATCACGAGCCCGGTGGTCAGCACCGCGATGATGAGCGCCCCGATCACCGTGCCGATGATCGTTCCGGCGCCACCGAACAACGACACGCCGCCGATGATGACGCCGGCGATCGACGAGAGCAGCAGGGGGTCGCCGATCGAGGCAGAGCCGGCGGTGAACTGCAGCGTCGACAGGAAGCCCGCGAGCCCGGCCATGGCGGCCGAGAGCGTGTAGATCTTGATGATGTGGCGATCGACCGGAATGCCGGCGCGCAAAGCGGCCTGGATGTTGCCGCCGATGGCGTAGGTGTAGCGGCCGAACTGCGTGCGATGCAGGAGGAACATCGCGAACGCCACGGTGAGGATGGTGACCACCACCGGCCACGAGAGGATGCGGTCCATTTGCCTCAGCATATCGCCGGTCAGCGGCGGCGGCGAGAAGATGTAGAAGCCGCCATGGTCGCCGCGGATGGAGTAGAACAGCGACTCATTGCCATAGGCCCGCACGCCGTCGGGCAGGCCGACCACCGTAGTGTTCTCGCTCCACAGGAGCGCGAGGCCGCGCACCATGAACGACGAGCCCAGCGTCACGATGAAGGCGGGCACCTTGAGCTTGGCGATGATGAGGCCGTTGACGAGGCCCACGATACCGCCGCCGAAGACGCCGGCGAGGAGGCCGAGGATGACGGCCAGCGGCAGCGGCGCGCCGGCGTTGAAGCTGTTGCGCAGGGCGAGGGCGGAGAGCACGGAGGCGAGGCTCATCACCCAGCCGACGCTGAGATCGATGCCGGCCGAGATGATGACGAAGGTCTGCCCGAGCCCGAGCAGCAGCACCGGCACGATGGCGACGAGGATGTTCTGCGAATTGCGGACGCTGAGGAAGCTGATGCCGGAAAACACCGGCACCGTGACGACGAAGAACAGGATCAGCAGGGCGAGGAACAGCCAGGCCCAGAGGCGGCTGATCGTCAGCAGCACGCGCTGGATGTGAGTCAGCGGCGCTTCGGTCGATACGAGGATGTCGGAAGAAAGCGCCACGGCTGCTCCTGTTTGTGCAGTGGGATGGCGGGGCCGCCTGGAGACGGCCCCCTCACCCGACGCTTCGCGCCGACCTCTCCCCCAGGGGAGAGGTGAAGACGCGCACCATCGCGCCACATGGGTCCCTCTCCCTCTGGGGGAGAGGGACCGACGACAGTCGCGATTGAGGGGGCCTCGTTACCTGGTCTGCGAATAACCCCTTATTGGCCCGGCACCTGGTAGACGAAGCGCGAGAACGCGGGATCGCTGGCGTTGTCCTTGTCGAGGATGGCAAAGCCGGTCTCGACACGCTTGGGCAGGCTGGTGACGCCCGCCGCATCGGCCGCGGCGAACTCGACGGCCATGTAGCCCATGTCGAACGGCTTCTGCGCCAAGACCAGCGAGACGGTGCCCTTGCTCATCAGGTCCATGGCGGCCTTGGTCGCGTCATAGGCCACAACCTGCACCTTGCCGGTGAGCCCGGCATTGGCGACGGCGGTGCCGGCGCCCTGTGCCGAGAACACGTTGGTGCCGAACACGCCGGCGAGGTCGGGATGCTGCTGCAGTATCGCCGCGGTCTGCTGCTGCGCCTTGTTCAGGTCGTCGAGGTTGTAGTCGGGGCCGAGGACCTTGATGTCCGGATATTTGGCGGCCATCTCTTCCTTGAAGCCCTTCTCGCGGCCCGAGACCGAGCTCACATTGGGGTTGGTCGAGTTGATGTAGACCGTACCCTTGCCGCCGATCGCCTTGGCGAGGCCGTCTGCCGAGATGCGGCCGCCTTCCTCATTGTCCGAACCGATATAGCTGATCGGGAAGGTGACCTTGCCGTTGGCATAGTCGCCGTCGCCCAGGAAGGTGTCGACGGTGATCACCTTGATGCCGGCATCGACCGCGGCCTTGAGCGGCGCCACCATCTGGTCCTGGTCGACCGGCGCGGTGATGATGTAGTTGATATCGCCGCGGGCGATCATGGCGTTGAGCAGTGGCGTCTGCGCCTCGACGCCCCAGGTGGGCGGCACCTGCGTCACGACATCGTAGCCGAGGTCCTTGGCGGCGGCTTCGACGCCGAGTTGCATCACCTGGTAGAATGGATCCACCACGCCCGGCAGAAAGCCGATCTTCAGCTTGGCGGCTTCGGCAGACGAAATGCCGGCTATCAGCGCTCCAGCCGCTACGGCTGCGAGCAACAAAGTCTTCGCGCGCATATCAATCTCTCCCTTGGTCGGAAGGCGGCGCTGTTTTGTTGTGATCGTCCGCCCCCCAATCCCGAAACGATACGCCTGCTGCACGAATTGTAAACCAGCGGACTAGCGGCTTGCCGGCGGTGCGCCGAAGGCACGTACCTCGATGGGCGCCCGGCAGGCGATCGCCGCCTTGCGGCCCCACTCGAGTGCATCCTCCATGCTGGCGCAGTCGAGCACCCAGAAGCCGCCGATGTGCTCCTTGGTCTCGAGGTAGGGACCATCGGTAACGCGCAGCCGGCCGGGGGCCTGGATGCGCACCGCCTTGGCTGCGGCGACAGGCGTGAGGCCGCCGACGAAGATTCGAATGCCGGCTGCGACCATCTCCTTGTTGAGGGCGCTAATGTCGTCGTGGATGGCTTGCGTTTCCTGCGCCGGGTCGAAGTCATCCGGATGATGGATGGCGACGAGATACTGGGTCATGGCGAACTCCTCACTGATGGCCCAGTATGGACGAACGACGAGCCGGATGTTCGACACTGGCGAAAAAGAAACCCCAAGTCCGGGGCAGCGGACTTGGGGCCGAAAACCAGGGATCGCTCGGGTGGAGTAGCGTCGGGGGAATGACGCGACCCCTGGCTTAGCCGAGTGCGGCCGGGCGGGGCCGCGGGAAAACGTAGTCCACCGGAGTCTCCGGCATCGAGTGCACGACCGGTTGCCTGGAAGTGGGCAGCCTGGTGGCGACGATGGCATTGGCATTGGCGACCGGCTCGCTCAGCACCTGGCTGACGACGATCTCGGTTGCCGCCTGCGTGCCCGTCGCGATTGCCTGGTCGCGCAGCTGCGCGGCGGCCTGACCGAGGTTGGTGCCGTGCGGCGCCACGAGTGCGAACCCGACTGCGAGCCAGAAGGCGGAACGTAGGATCATCTCAATTGCCCTTTGAGACCGACGGCCAAATCTGCCGTTCCGCAAGACCATAGGCGTCGCGAATTAAGGCAGGGCGAGCCAATTCGATAAAATGCAATCGATCGGTATCCGTACGAGTACGGGACGGGGCCGCCGTTTGGTCAATCCATTGTTTACGCTATGGGTGAAATCCGAAGCACCGGCCCTGTGGAAACGGGGTGCAACGGGCGCCGGGGGCTTCCCCTTTAAGCCTGTCTTAGCTCTTCGATGGAAGGGTTAAAAACAAGAAGACGGACGTCCGGGAAGCGGTTTTTGTAATGCGTAGCCTCTTGACCTCTCTGTTCCGCAGGGGGCCCGGCACCGATCGAGCCGAGACGGCGCGCGGCCGGCCGGAAGCCCTGCGGCGCAAGACCATCGGCGCCAACGCCCGCATCATCCTCGCCACCAATCTGCTGGCGGCGCCCGTGGCCGTGTGGTTCCTGCTGCAGGGCGCGTTGATGCCGTTCGTCATCACCGTGATCGGGCTCTGCGCCGGCGTGGTGACGATGGAGCTGCATCGTCGCGGGCAGTTCGAGCGCGCCGCCTTCGGGCAAGTCTATTCGACGCTGATCGTCGGTCTCGTGCTGACGCTGGTCGATCCGCAGATCGTCGATTTCGGCCTTGCCATCGCGCTGCTTGCGCCGGTGCAGGCGTCGTTGCTGGCGCGCTCGCCGGCCAAGAAGCGCGCCTGGGTGCTGCTGCTCGTGGTGGTTGCGATCGGCTGTCTCGGCACCCTCGGTCTCGTCCACTGGCCCGAGCCCAACCGCCCCGATTTTGCGCTGATCGCCGCCTTTGCCTTCGTGGCGACGGCGCTGACCGTCGCGTACTCCGCGAGCCAGCTCAACACGGCGTTCGCGGTGTATGAGCGCGGCCAGGTCAATGCTTACCGGCACCTCGTCGAAAACGTGCAGGATGCGGTGATGCGCTTCGGCAGCGACGGCGCGGTGCTGTTCACCAGCAAATCGGCCGAAAAGCTGTTCGGCTGCCACCGCTATGAGCTGAGCGGCAGCGGCCTCATCGACCGCATCCATGTGCTCGACCGGCCCGCCTACATGACGGCGTTCTCCGAAGCCAACCACGCCGGGACGACCCGCCGGGTCGAGGTGCGTATGCGCCGCGACAATCTCGAGGAGCCCTCGCGTATCCCGGTGTTCTTCTGGGTCGAGGTGAGCCTGACGCCGGTGCTCGATGTCGAACCGGACGATCCGCGACATGAGGTGGTGGCGCTGCTGCGCGACGTCACCGAGCGGCACGCACACGAGACCGAGATGCGCGAGGCACGGCGCGCGGCCGAAGATGCATCGAGCGCCAAGTCGCGCTTCCTCGCCACCATTGGCCACGAGCTGCGCACGCCGCTCAACGCTATCGTCGGCTTTTCCGAGATGATGACGAGCGGCGTCGTCGGCGAGCTGTCGCCGGCGCATCGCGAATATGCCGACATCATCCACCAGAGCGGGCATCACCTGCTCGACGTGGTCAAGATGCTGCTCGACATGAGCCGGCTCGAGGCCGGCAAGTTCGAGCTGCAGACCGAACCGTTCGAGCCGGCCAATCTGGTAGAACCGTGTTTCAAGATGGTCGAGGCGCTGGCGCGGGAGCGCAAGGTGCAGCTGGTCAGCGACCTGCCGAAGCTGTTGCCGCAGCTCACCGCCGACGAGCGCGCGTTGCGCCAGGTCGTGATCAACCTGTTGTCGAACGCCATCAAGTTCAGCCATGAAGGCGGGGTGGTGACCCTCAGCCTCAAGCGGCAGGGCAGCCTGCTCAACATCTCGGTTGCCGACCGCGGCATCGGCATGGACCACGATGCGGTGAACCGGCTGGGCGAGCCGTTCTTCCAGGTGCAGGACGGGCTGGCGCGGCGCTACGAGGGTACCGGCCTGGGCCTGTCGATCGTCAAAGGCCTCGTCGACCTGCACGACGGCACGCTCAGGGCGCAATCGAGCCCGGGCGAGGGGACGACGATCACGGTTCTGCTGCCTTTAAACGGTCCAGCAACCAAAACGAGTGAAACTGGCGCAGTCACCCCGCTCGTCCGCGAGCCGCAAGTGACGATTACGTCCCAATGGCACGACGAAAAAAGACGAGCGCTATGACGGTCGAAGCAATGTCGAGCCTGCCGCTGCAGGCGGGTGGTGCGCTGGCGGCGGCAGCCGGGCGCACCGCGCTCTGGGTTATTTCGGCGTATATGCGCCAGCCGTTGCGCAATACGGCGATCGTGGCGCTGATCGGCTTTTCGACGCTGGCCGGCGCCAATGCGCTCTATAAGCAGCACCACCATCCGGCGCCGCTGTTCGGCAGCTTTGCCGACAATCCGGCGCCTGTGCTCAAGAAGATCGCGCCGGTGATGCCCGCGGAACGGCCTGCGAAGCTGGCCGCGCCCGAGACCACCGGCAGCGTCGACGAACCGGTGACGACCCCGGAACCGCAGACCGTCACCAATGCCGACGTGACGCAGATGCAGCAAAAGCTCGCCTCGCTCGGGCTCTACAACGGGGCCGCGGATGGCCTGTTCGGGCCGAAGACCGCGCGCGCCCTCAAGGCCTTCGAGGCGAGCGTCGGGCGGCCGCAGCGCGGCCTGCTGACGCCGCAGATCGTCGCCATGATCGAACAGGCGCCGATGCCGGCGCCGATTGTTCCCGCGGCGAGCCCGCAGGCCGCCCCCGCCGCGGCTTTGCCGACGGCCGCACCGCCGGCGCAAGCACAGGTCCAGGTGGCTGCGAGCCCGTCGCCGGTCGCCCAGGCGCTGCCGCCGGTTACCGCTCCGGCGGCCATCACCTCCACCCCAGCGCAGAGCACACCGGTGCAGAGCGCACCGGTGCAGGTGGCCTCGATTTCGCCGCTCAAGCCGCTGCCGGCCCCCGCGCCGCTCGATCCGGCGCATCCGCTGACGCGCCACGGGCAGCCGCCCGTTGCCGCGCCCGCCGTCGCCTCGACCGACGCACCGGCGTCCGCCGACATGATCTCGGTCGACGACTCGGCTGCATCCACCGACGTGGCCGACACGACCGAGACGATGCCGATGAACAGCCTGCCGGCCCCGGCCAAGCGGGTGGTGCCGACGATTGCCGTGCATGCCCAGCCGGCGCCGGAGGCGTCCGCGGATACGGCACAGGCGATGCCGGGCGCCATCGCTCCAGCCGATGCCAAGGATGCCTCGACCGACCCGACGATCGTCGGTGAGGTGCAGCGCGGCCTCAACAGCCTGGGCTTCCTGCACCAGCAGGTGGACGGCGTGGCGGGGGAGGCGACCGCCAAGGCGATCCGCAATTTCGAGGTCTACTTCAACTACAACGTCACCGGACGGGTGACCCGCGACCTCGTGAAGCTGCTTCAGCAGAACGGCGCGGTGATCTAGGGAAGTCGGATGTTCCGCTCCGACCTTTGGGTGGCGGCCTTTGTCCGCCGCCACAACGACCTTGGCCACATGTGCGTCGTGGCGCGCCGCGGCGACCCGATCGCCGGCCAGATATTCATCGAGATCGACCATCTCAACGGCACCGTGTCGCTGCTGACCCCGGCGCCGGCCACGGCGCGGGGGGAGGGCGACGAGGACCGGCTGTTCGTGCGGCGCTTCGAGCATGCCGGCGCGGCGGCGGTGGCGGCGCGGATCGCGCGGGGAAGCCGAGTGGTCGCGACGTAGCCGCTGACAAACCGGGGGCCTTCAGCCGAATCGCTTCGCTCAGCCGGCAAACAGCCGGGCGGCGGCGCCGACGGGCTCGCTGATGGCAGCGTGCACCGCCTGCAGCCAGTTGCGCTTTTCAAGCAGCCCGGACGCGGCGGTAGCGTTGGCCGGAACCTGCTTGGCCAGGTGGCTCGCGGGGGATGCCAGGCCGCAGTCCGCCTCGAGACTGCGGGCGGCCGACAGGGTGATCATTTCGCCGACGGCCGAGGGTACGAACTGGTTGCTCATTCCGATCCCCTAGGCACGAGCCAGCCGCGGGGCAGCCGTGGCTGCAATCCGGCGGGCGAAGGCGGCAATGGCTGCAGCGATACGCTCGACCAAATCAAAGAGCGGCAGCGGACGAAGCGCCTCCTCGGTGAAGCCCTTGCCCTGGTCCATCGAGACGATCATCAGCGTGTTCATTTTGGTCTCCTCGGTTTGGCGCGTTTGTTGCGCCGGTGAGGAGATCATCGCCTGCAAGGCGGTTTAGGGTCGTGGGAGCGACGCCTAAAAGTTCCTAATTGATCTCAAACAGCCCAAGACGGGCGGCGCGCTCAGCCCTCCGGCAGCCCGGCAAGGCGGAGGCCCTCGTAGATATGAGCGTTGCGGTCCGGAAGCTTGCCGGGCTGGCCGGCGCGCAAAGTGGCGAGCGTCGTGCCCGGCGCGACCTCCAGAAGCTGCTTCAGATATTGCCGCGCCACCTCCATTCGCCCGAGCAGGGCGTTGCCTGCGACCAGCATCCAGTAGGTGGCGCTCAGCCGATGATTGACCGCGAAGGAGCGCTCGGCCCAGCTCAGCGCCTCGGCGTATCGTCCCATCGCGATATAGACATGGGCCACGCCCGTCAGCGTGTGCGCGACATTGAGATCGTTGGGCGACAGTTCCGCGACCCGCTCGAAAAAGTGCAGCGCCTGTTCGAGCTCGCCACAGTGAATGTGGTAGATACCGGCGCAACTGAGGACCCAGAATGCATTGGGGTTCGCCTCGATCGCCCGCGCGATCATGACCGCGGCAAGATCGTATTCGCGCGAGCCGTGGATCAGGATCATCGTCGCCCGCGCGAGCACCTCGCCATCCCGCGGCGCTGCCTCGACGGCCCGGTGCGCGAGCTCGACCTGGCGACGGATGCTCGTATCGATGCCGGGCCAACCCATCGCCCGCGCGAATGCCATCGTCCACGCTGCGTCGATGAGGTACGTGCCGTTGTCGGGCTCCATCGCGGCGGCGCGCTCGAACAGGTTGAACGCCGTCGCATTGTCCTCGGGCGCCGTGGTATGCATGGCGTAGAGGCCTCGGAGGTAAAGATCGTAAGCCGCGGTGCTGCCCGGCCGATCGCGGCGCGAGCGCAGGATCTCGGCGCGCTGGATCTCCGGCTCGAGCACTCCGACGACCCCTTCGACGATCTCGTCCTGCACGGCGAAGATGTCCTCGAGCTTGCCCTCGTAGCGCTTCGACCACAGGTGCGTGCCGCTCTCGCCGTCGACGAGCTGGGCGCTGACCCTGAGGGTCGAACCGGCACGCCGGACGCTGCCCTCGACGAGATAGCGCACGCCCAGCTCGCTGGCTGCGACGCGCGCATCGACCGGACGATCCTTGTAGACGAAGCTCGAATTGCGCGAGACGACGGCGAAGGACCGAAAGCGGCTGAGGGCAACGATGATGTCGTCGACCACGCCATCGGCGAAATACTGCTGCTCGGGATCGCCGCCGATGTTCTGGAACGGCAATACAGCGAGCAGCGGCAACGCGGGGGTCGAGGAGGCAGCTCGGGCGATGACCGGAGCCTCGCTTTTCAGCAGCCGGTAGCCTACGCGAGGCACCGTGACGATCCACTCCTGGCCGTCCTCGCGCGGGCCGAGGGCCTTGCGGAGCGCCGCGATCTGCACCGTGAGGTTACCCTCTTCGACGATGGTGCCCGGCCAGCCGGCCTCCATCAGCGCGGACTTGCCGACGGCCCCGTCCGCAGCCGCGAGCGCGTGGAGCAAAGCGAGGCCGCGCTGGCCCACGCCGACGGATTTGCCGTTACGCGCGAGGCCGTCCGGTGTCAGTATAAATGGGCCGAATACAGTCTCCGTATGCCCCATAGGGCGCGACTATAGACGATTAAGTCGATGGAGCGAATACAGTGCGGAAGTATAAGAGGACGTCAATCGGCAGGCGGCCTCTTCGCTGAGCGCCAGCTCGCCACGGTGTTGGCGGGAGGGAAGTCCTGACTGGGACTAGCCTGCCTGGCGGACGCCGATCCTGGCCAGCGCGTCGATGGTGCGCTGCACGTCGGGGTTGCCGGCCTGCGCCACCGCGGCGGCGGCGGAGCGGCGGGTTTCGGCGAAGGGGCGGTATTCGGGCTTGCCCAGGTCGAGCAGGTTCACCTCGCCGCGCCAGGCGCTCATCAGGTAGGCCGTGGCGTCGACGCTGACGGCCTCGAACATCTTGGAGAAGGTGGCGAGCGCGTCGGAGCGATCCTCGTCGTGCGAGGTGGCGTGGATCAACACCTTGAGCCCGTCATAGGCGCTGCAGCCGAAGGCGCGCAGCACG
>Ga0068852_100002470_pt1 | contig 12726 bp, 10 predicted proteins | sample KBSCornC22_FD_66594 | JGI IMG/M metagenome (GOLD analysis project Ga0068852, IMG submission 66594) | Corn rhizosphere microbial communities from Kellogg Biological Station, Michigan, USA - KBS Corn C2-2 | ecosystem: Host-associated > Plants > Roots > Rhizosphere > Soil ... | reverse complement strand
CCTGCATCTATCTCACGATGGCATCGATCTTCATCGCGCAGGCCGTCGGCGTGCAGTTGACGCTGCATGACGAACTCGTGCTGCTCGGTGTGCTGCTGCTGACGTCCAAGGGCGCGGCCGGTATCACGGGCGCGGGCCTGACCACGCTGATCGCGACGCTCGGCGCGCTGGCCGGCAAGGTCCCAGTCGAAGGCGTGGCGCTGGTGATCGGCGTCGACCGCTTCATGTCCGAGGCGCGCGCGATAACCAACGTGATCGGCAACGGTGTAGCGACCATGGTCGTCGCACGCTGGGAAGGACTGCGCGACGACGCGAAGATGCACGCGGCGTTTGCGGCCGGTCCCAGCGACGAAACCGTCGCCACCGAGGCGGCGCGGGCCTGAGAATCGCGCGACTTGAATCGACAGGACGCGGCCCTCATGCTTCGCGGACGTCCGGCATGCTGTCGGCGTCCCGCCCGTATCGGGCCCCATTCCGAGAAACTACATGCAGATTGCCGAGCGCTGTGTCGCCGCGTTTCACTACACCTTGACCAATGAGCAGGGCGAGATCATCGACTCGTCCGCCGGCCGCGAGCCGCTGACCTATCTGCATGGCGTCGGCAATATCGTGCCGGGCCTGGAACGCGAGATGACCGGCAAGAGCGCCGGCGATACCTTCAACGTGGTGGTCGCGCCGGAGGACGGCTACGGCCTGCGGCATGAAGGCATGATCCAGCAAATCCCGCGCGGCGCCTTCCAGGGTGTGGACGTGATCGAACCCGGCATGCAGTTCCACGCCAACGGCCCGAACGGCCCGATGACCGTGACGGTTGCGGCCGTCGACGACGACACCGTTTCGGTGGACGGCAATCATCCGCTCGCCGGCCAGACGCTGCATTTCGCGATCGAGGTCATCGAGGTGCGCGAAGCCAGCCCAGAGGAAGTCATGCACGGCCACGTGCACGGTGCGGGCGGCCACGAGCACTGACAGCGCGCGCTTCGCATTGCGATACCGAATCGATGCCAGACCCAGCACGAGGTGAAGCATGACTACCGCGTACGATTTTTCCGCCACGACCCTCGGCGGTGACGAGCAGCCGCTCAAGGACTACAAGGGCAAGGCGCTGCTGATCGTGAACGTCGCGTCCAAGTGCGGTTTCACGCCGCAATACACGGGCCTGGAGGCGCTGTATCGCAAGCACAAGGACGAAGGGCTGGTCGTGCTGGGGTTTCCCTGCGACCAGTTCGGCCATCAGGAGCCGGGCGACGCCGACGAGATCCGCAATTTCTGTTCGACGACCTACGACGTCAGCTTCCCGATGTTCGCCAAGGTCGACGTCAACGGCGACAAGGCGCATCCGCTGTATAAATGGCTGAAAAGTGAAAAAGCGGGTTTTCTCGGCACCGAAGGCGTCAAGTGGAACTTCACCAAGTTTCTCGTGAACCGCGACGGCGAAGTGATCAAGCGCTATGCGCCGACCGACACGCCGGAGAAGATCGAGAAAGACCTCGGTGGCGTGCTCGGCTGAAGCCAGGCGAGTCTGCGATCCGAAGAAGGCGGCCGACGGGTCGCCTTCTTTTTTGCGGCGCTACGGTGCCTCGAAATCGTCGGCGAAAATCGGGTCCGCCGCGGTGATCGCGATCGGCCCATTCATGCCGACATGGTTCTCGCAGTTGTAGTGCAGGGTGTTCGGCGCGTCGCCGGGCACGACGAAGGTGATGTCGGTCGTCCCGGTCGCCCCGTTGTTCGTGACGCCGTTGTTGTAGAGAAAATTGGGCCCGGGCGCATTGATCGTGTTGATGTTGAACGGATGCGTCGCGCCGACGTTGTTGAGATGGAACACGTAGGTGCCGCCGCGCTGCAGGGTCAGCGCCGGATTGGACTGGCCGTTGATGGTCCATGCGGCCGCGCTGGCCGCACTGACCTGAAACGTCTGGGTGACGCCGCCGCGCTCGGCGGCCTCGGCGGCGAACGGCGCGCTCGCGGTCGCGGCGAGAACGAACAGGGAACGCAGTGCAGGCATCGGTTAGTCCTCGGTATGAGCGGTGATTGTGCAAAAAGCCGTCGCTGGCGGGAATAGCGATGTGCAGGACGATGAGCCGGCCAACGATGGACGCTCCGCAATTTTTCCGGATCTCCGGCACGGCCGAAGCGGTGACTACATTTCCTTCTGCCTTAGTCCGCGACACTGTCCCTCGATCAGATCGACCGGTGGTCCATTGAACCGAATTCTGTTTGTCGCGCGGATGTCGCGCCGGCTGTTGCGCGCCGGATTGATCGGCACGGGCCTGCTGTTCGCGATGGCGCGGGTGCAAGCACAGGCACAGGCACAGGACGACTCCGCTGCATCGTCGCTGCACACCATCGTCGTCTCGGCGAACAGCCTGCGGACCGTCGATCAATTCGATACGCCAGCCTCGACCAGTGTCGTGTCGCTGGACGACGACAACGCGCCGGCGAACGTGTCGGCTGCACTCGCTGGTGTGCCGGGACTGCTCGCGCGCGACCGGCAGAATCAGGCGCAGGATACGCAGCTGTCGATCCGCGGCTTCGGTGCGCGCTCGACGTTTGGCGTGCGTGGGCTGCGCCTGTATGCCGATGGCATTCCCGCGACCATGCCCGACGGCCAGGGCCAGATCTCGCATTTCAGTCTGCTCGCCGGGGATCGCATCGAGGTGCTGCGCGGGCCGTTCTCCGCGCTGTACGGCAATTCGTCGGGCGGTGTCGTGCAGATCATCAGTGCCGATGGCGCGGGTCCGCTGAGGCTGCGCGCCCAAGCCAGTGCCGGCAGCTACGGCAGCACCTCAGCCGGCGTCAACGCGCGCGGCGGCAGCGAGCGCTTCGGCTACAGCGTGGCAGCGGCGGTGACCGACAGCGACGGCTATCGCGACCACAGCGCCGCGCGGCGCGAATCGTTCAACGCGAAGCTGCGCATCGCGCTCGGTGACGACGGTACGCTGTCGCTCGTGGCGAACCGCTTCCACTCGCCCGATGCGCAGGATCCGCTCGGACTGACGCGTGCCGAAGCGCTGGCCGATCCGCGCCAGGCGACGGCGGTGGCGCTGCAATTCGACACGCGCAAATCGGCGACGCAGAACCAGCTGGGTGCGGTGCTCGAGCAGTCACTCGGCGCGGGGCACACGCTGCGCGCGATGGCCTATGCAGGGCATCGGGAAATCGAGCAGTTTCTTGCACTGCCGCTGGCGGCGCAGGCCAATCCGCTCAACGCTGGCGGCGTCGTCGATCTGGGTAGTGACTACGGCGGTGGCGACCTGCGCTGGTCCTGGCGCGGCGAACTCGCGGCGCGTGTGCTCGAGTTGACCGCCGGTGCAAGCGCCGACACGCAGCGCCAGCAGCGCCGCGGCTTCGAGAATTTCGTTGCCGGCACGCTCGGCGTGCGCGGCGCGCTGCGGCGTGACGAACGCAACACGGCGCGCAACCGGGACGCCTACGCACAGGCGTTCTGGGAATTCGCGCCACGCTGGTCGCTGCTCGCGGGCGCGCGCCGCAGCGAGATCCGCTACGTCTCCGACGACCACTACATCACGGCCGCGAATCCCGACGACAGCGGCGCGGTCGATTACGCGCAGACGACGCCTGTCGCCGGGCTGATGTTTGCGCCACGCGAGGACTGGCGTGTCTACGCCTCGGCCGGTCGCGGCTTCGAGACGCCGACGTTCAACGAACTGGGCTATCGCGCCGATGGTGCTGCGGGCCTCGCGCTGGACCTGCGCCCGGCGCGAAGCCGCAATGTGGAAATCGGTGCAAAGTGGCGAAGTGAGAACGGTGCCACGCTCGAGGCTGCCGTGTTCCGTGCCGATACCGATGACGAGCTCGCGGTTGCGCGCAACGTCGGCGGACGCAGCAGCTTCCGCAACGTCGGCCGCGCGCGGCGCGAAGGTGTGGAACTGGCGGGCGTGTTGCCGCTAAGCGCGGACTGGCAAATCGATCTTGCGTATACGCATCTGCGCGCGACGTTCCGCGATACGTTTCCGATCTGCGTCGCCGCCGGCTGCACCACGCCGAACACGCTTGTAGCGGCCGGCACGCGCATTCCCGGCGTGCCTCGCGAACAATTCGCGAGCCGTTTGCAATGGCGCCACGCGAACTGGATCGCTGGCGTGCAGGCGCTCGCGATCGGTGCGGTCACGGTCAACGACAGCGGCAGCCAGCGCGCGCCGGGCTATGGGTTGCTGAATCTCGACCTGGGTCGCGGCTGGACGCTGGGACGTAGCCGGCTGCACGGCTTCGCCCGCGTCGACAATGTTTTCGATCGCCGCTACATCGGATCGGTCATCGTCAACGAAGGCAACGGCCGCTACTACGAACCGGGACCGGATCGCACATGGTCGATCGGCCTGCGTTGGGATACCGGCGAGTAGCGCCGGCGTCCCGCGTGGCGAAGGCTTACGCTTCGAAGCCGCTCGCGAAGATGCCGTCCGCGTCGATCACCGTGATCGTCCCGTTCATCGCGCCGTGGTTACCGCAGTTGTAGTGCAGGCTGTTCGGTGCGGCGGCCGGCACCACGAAGGTGATGTCGGTGTCGCCGGTCGCGCCGTTGTTGCTGATGCCGACGTTGTAGCGCGCGCCACTGCCGGTCGTGTTCGACGTGTTGATGTTGAACGGATGCACGCCGGCCACACCGGTGAGGTCGAACACGTAGGTGCGGCCGCGCTCGAGCGTCAGCGGTGGATTGGAATTGCCGTCGATGGTCCACGCGGAAAAGCTGGTGGCACTGACCGCGAATGTGGTCGTGCCGCCCTTGGGCGCGGCGGATGCGGCCAGTGGCAGCAGCAGGATGGCCAGGGCGAAGGGAAGGGCGGGCAGGCGCGATGCGTTCATGGGTGTGTCCTCAGGGTCGTGGGAAAAGCGGTGACTGCTTGCGTGTGGCTGCATACGTCAGGTGAACGGCGTGACCGGCAATACCGAACGCCGTCGTCGGCTTGACGCCGCGTCAAGCAGCGCGACTGATGGCCGGACAACTGGCCGGTTCCGGCACCTGCGGTCGTTCGCGACAATGCGTCGAATCGCAGACGGCACGGGGTGGTGAACGATGGACGCGGAGCGCACACGACTTGCGAAGCTGCGCCAGCGGACTGCGCATGTTTGACTTTCCGCCGGCCTTGCGTAGCGTGCGCGATCCCGAGAGTCGCGTGGATCTGCCGATGTCCGAAGATTTCGCCGGTCTGCTGACCGTCTTCATGCGCCGCATCCGCGCCAGCGCCTCGGGCGTCGCGACCGAGATCGGCATGAGCCGCGAAGCCGTCAACAACTGGCGTCACGGCCTGTCGATGCCCAGCCGCAAGCATCGCCACAAGCTGGTCGAGTGCGCGCGTTATCTGCGCCTGAGCGAACAGGAAACCGACCGGCTGCTCAGCAGCGCCGGCTTCGAACCCGAATATCCCGTCGGTGGCCAGGCGCCGGGTCAGCCGTACGCGGACTACATCGGACGGCTGTTCGAGCGGCTGCAGCGCCTGGCGCCGTATCCGATCCTGCTGCTGCTGAGCCAGGCCCACTGGGGCCAGCCGCCGTTCCGCGAGACGCTGCTCGCAACGGCCCGGCAGCGCTATGGCGACTCGGCAGTGCTGCATGTGCGGCCGCCGTACAGCGTCGAGGCCGACGCACGCAGTTACTTCAGCGCAATTGGCGCGCAGTGCGGCTTCGAGGGCGTCGATTCGGATTTTGCATTCGAGTCGGCGCTGGAGCGGCGCCTCGCCGCCGGCGAACGCGTGTTCTGTCTGGTCAGCCGCTTCGAACAGGGCGAGGCCCATCTGCGCGAATCGCTCGCGGGCATCCTGCGCGGGCTCAGCGAAATGTACAGCGGCAAGCTTCACCTGCTGCTCTGCGGCGGCGAGGCGCTGGCCGAGCTGAAATACCAGAGTGGAGACTTGTCGTTGTTGAATATTGCGAGTGTGGAGAACTGGCCGGATCCGGGCCCGGACGAACTGCGCGCGCTGGCCGGCCGGGAATTGCCGCTGGCCCGGGTCGACACGGCGCTGCTGGCCCAGCTGGGACGAGCCTGCGGCGGCCATCCGGCCCTGATCGACGAAGCGCTGCGCTGGCATGCGGACCCCTCTCCCGTAAAGCAGACCCCGTTGCTTGAGTGCCTCGCGGGCAGCATCCGGTTGTGGGAGGGCTTCGTTCCGCTGCTCGGCGACGCCGAGGCGCGCGCGCGCATCGCCGGCTGGCTGGAACAGACCAGCCTCGGCCGCGCGCAGCCCTATCTGATCGACCGGCTGCTGCGCCGCCTGTTCTGGGCGAACCTCGTGACCGCCCGCATCAGCGGCGACGGCCTGCTGCTGGAGTGGCGCTGCGACGCGGTGCGCCGCGCCGGCCGCCAGATCATCGCCGCATGGAGCGACGCGGGCGCATGAGTCCGACGCGAAAGTTCTGGCTGCGCGCTGCGATCGTCGCCGCTGTCACGCTGTTCCTCGGCACCGCCTTGATCCTGCCGCAGTGGAATTCCTCGCTGAGCGGCGTGCTGATCAGTCCGCAGAGCCGCGCGTGGCTCGCCAACGGCTGGGTCGAGCTGCAGGCCGCGCGCATGAGCATGAATGTCTACGTCAGCGATCGCGAGGAGTGGCCGACGCAGCTTGAGGCGATCGAGGTGCCTGCGCTGGGCAAGATTTTCGAACTCTCGCTGCAGCCCAACGCCATCGTCGGCACGGTGCGTCCACTGCCGCAGATCGATCGCAGCCTGCACGGCAAGCGCGTGGTCTATCGCTGGGATCCGCGGGCACGCGACTGGAGCTGTGGCGCCGGCGATCCGCCGATACCCGCGGACTATCTGCCGCTGAACTGCCGCAGCGAGGAAGACTTCACCGGCAGCACGACCCGCAACCTCGGAACGCTGCTCGTGCTGTCGCTGCTCGTGCTGCTCGTGCTCGGTGTGCTGCTGCTGTGGCGCCATCCGCTGATCGCGCCGATCCAGCGCGATCCCGCACGGCTCAAGCGCATGCCGCTGCCGCTGCTGCGGCGCATCGACACGGCACTGGGCTGGCTGCAGCGGCGCGATGCCACGCTGGCTGCGGCGGGCGTCGAACCGGCCGACTGGAAGGAAGCGGTGGGCTTCGCACAGGTCGGCGATGCGCAGCGCGCGCAGCGATTCGCGCTGCGTGTGGCGGCGCAGTGCGCGCCGAGCAACGGCTGGAATCTGCCGGGAACTGTGTATGAGTGGACATTTTCCGGCGACATGCCGGTCTCGCTCGAACGCTGCCTGGCTTGGTTTCCGCGCGCCGACCTCGATGGTGCGCAGCTCGTGCGGCATCTGCGCCAGCAGCAGACCGGTCTGGATGTGCTGCTCGTGTTCACACCCAGCGCGGCAGCGGAAACGCAGCTGCGCGGATTGTGTGCCGACCGCACCAATCTGTTCGTCTGCATCGGCCAGGAGATCCAGACCGCGTGGCTGCTCGAACGCGAGCCGCTGCTGGTTCTGCTGCGCGCGATGGCGCAAGAGTTGCGCCTCACGCGCATCTCGCCGTACCAGACGCGCGGCGGCATTGCGCGCGCGTCGTCGTTCTTCGGCCGCGAGAGCCTGCTCGCGCGCGTCGTGCAGCGCGAGCCGTCGAACTACCTGCTGATCGGCGGCCGTCAGCTCGGCAAGACCAGTCTCATGAAAGCGATCGAGCGGCGGCTGCGCGCGCACCCGCATCTGGCGTGCGTCTACGTCGTGCTGCGCGATCATCGCCTGCTGCCGCGTCTCGCGGCGCAGAGCGGCCTGCCGCTGGACAGCGACCTCTCCACTGTCGTCGCCGAACTCGTGCGCCAGCAGGGCGGCAAGCGCCTGCTGATGCTGATCGACGAGGCCGATCCGTTCTTCCGCGCGGACGCGGCGCGCGACTACGCCGAGCTCTCGGCGATGCGCGCGCTGTCCGAGGAAGGGCGCTGCCATTTCCTGCTCGCCGGCTTCTGGGATCTCTACGCCGCCGCGGCGCTGGACTACCAGTCGCCGCTGCGTAATTTCGGCGAAGTCGTCAGCGTCGGCGGACTCGAAGCCGAGGCCTGCCGCGAACTCGCGACCGTGCCGCTGGGTGTGCTCAACCTGCGCTTCGCGGACGACGTACTCGTCGAGCGCATCGTGCAGCAGAGCGGCCGGCGCGCGAACCTCATCGCGATCCTGTGCCAGGAATGCCTCGAAGCGCTCGATCGCGGCGGTCGCGCGATCGAAGCCGGCGACGTCGAGCGCGCGTTGAACTCGCAGGCCGTGCTCGACGCGCTCGCGGGCTGGGGCCGGCTCAGTCATGACGAACGCGCCTCGCGGCTGGATCGCATCGTCGTGTATCGCGTCGCGGCGCAGGCCGGCACGAGCCTCGCCGACATGGTCGAACTGCTGCGGCCCTGGGCGAATATCGAAGTCGAACTGCTGCGGGCATCCTTCGCGCGCCTGCAGCTGGCCTACGTGCTCGACAAGCAGGGCGAGCGTTTTTCGTTCGCCGTTCCGCTGTTCTCAAGGCAGTTCGAAGATGCCGAAATTCCGGTGCTTCTGGCCGAGGAATTGCGCCAGCTGGCCTGATTTTCCGCAGCGGCTGCGGGGACCCAGCGGCCGGACCGTCATAAACGGTAAAAAACGGCCAGAAACAAGGGCTTCCGACTCCGGCGCGACGCCGTTCTGTGGTATCCTCGCGCGTTATTTTTCGGCGTCCGCCCGGCCCTGGGCGGACTGCAGGTCGTCTAGCGTCAGAACCCTGGAATCCCGATGGCGGAACTAGCCAAAGAAGTCATACGCGTCAACATCGAAGACGAGATGCGGCAGAGCTATCTCGATTACGCCATGAGCGTGATCGTCGGCCGCGCCCTGCCGGATGTCCGCGACGGTCTCAAGCCGGTACACCGGCGCGTGTTGTTCGGCATGTACGAAGTCAACAATTTCTGGAACCGGCCGTACGTGAAGTGCGCGCGCATCGTCGGTGACGTGATGGGTAAGTACCATCCGCACGGCGACGCGTCGATCTACGACACGCTCGTGCGCATGGCGCAGGACTTCTCGCTGCGCTATCCGCTGGTCGACGGGCAGGGCAACTTCGGCTCCATCGACGGCGATGCCGCCGCGGCGATGCGCTACACCGAATGCCGCCTCGATCGGCTCGCGTCGGAGCTGACCGCCGACATCGACAAGGAAACCGTCGATTTCCAGCCCAACTACGACGAGAAGGAATTCGAGCCAACTGTACTGCCGACGCGCGTACCGAACCTGCTCATCAACGGCTCCGCCGGCATCGCCGTGGGCATGGCGACGAACATCCCGCCGCACAACATGACCGAGGTCATCAACGCGACGATAGCGCTGATCGACGAGCCGTCCCTCGGCATCGACGACCTGATGCGCTTCGTCACCGGCCCGGACTTCCCGACCGCCGGCATCATCAACGGCGCTTCCGGCATTGTGGAAGCGTATAAAACCGGTCGCGGCCGCATCCTGATCCGCGCCAAGGCCGAGATCGAGACCGAGGCGAACGGCCGCGAGACCATCATCGTTTCGGAGCTGCCGTATCAGGTCAACAAGGCGCGGCTGATCGAGAAGATCGCCGAGCTGCACAAAGAAAAGAAGATCGAGGGCATCTCGCCCGACGGCCTGCGCGACGAGTCCGACAAGGACGGCATGCGCATCGTCATCGAAGTGCGCAAGGACACGATGGCCGACGTGCTGCTGAACAACCTGTTCCAGCAGACCCAGCTGCAGGTCACGTTCGGCATCAACATGGTCGCGCTCGTCGACGGCCAGCCGCGCCTGCTCGGCCTCAAGGAAATCCTCGAAGCCTTCATCCGCCACCGCCGCGAAGTCGTCACGCGCCGCACGATCTTCGAACTGCGCAAGGCGCGTGCACGTGCCCACATCCTCGAAGGTCTGACCGTCGCGCTCGCGAACATCGACGAGATGATCGAGCTGATCAAGACCTCCGAGTCGCCGGCGGTAGCGAAGGAACGCATGCTGGCCAAGCGCTGGGATCCGGGTCTCGTGCGCAGCCTGCTCGATGCCGCCGGTGCCGGTGCGTCGCGCCCCGAGGAGCTCGACGCGAACGCGGGCCTCGGCGAGGACGGCTACCAGCTGTCGGACGTGCAGGCGAAGGAAATCCTGGAGATGCGCCTGAACCGCCTGACCGGGCTGGAACAGGACAAGCTCACCGACGAATACAAGCAGCTGCTCTCGGCGATCAAGGGCCTGATCGAGATCCTGTCGGATCCGGCCGTGCTGCTCGCGCTGATCCGCGGCGAACTCGTCGAGATGAAGGAAGCCTACGGCGACGAACGCCGCACGGTGATCCAGCACAGCCAGGAAGACCTCGACGTGCTCGACCTCATCGAGCCCGAGGATGTCGTCGTCACGCTGTCGCACACGGGCTACGTGAAGCGCCAGCCGATCACGACGTACCGTGCGCAGAAGCGCGGCGGCAAGGGCCGTTCGGCCACTGCCGTGAAAGAGGAAGATTTCGTCGCCCAGGTCTGGATCGTCAACACGCACGACACGCTGCTCACGTTCACGAGTGCGGGCCGCGTGTTCTGGCAGAAGGTCTATCAGATTCCCGACGCGGGTCCGAACTCGCGTGGCCGGCCGATCGTGAACCTGCTGCCGCTCGAACCCGGCGAGAAGATCCAGGCCGTGCAGTCGGTGCGCGAATTCCCGGTCGACCGCTACGTGTTCTTCGCGACGCGCCAGGGCACGGTGAAGAAGACCTCGCTGGCCGACTACTCGCGTCCGCGCACCAACGGCATCCGCGCGATCGATCTCGACGAAGGCGACGGCCTCGTCGGCGTCGCGCTGACCGACGGCACGCGCGACGTGCTGATGTTCGCGTCCAACGGCAAGGCCGTGCGTTTCGCCGAAGACGAAGTGCGGCCGATGGGCCGCGTCGCGCACGGTGTGCGCGGCATGAAGCTGACCGACAGCGCCGAAGTGGTGTCGATGATCGCCGTGGACGGCGACGGCGACATCCTGACCGCGACGGAACGCGGCTACGGCAAGCGCACGCCGCTCGAGGAATACCCGCGCAAGGGCCGCGGCACGCAGGGCGTCATCGCGATCCAGTGTTCCGGCCGCAACGGCGCGCTGGTCGCGGCGGTGCAGCTCGACGATGCGCATGAGCTCATGCTGATCTCCAATCAGGGCACGCTCGTGCGTACGCGCGCTGCCGAGATCGCCCGCGTCGGCCGCAACACGCAGGGTGTCACGCTGATCCGCCTGCCCGAGAACGAAGCGCTGACCAGCGTGGTCGGCCTGGCGCTGCTCGGCGTCGACGACGAAGCCGACGCGGAAGGTGAGGGCGCTGAAGGCGACGCCGCGGCCGTTGCGCAGCCACCGCAGGACGCTGCGCCGCAGGACGATGCGGCGTCGTCCGAGGCTGAGGACGGCAGCGACGACGCGTCGAACGAATAAACCGTTCGACCGGCGTTTGCCTCAACGAAAAACCGCGGCAGCGATGCCGCGGTTTTTCTGTTTCTGGGCTTCGCACGACGCGGCCGGCGTCGCGCGATGGCCGGTTCAGTCGCCGAGCGTCTCGAGCACGGCCTGCGCGCTGGAGACCTTGAACTCGCCCGGCGCGTCGATGTTGAGCGCCTTGACCACGCCATCCTCGGCGTACAGCGCGAAACGCTTGGAGCGGACGCCCATGCCGAACGCGCTCGCGTCCATTTCCAGGCCCAGCGCGCGGGCCAAGTTGGCGTTGCCGTCGGCAAGCATGATCAGGGCGTCGGGCACATGCTGGTCCTTGGACCACGCCTTCATGACGTAGGCGTCGTTGACTGCCATGCAGGCGACGTCGATGCCGCGACTTTGGAACTTGTCGAAGTTTTCCACATAGCCCGGAAGGTGCTTGGCCGAGCAGGTCGGCGTGAAGGCGCCGGGGACCGAGAACAGCACGACCTTGCGGCCGCTGAAGATCTCGTCGGTGGTGATGGCCTGTACGCCGTCCTTGAGCACGTTGAGCGTTACCGACGGAATGCGTGCGCCGATTTCGATGGTCATGCGGTTGCCTCGCTTGCGGGGGAGACGACGATGATAGCCCGATTGACCGCGCGCCCGCGGACGCCGGGCGCGCCGCAAGATTGCGCGGACGCCTCTTGAAAGCGCCGGTGCGGTACCTATTTCCCAGCCCATGGCGCGATCGCCGCGCCGCCAAGAATTTCAGGAGATAGCATGAGCATTTCGCGCAATTACCGCTGGTCTGTGCCGTCGGGTTTCCAGGAAGAAATCAAGCACGCGTTCGAGCGCCTGTTCCAGAACGACGAGGGCGACCAGTCCAACGTCGTGACGAGCCAGTGGACGCCGCGCGTCGACATCCGCGAGGAAGACAAGCGCTTCGTGATCCTGGCCGATGTGCCGGGCGTCGATCCGGGCACGATCGAGATCCAGATGGACAAGGGTATTTTGTCCATTCGCGGCGAACGCAAGCACGAGGCCGGCGAGCAGAACGGCAAGCTTAGCCGCACCGAGCGCGCGCAGGGCGTGTTCTACCGCCGCTTCTCGCTGCCGGACAGCGCCGATGCGGACGGCATCACCGCGAGCGGCAAGCTCGGCGTGCTGGAGATCTCGATTCCGAAGCGTCCGGAAAGCTCGCCGCGCCGCATCAACATCGCCGCCAACTGATCCACGCCGCAACAGGCTGCAGAACCCAACCCGCGGCGGAGCAATCCGCCGCGGGTCTGTTCGTTTCACAGCCGTACGATTACTGTTGCGCAGCTCGCCAGCACCGCTTTGCGGCCTGGCAAACTGAATCCGCAAGGTAGACAGCATGCAGTTCAAGGACTACT
>Ga0068852_100002464_pt1 | contig 12742 bp, 12 predicted proteins | sample KBSCornC22_FD_66594 | JGI IMG/M metagenome (GOLD analysis project Ga0068852, IMG submission 66594) | Corn rhizosphere microbial communities from Kellogg Biological Station, Michigan, USA - KBS Corn C2-2 | ecosystem: Host-associated > Plants > Roots > Rhizosphere > Soil ... | reverse complement strand
CACCGCCGCTTCGGTCGCCGATTCGTCCGCCAGGTCCACGCCCGGCAGCCACAGGCAGGTGGCGTACGCGTCGGTCACGGGCTGCGGAGCGAGGGCCGATGCGTCCACCAGCGCCAGCCTCGCGCCCGCCGCGTGAAGAGTGGCTGCCACGGCCCGGCCCAGAACACCGAAGGCGCCGGTGACGATGATGACCTTGTCTTTCATGATCAGTCCGGTTCGAGGGTTCACGACAAGCCGAAGGCCAGCCTCGCGATGATGTTCTTCTGCACTTCCTTCGCGCCGCCATAGATGGTCACGGCGCGCGTCTGCAGCATCCCCGAGCCGACTCCCGCCACATCGCCGGGCCAGACCTCGTCGACGTGTCCCGCGTCGCACAGCGGGTCGGCAAAGGTCTCGATGGAACGCAAGCCCCGAAGGCCCAGCGCATCGAGAGCGAGCTCGGTGGCACGTTGCTGGATTTCCGATCCGCGCACCTTCAGGCCCGACGCCACGGCCGTCGCGTCCCAGCGCGTCTTCTCTTCCGTCAACACACGCAGCACGGAATAGACGAGTGCCTGCAGATCGATCTCGATCGCGGCAAAGCGGCGCGCGAAGGCGGGCGTGTCGATGAGCGGAACGCCATTCACCAGCTCACGGCTCGCGATGGCCCTCGCCCGCTCGAGCCATTCGCGCGAGAAATGGATGAAGGCACTGGACGTGCGCTCGTTGTCGAGCAGGAACTTGGCATAGCGCCAGCCAGCGCCTTCCTCGCCGATCAGGTTCTCGACCGGCACGCGCACGTTGTCGAGGAAGATCTCGTTGACGTAGTGCATGCCGTTGAACATCGTGATCGGCCGAACACTCACGCCCGGGCTGCGCAGGTCGATCATCAGGAAGGAGATGCCCCGCTGCGGCTTCACCGACGTGTCGGTGCGAACGAGGAAGAAGCCCCAATCCGCGTAGTGACCTTCGCTGCTCCAGGTCTTCTGGCCGTTGACGACGTAGTGGTCGCCATCGCGCACGGCGCTCGTCTTGAGCGAGACGAGGTCCGACCCCGCGTTGGGTTCGGAGAAGCCCTGGGCCAGCAAGAAATCGCCGCGCAAGATGGGCGGCAGGAAGCGCTGCTTCTGCTCGTCGGAGCCGAAGGTGTAGATCACCGGCCCACACAGCCGCAGGCCTTGCCAGCTGAGGTCGGGCGCATGCGCGCGAGCGCACTCCTCTTCGAAGATGTGCCGCTGGATCGGCGACCACCCCGGCCCGCCATGCTCCACCGGCCAGTGCGGCGCGGCCCAGCCCTTGTCGGCGAGGATTCGGTTCCAAGCCTGCAAGTCGGCTTTCGGCAGCGGGTGGAAACCAAGCGCATGGCGATGCGCGATGTCCGCAGGCAGGTTCTCGCGCAGGAAGTCGCGTACCTCGGTGCGGAAAGCCTCGTCGGCAGCAGCGTGGTGAAAGTCCATGGCGGCCTACGCGATCTCGACGATGCCGTTGTTGAGCACCACCGCGTTGCGCGCATCGACACTCGCGCGCAGGCGCAGCACCTGCTCGCCATCGCGCCACAACTCATAGCGCACCACCTCGCCCGGCCACACCGGCGATGTGAAGCGCACCGCCAGGCGCTTGAGCCTCGCGGCGTCGAAGTCGAGCACCTGTTCGATCACTGCCCTCGCACCCATGCCATAGGTGCACAGGCCATGCAGGATGGGCCGGTCGAAGCCCGCCTTCCTCGCGATCTCGGGGTCGGCATGCAGCGGGTTCACGTCGCCGCTCAGCCGGTACACGAGCGCCGCTTCGGGCCGAGTGGCATAGCTCACCTCGATGTCGGCGGCACGCTCGGGAACCGGCGGCAACGGCTCGGGGCCAGGGTCGGACACGCCGCTCATCTCGCTGAACCCGCCATCGCCGCGCAGGAACGTGACGTTCCTGCTCTCGGCCACCGTCTCGCCGCTCGCAGCATCGATGAGGCGACGCAGCACGACCGCCAGCGCGCCCTTGCCCGGCCCCTTGTCAGTGAGCGACACCACCTGGTTGCGCGCGATCAGCGAGCCTCGCACCGGCAGCGGACGCAGCAGACGAACATCCTGTTCACCATGCACGAGCTTGACGAAGTCGGCACCGGTCCTCGGATCGCGCCACCATATGCCGGGCGAGCCCATCACCGTGGCCATCGTCGGCACGACTTGCAGGTTCTTCTCGTAGACGAAGCGCAGGGCGCCGGCGTCCATCGGGTCCGAACCGAAGCCTAGGCCGAGCGCGTACAGCATCGTGTCGCGCTCGGTGTAGTCATGGACGATGTCGGGAAACGTCCAGTTCTTGCATGCAGCGTAGTCGAGCATCGTGGGTCCAGGGAGCTTGTTGAAACTAGAGCGTCTCTTCGGTGCCGAGAATCAGCAGCGCTTCATGCGAGAGCTCGCCGCCGTTACCTTGCGCGATTGCAAGCTTGGCGTTGCGCACCTGGCGGTCGCCGGCAGTGCCTGCAAGCTGTCGCACCGCCTCGACGATGGTGAACAGCCCATACATGCCGGGGTGCACGCACGACAAACCTCCGCCATTGGTATTCACCGGCAACTCGCCGCCTGGCGCAATGCGCCCGCCGGAGACGAACGCGCCGCCCTCGCCCTTGGCGCAGAAGCCAAGGTCTTCGAGAAAGAGGATGGTGTTGATGGTGAAGGCGTCGTACAGCTCCACCACGTCGATGTCCTGCGGCCTGACGCCGGCCTGCGCATACGCACGCGGGGCGGCGTCGGCCAGGGCGCTCACGGTGAGGTCCGACATGCTCGCCATCTCGCGATGCGTGGTGGCTTGCGCCGCGCCGAGCAGGTAGGCCGGCCGGCGGCACAGGTCGCGAGCCCGGTCGGCGCGGGTCATGACGACGGCGGCGGCGCCATCGGTCACGAGACAGCAGTCGCGCGCGCTGAACGGGTCGGCGATGAGGCGCGCGGCCATGTAGTCTTCCATCGTCAGCGCGTCGCGCACGAAGGCTTCAGGGTTGAGCTGCGCCCACTTGCGCGCCGCGAGCGCCACCTCGCCAAGCTGTTGCTTGGTGGTGCCGTATTCGTGCATGTGGCGCGCCGCCGCCAGGGCATACGACGAGATGGGCCGCATCGGCTTGTACGGCGCCTCCCACGGCGATGGCCGTGAGGACTGCACCAGCTTGCCGGTGCTCGATCGCTGGTTGCTGCCGAAGGCGATGAGCGCCACGTCGCACAAGCGCGCCTCGAGCGCGAGCGCGGCGATGGTGGCGTGCACCTGGAACGAGGACCCGCCCGTGCGGTTGTTGTCCATGAAGCGCGGCTGGATGCCGAGCGTCTCCGCCAGGGTCAGCGACGACAGCGAGTCGTCCATGATGCAGGTGAAGAGCCCGTCCACATCGCTGGGCCGCAAGCCGGCCTGCTGCAATGCGAGGACGCTCGCCTGGTGGGCGAGCTCCATGTTGGAGTAGCCGGGTGCCACGCCGCAACCGAAGGTGGCTGCGCCGACGATGGCCGACCGGCCGCGAGGGAACTGCTCGGTGCCGGGTTTCACGTCGCGGCCCCTCCTGCATCCACCGGTTCGAAGACCACCAGCGACTGGTCGTTCTCTCGCACCACCCGTGCCTTGACCGCCATGCCGATCTTCACGGCCTCGGGCGCGATGCCGTCGACGCGCGACGTCATGCGAACGCCTTCGGACAAGTCGATGAGCGCGAGGTTGTAGTTCGCCGCCGGCGGCTTCTGGCGGATCACCGTCGTCGAATACACCGTGCCGAGGCCCGAGGCTTCCACCCAGTCCATCTCGGTCTCGCCGCTGCCCGGCATGGCCATGCGCGGGTAGAAGACGTGGCCGCCGGGGTCGAAGACATTGCCGTTGCGCCGGCGCTGCAGCATGAAGCGGCCGGCGGCGAGGAAGTCGAAGAAGTCCTTTTCCGGATGCATCTAGGAGGCCTCCTCAACCGTGCATGGTCAAGCCGCCGCTGACCGACACCACCTGACCCGTCATGAAGTCGGTGGCGGGCGTCGAGAAGAAGACGATGGTGTGCGCGATCTCCACCGGCTGCGCGAGGCGCTTGAGCGGAATCGAGCGGATCAGCGCATCGCGCAGCTTCGTGCCTTCGGGGATGGTGCCGTTGAAGAGCGGCGTATCCGTGGGCCCGGGCGCCACACAGTTGCAGGTGATGCCCGCACGGGCCGTCTCACGCGCCAACGACTTGGTGAACGCGATGATCGCGCCCTTGGTGCCGGCATAGAAGGTTTCGCCGCTGCTGCCCACGCGGCCGGCGTCGCTGGCCACCGTCACGATCTTGCCGCTGCGCCGCTCGAGCATCGCCGGCAGGAAGCGGTGGATCATGCGGACCGGGCCGATGTAGTTGATCTGCGCGAGGAAGTCCCAGTCCTGCGGCGTGTTCTCGAGAAACGGCTTCACGCGATCGACACCCGCCACGCTCGCGATGATGTCCGGCGCGCCGCCGATGTGCGCCATCACGCCATCGACGAACGCATCGATGCTCTCGCCGCGCATCAGGTCGAGCTGGTGGAACACTGCCTGCCCGCCGGAAGACTTGATCGACTCGGCCGTTGCCAGTCCTTCGTCGGCGTTGACATCGCCGATGTGCACGATGGCTCCGGCGCTTGCGAATTGAAGCGCGGTCGCGCGGCCGATCCCGGATGCGGCACCGGTGACGATCACGGTCTTGCCCGTCAGGTCAGTGACGACTCGCCAGGCGGTGGTGGATGTGTCGCTCATGAGGTTCTCCATAAATTGGGCGTGTGGCGTTCGAGGTGACGGCAGGCACTCAGGCCGCGGACTTCGTACGCCCCTTGTCGATGAATGCGGTGATGCGTTGCTTCGCCTCGGGCGTGAGCAGCAGCGCGCCGCCCATTTCGCGTTCGAGCACATAGCCGACGTCGTGCCCTGCGCCATGGGCACCGATGAGCGCCTTGGCGGTCTTGAGCGCCGGCCTGGGCAAGGCTGCGATGCGGTCAGCCAGCGCCGCCGCCTGGTCCGTGATCTCGGCCCGAGGCACGGCCCACTGCACGACGCCGAGGGCCTGCGCGGTCGCACCATCCACCGGCTCGGCCGTGAGGATCAGGCGCGCCGCCGTGCCGCGCCCCACGAGCCGGGTCAGGCGTTGCGTTCCACCAAGCCCGGGAATCAGCCCGATGCCCACCTCCGGCAGGCCCAGCTTGGCCTCGTTGGCCGCCATGCGCAGGTCGCAGGCCAGTGCCAGCTCCAGCCCGCCGCCCAAGGCCGCGCCGCCGATCTCTGCGAAGGTGATGCGCTGCAGCGATTCGAGCCGGCGATACACCGCCTGCAGCCGCCCGATGTACTCGGCCAGCATGGCGTCCGGCGATGGCGCGCTGATCCACGACTGGATCTGCGCGAGGTCAGCGCCAGCGGCAAACACCTTCTGGTTGCTGCGAAGGTGAAGAACGCTCCAGTCGTCGCGCGCCTCGAGCTGATCGAGCAGTTCCCCGAACGCCGCGCCCCACTCCTCGCTGATCGCATTCACGGGCGGACGGCACAGCGTCACTTCGGCCACGGCGCCGCGCATCTTCAACTCGAACATGGTCGTGTCTTTCGCTTCGTTCACTGAGCGCCCTGCCGTGCCAGTTCGCGCAAGGCGAGCTTGCTCACCTTGCCGGTGCCGGTGCGCGGCAATTCGTCGAGGAAGACCACCTGCTTCGGGCACTTGTAGCCGGCGATCAGGGCTTTGCAGTGCGCCACCAGGTCCGCCTCGCTCACGCGCTGGCCCGGCTTGCACGCGACCACGACGCGAACCACCTCGCCCCATTTCGCATCGGGGACGCCGATGGCGGCACAGTCCTGCACTGCGGGGTGAGCAGCGACGGCGTTCTCGACCTCGCGGCTGTAAATGTTCTCGCCGCCGGAGATGATCATGTCCTTCTTGCGATCGACGAGGAACAGGTAGCCGTCGTCATCGAGGTAGCCCACGTCGCCCGTGCGGTACCAGCCGTCGCGGAACGCGTCGATGGTGGCCGCGGCGTTGTTCCAGTAACCATCGAATCGCTGGTCGGTGAAGGTCCAGACCTCGCCGGGCACGCCCACGGCGCAATCGGCTCCACCGTCGTCGACCACGCGAATCTGCGTGCGGGGTGCGGGGTGCCCGACGGAGGCGATGCGCCCGACGTCCCGCTCATTGCCGTTCGGGTTCACCTCGTGCGCGAACATCATCGTGCCGGCGGTTTCGGTGGCGCCGTACTGCACGGAGAAGATCGGCCCCACCCGCTCGATCGCGCGCTTGAGCAGCGGCACCGGCACTGGCGCCGCCGCAGTGACCACATTGCGCAGGCTGGACAGATCCGTGTCGCCGATGGCGGGGCTGTCGAGAAGCGCCTGCAACATCGCCGACACGACGAAGGTGAAGGTGATGCGCTCCGACTCGATCGCCTTCAGCGCCTGGGCCGGATCGAATCCACGCTGCAGCACGACGCAGCCCGCATGCCAGTAAACCTGCAGCGCATAGCCGATCACGCCGACATGGAAAGCTGGCGTGGCCAGCAAGGCACGGGTTTGAGAGGTGAAGTCGCTGGCATACGCACCACCCTCGGCCGTCGCCACCCATCGCCACTGGCTACGCATGGCGCCCTTGGGCCGGCCCGTCGTGCCACTTGTATAGACCAGTGCACCGTAGTCCGAAGCTTGCGACCTGAACGGTGGGCCTTCGGGGGAACCGGTGGCAAGCATCGCCTCGAATGCGATCGCCCATGGCGGCGCATCGCCGCCGATGCAGACGCAAGTCTCGAGCCCCGGCACCTTGCCGCGAAGCTGCGCCACGACATCGGCATATTGCGCCTCGAACACCAGCACCCGCGGCGCCGCGTCGCGCAGGATCCATTCGATCTCCGGCACCGCGAGGCGAAAGTTCAGCGTCGTGACGATGAAGCCCGCCCAATCGCCGGCGCACAGCAGCTCCATGTACTCGATGCAGTTCATCGCGAGGATGGCCACGCGGTCCTGGCGCGCGAGCCCCACGCGGTGCAGCCCATCGGCCAGCCGCTTCGTGCGCTCGACGAGTTGGCGATAGCTTCGGCGCTGTCCTTCGAAGACGAGCGCCTCCTGGTTGGGGTAGAAGCGTGCGTTGCGTTCCAGCAATTCGCCGATGGTTCGCATCGTTGTCTCCGCTGCCACGCCCGCGGCCTAGACCGGGGTGTCCGGGTTGAACGAGGGCGCGCGCTTTTGCAGGAACGCGTCGATGCCTTCCTTGCCCTCGGGCCCCGCGAAGCCGATGAACTCGAGCGCGAGCGACGCATCGAAGATCGGAGCCGCCTGCCGCAGCCAGTGGTTCAGCGTGTGCTTGGTCCAGCGCAAGGCGGCCGGCGCGCTCTCGGCCAGGCGCGACGCCACTTCGATGGCCTTGCCCTCCACCTCTTCATCGGCCACCGCCATCGAGATGAGGTTCATGCGTTCGGCCTGCTCGCCGGTGAAGGTGTCGGCCGTCATCAGGAAGTACTTGGCCTTGGCCATGCCGCACAAGAGCGGCCAGATGATGGCGGCGTGGTCGCCCGAGGCGACGCCGATCTTCAAGTGCCCGTCGGAGAACTTGGCGTCCTTCGAGGCGATGGACACGTCCGCGAGGATCAGCAGCGCGAGGCCCGCGCCCACCGCCCATCCGCGCGCCGCGCCCACGATGGGCTTCTTGCACTCGATCATGCCGGTGACGAGTCGGCGCGCCTCGCCCATCGCCTGCATGCGCAGCTGATAGTCGTCGCAAACCTTGCGCTCGTGGTTCAGGTCGCCGCCGGCCGAAAACGTCTTGCCGTCGCCCGTGATGATCGCCACCGACACGGTGTCGTCGGCATCCACGTCGGCCCAGATTTCAGAAGCCTCGCGGTGCATCTGCGCATCCATCGCGCCCATCTTCAAAGGCGACGCGAGCGTGATTCGCAACACCCTCGGATGGGGCCGATCGAACTTCAATCGGGTGTATCTGGCGTAGCGGTCCGTTGATGCTGCTGCGGCTTCTTTCATGTCTCGTTCCTTGGGTGTGCACCGAGGGAAATCCCAGGGCATTCATGTTGACGGTGGCTCGACGCAGCGTTTATATTACCGAACATCGTTCAACAATGGAAGCGAATTTCCTTCCACCGAATCCGTCGGCGCGAGACGCCAACCCCAAGGAAAAGCATGGAAACAGTGGGCCTCGGTTTTTGTTTCGAAGACCTCCCGGTCGGGCGTCGGTTCAAGACCATCGGGCGCACGGTAACGGAGCCGGACATCGTCAACTTCATCAACACGACCGGCATGACCGAGGTGCTCTTCACCAACCTCGACTTCCTGAAGAACGAGGCCGGATTCAAGGGCCGGCTCTCCCCGGGCGCGCTGGTGTTCTGCCTTGCCGAAGGGCTTCTCGCGCAATCGACGATGCAAGGCACGGGCTTCGCATTCCTCGGCATGCAGTTCGACATCAAGGGGCCGACCTTCGCCGGCGACACCCTCCACGTCGAATGCGAAGTGGTGGAAGCGCGCCTGTCAGAAAGCCGACCCGGCCGCGGCATCGTGCGCACGCGCAACCGGGTGATGAAGAACGGCGACACGCTCGTCCTCGAATACACGCCGCTGCGCATGATCAAGTGCCGCAGCGCCGCCGCCCGATGACATCCACCGAACCGAAGGTCCAGCCGAACGCCGGGCCACTCACCGGTGTGCGGGTGCTCGACCTGAGCATCAACGTGCTCGGGCCCCTGGCGACCATGCTGCTCGGCGACATGGGCGCCGACGTGATCAAGATCGAGACGCCCGATGGCGACCCGAACCGGCAGAACGGGCCGGCACGCAACGCCAACATGGCGGCCATGCACCTGAACATGAACCGCAACAAGCGCAGCATCACGCTGAACTTGAAGCGGCCGGAGGCTTACGAGGCGCTCATGCGCCTGGTCGACGCGGCCGACGTGTTCGTGCACAGCATGCGTCCGGCGGCAGCGCAGCGCCTGGGCATCGCCTACGAAGACATCGCCCGCCGCAACCCGCGCATCGTGTACGGCTACGGCTGCGGCTACATGCCCGGCGGCCCACGCGAGAACGACCCGGCCTTCGACGACGTCGTGCAAGGTGAAGCGGGCATCGCGGACCTCATGCAACGCTGCGTCGGGCAGGCCCGCTACCTTCCGACGGTGCTGGTGGACAAGTTCTGCGGCTACATGCTGGCCTCGGGCATCGGCATGGCGCTCTATGCGCGCGAGCGCACGGGCCTCGGCCAGCAGGTTCGCGTGCCCATGCTCGAGACCATCGTGGCCTTCAACCTGCAGGAGCATCTGTGGGGCGGCGTGTTCGACCCGCCGCTCGGCGCAGGCGTAGGCTATGTGCGGCTGCTGTCGGAACACCGGCGCCCCTACGAAACGCTGGACGGGCACATCTGCGTCCTCGCGGTGAACGACGAACAGTGGCGGCGGCTCCTGCCCGCGATCGGCCGGCCGGAGCTCGTCGCCGACGAGCGCTTCTGCGGCATGGACGCCCGCACGAAGAACATCGATGCGGTGTACGGCGTCGTGTCCGACCAGATGAAGACGCGCACCACCGCCGAGTGGCGCGAGCTGTTCGATGCGATCGACATTCCCAACGGGCCGATGGCGTCGTTCAGCGACATATTGAGCGATGCCTACCTGAACGAGACAGGCTTCTTCCACCGCTATGAACATCCGAGCGAAGGCCCGATGCTCACCACCAACATCGCGACGCAGTTCTCCGCGACGCCGGGCGGTATCCACCGGCCGCCGCCCCGCCTGGGCGAGCACAACGCCGAGGTCTTCGATGGCCTGGGCTATGGCGCCGAGCAGATCGCCATGCTCACGCGCTGAGGGTCGCCTGACATGACGTACCAGCAGATCCTGTATGCCGTCAGCGAACGCATCGCGACCGTCACGCTCAACCGGCCCGAAGCGCTCAACGCCTGGACCGACGTGATGGCCGAAGAGGTGTGGGATGCGATGCACGAGGCCGAGCGCGACGACCAGGTGCGCGTGATCGTGATGACCGGCGCCGGCCGCGCGTTCTGCGCCGGGGGCGATGTGACGGGTTTCAAGAGCGACAACCCGCGCGCGCTGATCGACAAGCTGCCTCGCCCCTTCGACTTCAGCCGCCGGCCCGACTATCAAAGCCGCGCCTGCTACTTCCCGTCCATCGGCAAGCCGATCATCGCGATGCTCAACGGTGCGACAGCGGGACTCGGGCTGGTCCATGCGCTCTTTGCCGACGTGCGGTTCGCGGCCAATGACGCCACCATCACCACCGCGTTCTCCCGCATCGGCCTCGCGTCCGAATACGGCATGGCCTGGGGCCTGCGCAATGTCGTCGGGCATGCGAATGCGATGGACCTTCTTCTCTCCGGCAGAAAGCTGCGTGGCGAAGAAGCCTGGCGCATGGGTCTTGTCAACCAGGCGCATCCGTCCGACGCCCTGTCCGAGGCGACCTACGCCTATGCCCGCGAGATGGCCGAGCGTTGCTCGCCGCGATCACTGCGCGTGCTCAAGGCGCAGCTCTGGGAGCTGCCGTTCCAGACACTTCACGAGGCGGTGATGGCGGACAGCGAAGAGATGCTCGCCGCCAACGTGTGCGAAGACTTCCAGGAAGGCAAGCGCGCCTTTCTCGAGAAGCGAGCGCCGCGGTTCACGGGCCGTTGATCAACCGGGCACGCACGATGGACCTTCGCGATTCCCCTGAAGAACAACGCTTTCGCGCCGAAGTCCGCGCGTTCGTCGCGGCGGAACTGCCTGACGACATCCGCGCCAAGGTGCTCGGCTTCCTGCGCGTGGAACGCGAGGACTATGTGCGCTGGCAGCGCATCCTCGACGCACGCGGCTGGGGCGCGCCGGGCTGGCCGGTGGCGCACGGCGGCTGCGGCTGGAACGCGGTCCAGCGCAACATCTTCGACGAAGAGTGCTTCACGGCCGGCGCCCCGCGCCAGATGCCGTTCGGCCTCTCGATGATCGCGCCGGTGCTCATGAAGTACGGCACGCCCGAGCAGCAATCGCGCTTCCTGCCGCCCATCCGATCGATGGACGACTGGTGGTGCCAGGGTTATTCGGAACCCGGCGCGGGCTCGGACCTCGCCTCGCTGAAGACCCGCGCGGAGAGAACCGGCGATGGCGAGAGCGCGCGCTACGTCGTCACCGGTCAGAAGACCTGGACCTCTTTCGCGCAATGGGCGAACTGGATGTTTGCGCTCGTGCGGACCGACAGCGCGTCGAAGCCGCAGCGCGGCATCTCGCTGCTGCTGATACCGATGGATGCCAAGGGCATCAGCGTTCGTCCGATCAAGACGCTGGACGGTGGCCACGACGTGAACGAGGTGTTCCTCGACGGCGTGGAAGTGCCGGCCGGGAACCTCGTGGGCGTCGAGAACGACGGGTGGAGCATCGCCAAGTACCTGTTGGGTCACGAGCGCACCACCATCGCGGGGCTGGGGATGTGCAAGCGGCTTCTTCGCCGACTGAGGGAAGTCGCGCGCAGTCAGTCGCGACACGGCCGGCCGCTCTTCGATGACCCGCGCTTTCGGGACAAGCTCGCGAAGATCGAGATCGATGTGCTGGCCCATGAATGGGCGCTCGCGCGGCTCATCTCGCTCGAACAGGCGGGGCGCGGACTGGGTGCCGAGCCGTCGATGCTGAAGATCCGCGGCTCGGAGATCCAGGGTGAACTCGGCGAGTTGTTGATGGAGTGCGCCGGCCCCTACGCCCTGCCCTGCGTCGAAGAAGCCTTGTCCTTCGGCTATGCGGGGCCCACGGCAGGCGGCGTCGAACTCAACGCCCTGGCGGGCGTCTACCTCGACTTGCGCAAGGTCGCCATCTACGGCGGCACCAACGAAATCCAGCGAGGCCTGATCGGCCGGTCGCTGATCCCGTCATGAGCCGAAGGCTTGCTTCGTTCACGGCGCGCGGGCGAGTGCTGACATGAACTTCACACTGAGCGATGAGCAGCAGATGCTCGCAGACACGGTCGCGCGCTTCGTGCAGGACGCGTACGACATCGAATCTCGCCGCAAGCGCATGGCCGCATCGGCCGGACAGGCGCCGGGCTTCAGCGAAGCGCTGTGGTCGCAGATGGCGGAGATGGGCCTGTTCGGGTTGAACGTTCCGGAGTCGCATGGCGGCATCGGCGCAGGCCCGGTCGAGACCATGATCGTGATGGAAGGCCTGGGACGCGGACTGGTGCTCGAACCCTTCCTCACGACGGGCGTGATCGCGCCGCGCTTGATCGCCCAGCACGGCACGGCCGAACAGAAAGATCGATTCCTTGGTGCGATCGCGGCGGGTGAACTGCGCTTTGCATTGGCCGCGCTGGAGCCGCAATCACGTTTCGAACTCCACGACGTCACGACCACGGCGCGGCGCACGGCGGCAGGCTGGGTGCTCGATGGCGCCAAGTCCGTCGTGCTGCATGGCGACAGCGCCGACTGGCTGATCGTCACGGCCCGCACCCGCGTGACACCGACCGCCGCCGAAGGCTTGACGCTGCTGCTGGTCGATGCCCGCGCTCCGGGCGTGACGGCACGGGGCTTTGCGACCATCGACGGTCAACGTGCGGCGGAGATCCAGTTCAACGCGGTCCACGTCGAGGACATCGACACCATTGGCCGCGTGGACCAAGGTCTCGAACTGATCGAGTGGGCCGTGGACCAAGGCCTCGCATCGCTGGCGGCCGAAGCCGTCGGTGCCATGGACCGCCTGACCGAGCTCACCTGCGAACACCTCGCGACGCGCAAGCAGTTCGGCCAGCCCATCGGCAGCTTCCAGGCCTTGCAGCATCGCGCCGCCGACATGCGCATCGC
>Ga0068852_100002463_pt1 | contig 12742 bp, 11 predicted proteins | sample KBSCornC22_FD_66594 | JGI IMG/M metagenome (GOLD analysis project Ga0068852, IMG submission 66594) | Corn rhizosphere microbial communities from Kellogg Biological Station, Michigan, USA - KBS Corn C2-2 | ecosystem: Host-associated > Plants > Roots > Rhizosphere > Soil ... | reverse complement strand
GGTTTTATTGTACTTTCTTCAACACTCACTGCTATGAAAGTATTGCCTGTTGAGGGTTTGGCCATGCTGATAGGCATTGACCGTTTCATGAGTGAAGCAAGAGCTATCACCAACATGATTGGAAATTCGGTTGCAACGATTGTAATTGCAAGAAGTGAAAATGCAGTTGACATGAACTTGTACAAAAAAATTGTAGAGCACAAACACACCGCTGCAAAAGTTCTAGAGAGCCCAATAGATTGATGATGAAGAAAATGTTTGTCAAATAGCTTTGATTAGCCCTCTGCATTACTGCTATTTGACTTTTGTTGCATCGCAGTTTTCAACTGCAACAATTCTTTGAAGCACTGATGACCCGGGTTTAAGCAAGGCACGCCGTTTTAATTTAAACAGTCAATATCCGTCTTACCAGTTTATTGGTATTCTTTTTTTTGCTGGATAAATTATCGAACGTAGAAGTGAGTGACACAACAGGCGGGGATAGTAGCAATTCAGCTAAGTACATAATCAACTCACTAATCTAAACAATTCAAATAAAATTATTTAAACAGTTTCAGCAGTTACAAAACAAACCTCAACCGTACTTTGGAGATCGTAAACATGAGGAATTAAAGTCATCCCGAGATTTGTAAACTTCTTTAACTTCGCCCCGCATTTTAAAATTAAACCTAATAGTATGAGTACTGTAAAAGTCGCCATAAATGGTTTTGGAAGAATCGGGCGATTAGTTTATCGCCAGATCTACAACATGGAAGGCATTGATGTAGTTGCAATCAACGATCTCACAAGCCCTAAAGTCTTAGCGCATTTGCTGAAATACGATACAGCGCAGGGCCGCTTTGGCCAGGATGTGAAGGCAACCGAAAATTCGATTGTTGTTAATGGCGAAGAAATAAAAATATACGCTCAAAAAGATCCTGCACAAATTCCATGGGGCGACCACCAGGTGGATGTTGTTTTGGAATGTACAGGTTTTTTTACAGACAAAGCAAAAGCAGAAGCACACTTGAAAGCGGGTGCAAAAAAAGTAGTGATCTCGGCTCCTGCAACGGGTGATTTAAAAACAATTGTATTTAACGTTAATCACGATATACTTGATGGTTCTGAAACCATTATTTCCTGCGCGTCATGCACCACCAACTGTTTGGCTCCAATGGCAAAAGTGCTTGATGATTCTTATGGAATTGTAAATGGATTGATGACAACAATTCATGCTTACACGAATGATCAAAACACCCAGGATGCTCCGCACCCTAAGGGTGATTTGAGAAGAGCAAGAGCTGCCGCGCAAAATATTGTTCCGAACAGCACTGGCGCTGCAAAAGCAATTGGCTTGGTGTTGCCCAATTTGAAAGGCAAGCTGGATGGTTCTGCACAACGTGTTCCAACGTTGACAGGTTCTCTGACGGAGGTTACTTCAATCTTAAATAAAAAGGTAACTGTTGAGGAAGTAAATGCTGCTATGAAAGCTGCATCTAACGAAAGTTTTGGTTACACCGAAGATGAAATTGTAAGCAGCGATATTATCGGCATTACCTATGGAAGCCTGTTTGATGCAACACAGACAAGAGTTCAAAGCGTGGGTGATACGCAACTGGTGAGAACTGTAAGTTGGTACGATAATGAAATGAGTTATGTATCGCAACTGGTACGAACCGTTCATTACTTCGCTAAATTGATCAGCAAATAACTAAAAGATAAAAACAGAATAATGATAATAAGAGGTTAGTTGAAAATGCTAACCTCTTTTTTAATTGAGATTAGGCATGCTCTTTTTCTCTTTCATCCTTTTTTTAGCTCTTAGCTTACCTTTGACACTCATTCCAAAACCAAAGAATCATGAGCAAGTTCCAGGACTATAATTTTTCAGGAAAAAAAGCATTGATACGTGTTGATTTCAACGTACCTCTCGACAGCAATTATAATATCACCGACGATACAAGAATGAGAGCTGCGGTTCCGACCATAAAAAAAATTTTGAAAGAAGGTGGAAGCGTAATTCTCATGTCTCACCTTGGCCGGCCGAAGGAAGGGCCAACAGAAAAATATTCGCTCAAATATTTGCTCAAGCATTTAAGCGAATTGCTTGGCACAAATGTTCAATTTGCAAATGATTGCATTGGTGAAGAAGCTTTTGAAAAAGCAAAAGCTTTAAAGCCGGGTGAAGTTTTGTTGCTTGAAAATCTTCGCTTTTACAAACAGGAAGAAAAAGGCGAGGAAGCCTTTGCAGAAAAACTTTCAAAGCTTGGCGATGTATATGTCAATGATGCTTTCGGAACAGCACACAGGGCCCATGCATCAACGGCTGTCATTGCAAAATTCTTTTCACCTGAAAATAGAATGTTTGGTTTATTGATGGAAGGAGAAGTGGGTAGTGCAGAAAAAGTTTTGCATCAATCACAAAAACCTTTTTGCGCTATTATCGGCGGAGCAAAAGTTTCCGATAAAATTCTGATCATAGAAAATTTATTGCAGAGAGCAACCGATATTATTATCGGCGGTGGTATGGCTTATACGTTTTTCAAAGCAATGGGTGGGCAAATTGGTAATTCGTTAGTGGAGGAAGACCGGGTAAGCACGGCAAACGATTTATTAAATAAAGCGGCCGCAAAAGGTGTTTGTATCCATTTACCTGCAGATTCCATTATAGCAGATAAGTTTTCCAATGATGCAGAAGTTTCTTCCGCACTGAGCAATACGATCCCTGATGGTTGGATGGGTTTGGATATTGGTGCAATGGCTTGCGAAACATTTACCAAAGTGATTCATAATTCAAAAACCATCTTGTGGAACGGGCCAATGGGAGTTTTTGAGATGGAAAAATTTCAGCATGGAACAAAATGTGTTGCACAAGCGATTGCAGAAGCAACAGAAAAAGGAGCTTTCTCTTTAATTGGTGGTGGTGATAGTGTTTCTGCAATCAACCAATTCGGATTTGCCGACAAAGTAAGTTATGTCTCAACAGGTGGTGGCGCGATGCTGGAATATTTTGAAGGAAAGGAGTTACCCGGTATTGCAGCAATCAACCAATGACAGAATAGCATCTTTTAAAACATGGTGTGTAATTTGTTCCATCTCAACCGTAGTTTTCGACTACATTTAGTAAACTAAAATCTAAAAAAATGAGACGTACAAGTCCGGTTCTTTTAATTGTCCTAGGTATAGTTGTCATTCTCCTTTTCTGGGGATGTAGCGGATACAATGGAATGGTTCAACAGGATGAAAACGTAAAAAAAGTTTGGAACAATGTTCAATCACAATATCAGCGTCGCTCTGACCTCATTCCGAATTTAGTAAACACTGTGAAAGGTGAAGCCAATTTTGAACGTGGCACTTTGACCGACGTGGTTAATGCAAGAGCAAAAGCAACATCGATCCAGATCAACGCAAATGATCTTACGCCCGAAAAATTACAGCAATACCAACAAGCGCAAGCTCAGTTGTCAGGGGCATTGGGAAGATTGCTTGCCGTTGCAGAAAATTATCCGAACCTTCAAACAAATCAAGCCTTCCAGGGTCTGATGGCTGAACTGGCCGGAACAGAAAACCGAATTGCAGTGGCAAGAAATGATTTCAATGGTGCGGTCCAGGAATATAATGTTCGTGTAAGAAGATTCCCGACAAATATTTTGGCCGGCATCATGGGCTTTCACCCACGTGAAGGTTTTACTGCCGATCCAGGAACGCAAAACGCTCCGAAAGTAAATTTCGACAATCAACCTTCAGTCAATTTTGATTCAAGCAAAAAACAGTAAGTGAGAATTTTTCCCTGGCAAAAGAAAAAGGAATTCTTCACCGCAGAAGAAAATAAGCAGTTGGTTGAAGCCATTCAAAAAGCTGAACACCAAACAAGCGGTGAGGTTAGGGTTTTTGTAGAATCTAAATGTCGTTTTGTAGACGCAATCGACAGGGCCCAGGAAATCTTTTTCAGTTTGAAGATGAATGAAACGGAATTGAGAAATGCAACATTGGTTTATGTTGCTGTAAAACATAAGCAAGTGGCTGTATATGGCGATGAGGGGATTCATCAGAAAGTGGGAGAGAAGTATTGGCAGGACGTTGTAGAAAAAATGTTGTTGCATTTCAAAAATCAAAAACTTGTTGGGGGAATTTGCGAGGGGATTCACGATTTGGGTGAGGCCTTGAAATTTTACTTTCCTTATAATTCAGATACCGATAAAAATGAACTGCCCGATGAAATTGTTTTCGGCAGATAAAGAATGAAGAAGTTTACACTTATCATAAGTTTGTTTTTTTCTGTCTGTGCATTTGCACAAATAGAAAATGTTACACCTCAAAGGCCGAATCCTCCGAGGTTGGTCAATGATTTTGCCAACATTCTTACTCCGAGCCAGGCCGATGAACTGGAAAGAAAGCTAGTTGCTTATGATGATAGTACTTCCAATCAAATTGCTATTGTTATTCTTCCAACCATCACCGATAAAAGTGGAGTGGAATATCCCATAGAAGATGTTAGTTTGAAAATTTTGCGTGACTGGGGGGTTGGAAATAAAAAAAATAACAATGGCATTGTCATTCTTGCAGCCATGCAGGAACATAAATTAAGAATAGAGGTCGGCTACGGATTGGAAGGTGCCATTCCGGACATGATCGCGAAAGCGATTATCGAAAACGACCTGCGTCCGAACTTTAAAAGCGGAGAATACTATAAGGGATTTGATGCGGCAATCAATTCCGTCATGCAGGCTGCTAGAGGAGAATACACCGCACCTGAAGGGTACAATGATCGTGGAAACAATAGTGGTGTAAGCATTGGAAAAATAATTGTTGGTATAATTATTCTTTTCGTAATCCTGAGCATGTTTGGTGGGAGAGGAGGTGGAGGCGGCGGTTACATGTCGCGCAGAGGAAGCGGTTGGCTTGGTCCCTTTATCCTGGGAGAAATGTTGGGAAATGCAGGACGAGGCGGAGGAGGTTGGTCCGGTGGCGGGGGAGGTTGGTCCGGCGGCGGTGGCGGTTTTGGCGGTTTTGGCGGTGGAAGTGGCGGCGGAGGCGGTGCCAGCGGCGGATGGTAAAATCGAAATGTTATGACAGAGTATGAAATTGATGTGGCAAAAATTGAAGAGCTGCAAACCCTCAATGATAAAGATGAACTGGAAAAGATTTTCTCAAAAGCGCAAAGCACTATTGTCAATGGAGAAAATGTAATTCTTGTTAGGAAGCAAAGAAACGGCTCTTCTCAAAAATTTGATGAACTCACCACATTGGAAGACCTGGAACGCTACAGAAAATCTGTTTTCAAATATTTGTAACACTTGACGAAACTCATCCCGGCTTATTGACGACCATCATAGAATTAGACTGGGGCCATTTCTATTTTGCAGGTATGAGTTTTACAACACACATTCCTTACGGCAGCCTGCTACTTGACGTTCACTTTAGTCGTGTGGCTTGTCCCAGTGGAAAATTTTTTGTGGAAGTAAATTTAGGCGAAGATGTTATTGCCAATTTTGAAATGCAGAAAGACCATTTCAACAAGTGGAAAGTTGTTCATCCTGTTCCCGAATGGATTATCGATTATGAATCTCATCTTGCACAGGTGATTGCAACGAATCAATTTCTTGCCACTTCAAGATAAAATTCTTTATAAATTTTCTAACGAGATCCGCTTTTAACAGGCGGATTTTTATTTGGCTTGACATTTTTCTAATCAAAATAAACTGGAAATACTTTGTCGGCTATAAGAGTTAAAATGTAAAAAGAACTGTGATTATAGCGATTGAAATAATAATGGATGTAAAAAATGGAACTGGATCTTTATAATATGGCTTGCTTTCAATGATATTATTTTTCTTTCCGACATTACGCCAGTAAATCTTCATAAATACGTGTGTCAGGAGAATTGTCCCCACCACGGTTATAATTCCATATAAGATCAACACCACTGAGCCGGCAGCCATTGATGCTTGTAACAAAAACATAATGGCAAAATAGCAAAGCTTTTAACGACTTACAATTGCTCAATTGCAGAATGAACAAGTGAGTGACACAACGGAAAATGACGGTAGCAATGCAGCCCGGCAAAATCAATTTTGACAGGCCAAAGCAACAATAAGGAAAGATGTCGAAACGAATTCAGCATGCAGCACTAAACGGCGGGGAATAAAAAAGAGGTTTCATGGAAACCTCTTTTAAATATCATTTCATAAATTTTACTCACTTACTACTTTCACACTTCTCTCAACAAACGCCGTAAGGTCGCTTCCTTTTAGCATGCCTTGAGAAAGCAATGCCAGGTCATAAGCTTGTTTGGCAAGCGTGGTCTGTTGTTCGCCGTCTGCCTGTAAAATTTTTGAGACCAGTTTGTGATTGCCATTGATTGCAACTTTATACGTATCGGGCAGGGAACCATAAAAGTTCATTCCGCTACCACCCATTTTTGCCATGTCTTTCATTCGGCGCATCCATTCCTCCATTGTAATGGTCACGGGCAATTCATCGGCAGACAAGCTTTCAATCTCAACATGCATATTGCTGTTGTTAATTGCTTTATCAAAAACTTCTTTCAGTGTTTTTGTTTCATCTTCCGTGAGTTGATGTTTGACCGCATCTTCTTTTTCAATTAATTTATCAAGAACATCGGCATCTACACGTTTGAAAGAAATTTTATCCAGCTTCATTTCCAAATGCTGCATAAAATGATTGTCGATTGGTGTATTCATCACCAGCACATCGTAGTTTCTTTTTAATGCAGCCTGCACATAAGCATCTTGTCTTTCGACGTCGGTCGTGTAGAGATAAATTGTTCTTCCGCTTTTGTCGGTTTGAAAATCTTTCACTTTGGCATTGTATTCATCCAAAGTGTAGTGTTCGTTGTTTGTATTGGTGAGCAACAAAAACTCTTTTGCTTTTTCGTAGAATTTCTCTTCGGTAATCGAACCGTACTTTACAAACAAGCCGATGTCATTCCATTTTTCTTCATAAGCTTTCCTGTCTTTTTTAAATAACTCATTCAATTTATCGGCAACCTTTCTTGTGATGTAGCTGTTGATCTTTTTTACATTACTGTCGGCCTGTAGAAAACTGCGGCTTACGTTAAGGGGGATATCAGGTGAATCAATTACACCATGAAGCAACATTAAGAACTCAGGAACAATATCTTTCACCTCATCGGTGATAAAAACTTGTCTGGAAAACAGTTTGATCTTGTTTCGCTGAACCTCAAAGTCATTTTTCAGTTTGGGGAAATACAAAACACCGGTAAGATGAAAAGGATAATCAACGTTCAAATGAATCCAGAACAAAGGCTCTTCTGAAAACGGATAGAGCTCACGATAGAATTTCAGATAATCCTCATCAGTTAATTCTGAAGGTTGCTTTGTCCAGATAGGAGTGGTGTTGTTTATGATGTTGGGAACATCAACGCTTTTATATTTTGGTTCTCCTTTTTCATCAGTTCCATCTTCAACCGTTTCTGTTTTTGTTCCAAACTGAATAGGAACCGGAAGAAACTTCGCATATTTATCAAGGATCTCCTGGATTTTATTTTGCTGTAAAAACTCTTCTGAATCCTTATTGATGTAAAGGATCACATCAGTTCCTCTTGTTAATTTACTTCCTTCAGTTATTTCAAACTGGGTGCTTCCGTCACAAATCCAGCGGGCAGGCTCTGCATCATCCTGGTAAGAAAGGGTTTCAATCTCAACTTTTTCCGCAACCATAAATGCGGAATAAAATCCAAGGCCAAATTTTCCTATGATCTCATTGGCATCTTTTGCTTCCTTGAATTTTTCCAAAAATTCAGACGCGCCTGAGAAAGCAATCTGGTTGATATATTTTTTGATTTCTTCGGCGGTCATCCCAATTCCTTTATCGCTGATTGTGATTGTCTTTGCTTTTTCATCCACCGAAACCTGGATGGTCAGATCACCAAGCTCTTTGTTGTATTGGCCCAGCGAAGAAAGGCGTTTGATTTTTTGTGTAGCATCTACAGCATTGCTCACTAATTCCCTTAAGAAAATCTCGTTGTCGGAGTAAAGGAATTTTTTAATGATTGGGAAAATATTCTCGGTATGAATTGATATTGTTCCTTTTTCAGCTACCATAGTTCAATAAAAATTAAGAATGAAAAATTAAATCCGTTGCAAACTACTATCAATGCCTGTTCCAAAGAAAATTTCTTTGCCACATTGACAGCAGGATTTATCGGTCCTACCAATTCGTACATAAAAAATTACTGTTCGGAAGAGTTTTCAGTCAATTAACCGCAGTTTCGGTTGACCCAAGGAAGAAACCAAGTGTAATTTTACATCGCAACAATACTTCTCACAAATCCTCATATAGAAGTTAGATTTACAGGCAGCCCCGTAAGGCTGCTTTCTTCGTTTGTGGGAATAAAAAAAAGTAAGCAACCCGTCCTATTCCCAAATTCGTTTCTTCACCTGGCTGCTTACTTTGATAAAAAATATATAGTAAGAGATAAATGAAGTATCTATAATTGTGCCAGAGGGAGCTTTTAGAGCTTCTTTTGGATAGAAGAATCTGGGTAGAGCCTGTTGAATCGTTATTTCCCATACAGCTCCAACATTTTTTTCAGGTCTTCCAGTGTGTTGATCTCGTCGGCCTTCTTATCTTTTCTCCAACGGCTTATTCGTGGGAAACGAAGTGCTACCCCTGATTTGTGCCTGTTGCTTGCTGCAATTCCTTCAAAGGCAATTTCAAAAACCAGTTCGGGTTTTACGGTTCGCACAGGACCAAATTTTTCAAGAGAATTTCTTTTGACAAAATTGTCAACCTGTGCAAATTCTTTGTCGGTGAGCCCGGAATACGCTTTTGTGAAAGCAATTAATTTATCGCCGTCTTTAACGGCAAATGTGTAATCGGTATAAAGATTACTTCTTCGTCCTGCACCTTTTTGTGCATAGATCATCACTGCATCGATTGTCAATGGATCAATTTTCCATTTCCACCAATCGCCGCGTTTCCTTCCCACCTGGTAAATAGAATTTTTTCTCTTCAGCATAAATCCCTCGGCACCCATTTGTCTCGAACCTTTTCTTAGCTCGATCAACTGTTCCCAATTATCAAAAACAACAATGGGCGAGATGATCAATGTCGCATCATTTACCGAAGCAACAATCTCTTCCAGTTTGTTTCTTCTTTCATCCAGTGTTTTATTGCGCCAATCTTCGCCATTGTATTCTAAAAGATCATAAGCAAAAAAGGCAATCGGAGCTTCCTGCAATTGTTTCTTTGTTACATTCTTTCTTCCAATGCGCGTCTGCAGCAATGCAAATGGCAAAGGTTTTTGATCAATAGATGGAATAATTTCTCCATCAATTACAATTCCATCAGGCAAAACATGCTGAAGGGAACGATACTCAGGAAATTTTTCTGTCATCAACTCTTCACCGCGGCTCCATACAAATAGTTCTCCGTTACGTTTAATCATTTGCCCGCGAATGCCATCCCATTTCCATTCGGCCTGCCAATCATTTGGATCGCCCAATTCTTCCACTTTATTTTCTTCAATTGCATAAGCCAAATAAAACGGATAGGGCTTCGACCAATCGGTTGATGTTGCATGCTCACTCAATAATTCATCAAAGGAAATGCTAGATGCATCCCAATTTCCACTGATGCGGTGTGCAATTACGGAGGGTTCCAATTGAACTGTTTTGGCCAGTGCATTCACCATTAGTTTTTGCGAAACACCAATTCGAAATCCGCCTGTAATTAGTTTATTAAAAACAAAACGTTCACCGTAATTCATTTCCATCCAGGAGTCAACTATGAATTGTTTGCGAATCTCCTCAGGCGCTTTTTCAATGGCTTTTAATTGTTCAATGTAATAGTGAAGCGGTTTTGTATTTTCTTCCTCTCTCGTTTTTTCAGGAAGTAATAAGGTAATTGTTTCTGCCAAATCACCAACAGTGTGATACGATTCTTCAAACAACCAAAACGGTAGATTTATCAATTCCACTGCATATGTTGCCAGTTGTGTTGTGTTCACAGCTCTCTTCGGTCTTCGTCCGCTGAAAATTGCTATCACCCAAACTTTGTCTTTGTCATGGGCAACACAGAAGTAATTCACCAATGCATCCAGTTTGTCATTGGTCTTGGTGGTCGATCCCAACTTCATTACTAATTCTGCAAATTGCTTCATGGTTTATTGTATGGCCAATTGAGTTGATTAAGTTAGTGAGGTTGAATTTAATGATGTACCTAGCTGTATTGCTCCTATTAAACTGCTCATGCGTGGCACTCTTGTCCGTTCTGCAATTCTATTTAGAAATTACAGTCCAGGCAATTTAATTCCGCTGCTTTTCAAATCTTCAATCAGTTTTTGCTGCAATACAAGTTTTACGTCCTCAAATCCATGTGCAGGAGCCCATACATTTATCAACACTTTGTAGCCATCAGCTTCCACTGAAGATACACCAATGCGTCGGGCAGGCTCTTTCAACAGCTTTTCGATTGAACCGATTGTTTTGTCAATAATGCTTTGCAGTTGTTTGAACTCGATTCCAAAACCAAATTTTAATTCAATGTCCATTCTTCTTTTCCCTTCACGGCTGAGATTTATAATGATCTCGTTTGACAATTTGCTGTTAGGGATGATGACCGTTTTGTTATCGTAAGTTTTCAAAACTGTAAAGAAGATTTGAATGGAAGAAACCGTTCCTTCATTAGATTGTGCAGAGATATTATCGCCAACTCTGAATGGTTTTAAAAAAAGGATAAGAACTCCACTTGTAAAATTCTGTAAGGTTCCCGATAGTGCCAGTCCTGCTGCAACACCGAATGCACCAACGGCTGCCGCAAATATGGTCATTTGAATTCCCACAATTTGCATAAAGCCTAGAACAAGTAAGATTTGTAAGGTGATAGTGATGAGATTAACTAAAAACGGACGAACTGATGAGGTAACATCTCTTCTCAATAAGTGTCCATTCAGCCATTTTTTTGAAAGGCGTATAAACCAAAGTCCAAGAACAACGACTATAATTCCTAAAATTATTTTTGGTCCAACAGTCAGCATCCACGTGTACGCCTGGTTATAAAACTTGTCCCAGTTCATCAGTTCATTTTTGAGGTAAGTTTATTAAAAACCGTGCCCTGTTAAAAGATGTAAACTAAGAGTTGCCTGGGTTTTCTTCATCGTTTAAGGAAACTTGCTCTTCAGTTTCATCGTCGCCGTATTCTGTTTTTACTTCCTTAGAAAAAATGCCCTGCTCATTCAAATATCTTGTAAACACTGATTGAAATCCATGTGTAGTATAAATACATTCGGCTTCTGTTTCTTTACATGCTTTTATCAAACCATTCCAGTCAGCATGATCACTAATTGCAAAACCTGCATCTGCATTTTTTCTTCTCGTATTTCCTCTAACCTGCATCCAACCGCTGCAAATACCAATTTCATAAGGTACAAAACGTTTCAGCCATGATGAGCCTTCTGCTCCCGATGGCGCAATCACAACACTTCCTTTTAACTCTTCTTTCGGAACATCAAAAACTCTTTTTGCATTTGGCAATTCCCATCCTGCATTTACTAATGCATTGTGCATATTGTACACAGCGCCATGCATAAAAATTTTATCAGTTACCTCTGCAATTGGCAATAAAATTCTTTGAGCTTTGCCTAAACTGTATGCAATGAGTATAGACGTTTTTGCTTCGCTTTGATTTTTCTTTATCCAGCTTTGCATGGCCGAATAGATTTCCTGTTGAGGTTTCCAATTATAAATGGGCAAACCAAATGTTGATTCAGTAATGAAATTGTGACACTTTACCGGTTCAAACTGTCCGCTCAATCCATCGTTCTCCAATTTATAGTCACCACTCACTACCCAAATTTCTCCATTGTGTTCCACACGAATTTGTGATGACCCAATGATATGTCCTGCGGGAAATAATGTTACCCGAACACCATTCAAATAAATCGGTTCATTCCATGCAATACCTTGATAATTGTTGTTTCCTAAGCGCTGCTGAAGAATTGGTTTTGTATCATTATGGCATAAATAGAATTTGCTTCCCCATCGGGCATGATCGCTGTGGCCGTGAGTGATCACGGCTTTGTCGACGGGCTTCCATGGGTCAATGTAAAAATCACCTGCAGGACAATACAATCCTTTGTCAGAAAATTCGATTAAGGGCATGATTAAAGATAGTAAATAGCGATTAGCGGGTCCCCGGTGGGGGGTAGATTCAGTAGAGAATATTTTTTACACTGCCAAAAACCTTGATGAAGTAAAGATGTTTGTTTTCAAAATAATCAAGCGTCATTGAAGGACCTTTGAAGACAGGCTGAATATCGAACTGGGTGAAAACTGTATTTCCTTTTCTTGTAAGATTTGAGGCAACATCTTTACCACTATCTGATAACAACATTGCAAAACGCAAGGTCGTTTCATAACCGCGAAAGAAAAGATCGGAAGGTTTTGCATTCAGCGTTGCGTTGTATTGATTGACCAAACTATTCTCCAAATCTGAACTTCTGTTGTAATAAAAAGGAGTAGTGTAAATAATTTCAAGATCTTTCGCTTTGTTGAAGCTGTAATTTTCCCAGGTGGGCATTCCAATTACACGAACAGCGTATTTTTCATTTAAACCTGCCAAGGTTTGGGTCAGTTTCGTTGCAAATGCTTCGTCTAAACTGCCCGCTACCACAACTGTTCTTTTTGTGCTGTCAAGTTGTGCAGATAATGTAGAGGGAACGAAGTTCATTCCCACATCAACAAATCTTAAATTCAAAGGAGCCGATACCGATTTGGTG
>Ga0068852_100002459_pt1 | contig 12759 bp, 6 predicted proteins | sample KBSCornC22_FD_66594 | JGI IMG/M metagenome (GOLD analysis project Ga0068852, IMG submission 66594) | Corn rhizosphere microbial communities from Kellogg Biological Station, Michigan, USA - KBS Corn C2-2 | ecosystem: Host-associated > Plants > Roots > Rhizosphere > Soil ... | reverse complement strand
AGGATGGTCAGACAACGGAAAGCGAACATTCTAGGAATCACATCTGAAAATACGGCAATTTCACGACACTTTTAGCCTGCCGGATATGCCGCTCGTCATGCTTCACCACGAACTGCAAAACATCCCCTGGTTTCAATGTTCTGCCTGGCCGGCCCCTGCCTTATCAGTGGTGTCCATCCCCAGATAGCTGGCTATATATTTATGAGGGATCAGCCGGAAGATATGCGGGTTCCGCTGCAGCACTTTATGGGATTTCTCTTCCGCCGTATAGCATTGCAGCTCCGGCGATGGTCTCCTGGCCTAGCCAATGGCTCACTCCGTCCGCAAGGATTTCACTGGATTGTTCAGCGCCGCCTTGATGGTTTGAAAGCCAATAGTCAGCAAAGTGATCAGCAAGGCCGTCACCCCCGCCAGTCCAAACATCCACCAGCTCACATTCGTATGATAGGCATAATCCTGCAACCACTTGCTCATAGCCAGCCAGGCCACGGGCGTAGCGATCAGCAGAGACAGGAACACCAGCATCAGAAATTCACCCGACAGCAGACGGAACACCGACCCTACACTGGCGCCGAGCACTTTCCGTATGCCAATCTCCTTGGTGCGCTGCTCGGCCGTGAACATCGCCAGCCCCAGCAATCCCAGACAGGATATGACAATGGCCAGTCCCGCAAACCAGTTGGACAGCCGGGCCGCCATCAATTCACTCTTATATAGCTTATCGTATTCCTCATCCGAGAACTGGTAAGTGAAAGGGAACTGGGGATTCATCCGCTTCCACAATGCCGCCAATCCATCCAATACCTGCCTTGTCTTACCAGGTTCTGTCCTTACCAGCGTCGTACCACCCCAGGGATTGTCCCCCAGATACAATATAAACGGACGTATCGGTATATGCAGGGAATTGAAATTAAAATCCTTTACCACCCCGATGATGGTTGCCTTCCTGCCCCACATGGTGAACGGCTTGCCAATGGGGTCCTTATAGCCAACGATCCGGGCAGCCTCTTCATTCAGGATATACCCAATACTGTCTGTTGCCATATCCTTTCTGAAATCATGCCCCTGCACCACCTGTATACCCATGGTTTGGGCAAAGTCATAGGCCACTTCTTCATCCCCAAAAGTAGGCTTTGAATTGGGGTCCTTCCCTTCCCAATCGATGCCCCAGGTAGAGCTGGTAATGTTGGTAGGCGGATCACCAATATGCGAGACGGATTTAACACCGGACAGCTTCAGCATCTCCTGCTTGAACAGGTTATATTTTCCATTCAGATCGCCCTCCAGGGGTATGTATAAAAGATTCTCCTTATCATACCCAATATCCGTGGTCCGGATATAATTTACCTGCCTGGATACAACGATGGTGCCGACGATCAGTACAATGGAGATCACAAATTGAAAGACCACCAGCCCCTTGCGAAATAGCAGGTTCCCCCGGCCCAGCTTCAGTGCGCCTTTCAATACGGTCACCGGTCGAAATGAAGAAAGGAACAGGGCCGGATAGCTGCCCGAAATAAAGCCAGTAACCAGCGCAACCCCCAAAATGCCCGTCCAGAAAGCAACACCCGAAGGGAAAGTAATATGCTTTTCCGTGAGCATGTTAAAGGCGGGCAACAACAGAGTCAGCAACAACAGCGCCGCCAACATGGAAACAAAGGCCAGCATCATCGCCTCTCCCACAAACTGTCGGATCAGCGCGATCCGCATGGCGCCTACCACCTTCCTCACCCCTATTTCTTTCGCTCGCTTGGAGCTCCGGGCAGTAGTGATGTTCATAAAGTTGATACAGGCTATCAGCAGGATAAAGACAGCTACGATGGTGAAGAGACGTACATATTCAATGCGACCGCCTTCCAACTGCGCCTCGGCGTTGAATCTATTGTGCAGATACATTTCATCCCAGCGCTGGATCGCCATCTCCACCCAATAGCCATTTTCATGATGGGCGTACTTGTCGAGAAAATGAGCGACCTCCTTGCCAAATTTCGCCGGGTCCGCTCCCTCCTTCAGCATGACAAAGCAATAGACGCCTGTATTGTTCCAACTCTGCATATTTTTGTGCCCGTTTAGAAAAAACCGCCAGTTGATGACATAGTCAAATTTATTGGACGCATTATCGGGCACATTTTCAAACACACCCGTGACCTTCATCGTCACCCCATTATTTAGCTGGAGCGGCTGTCCAATGGCCGCGTGGGGATCGCCAAAAAGGTCGGTAGCCATTTTGCGGGAAATGGCAATATTAGGCGACTGACTTAGAACAGTCGCCTTGTCGCCTTCCAATAATGGATAGGTGAACATGGTAAAGAAATCCTCTCCCGCATAAATGCCATTCTCTTTTAATATTTTTTTATTCCCTTCGAATGTATTGACCTCTTCGTGGGTCACACCACTGGCATATTGCACCTCCGGCAGCACCCGTTTCATCTCGTCGGCCATAATGCCCGGCTGGTTGTATTGCGGCTTTATGATCCCTCCCGTATGCTGCCGTTGATATAAAGTATACAGCCTGTCCGAATGAACATTGAACCGGTCCATATTACGCTCATCATGTACCCAGAGCCCGATAAAAAGACTACAGGTCAGCCCCAGGGCAAGCCCGAGGATATTGATGGCGGAAAAAGCCTTGTTTCTTGTAAGATTGCGAAAGGCCACAAGGAGATAGTTTTTCAGCATAGCGGCGATTTTGCCAAACCAGCAGCCAAAGGAATGCCGGACCAGTAAGAACATGATTCGCAGTACCTTACAGCATGGCCATGCCGGAAAACTGTTCGATTTTGACACAACAGGTGTTCACTTATTCCGGTTGTCGTATCTTCCGTCCGGATGGTCAAACAAAACACTATGCGACTGCTCGTTCTTCTGCTATTACCCGTGCTTGGCTTTTCCCAGGGCAAGCTGAAAAGCATCTCACTGTTCGATGGAAGAGTCGAGCTGATGGTGCCTAAGAGGATGGCCGAAATGTCGGACGAAATGTGGGCGCTGAAATACCGTAGCCGGGAGCGGCCTGCCATGGTGCTTACCGACGACGATGGTGAAGTGAACCTTCTTGCCTCGGGAACACGCCAGTCGGCCAGTGAAGACCAGATGACCGCTTTCGTGGATTTTCAAATGGACCAGCTAAAGAAGCAACGGTCAGACCTTACCATCCTGGACAGCGGCGTACAAACTGTAAATGGAAAGAATGTGGGATTTTTTAAATTCCTCTCCACGGCTGCCGATCAAAAGGTTTTTAATTACTACTTTTTTATCATCGTCGATGACAAGGTGGTATTCTTCACATTCAATTGCATTTACAGGTTGCGGGGGGATTGGGAAGATACGGCAGACAGGATAGTAGCCTCCCTAAAGGTGAAATAGTACACCGGACGTATCAAAAGCGAACACTCAAAGCCTGCTCCATCCGTCAAGAGGCTGATTACCAGGCAAAAAACTGACTGGCATTGTTTTCGTATCGCCCCATGGTATGCTAAGAAATTATTTGAAGATCGCTTTTAGGAATCTTACCCGCAACAAGCTGTATTCCTCCATCAATATCTTCGGACTGGCGGCTGGCCTGGCAGTCTGCCTGCTCATCATGCTATATATCTTTGACGAGCTCAGCTATGACAAACATCAAAAAGATGGGAACAGGATTTACAGACTGGCCTACATATCAAACAGCGGCGAAACCTGGTCGGCACAGCCGGCGCCGGTAGCTTTCACTTTAAAGTCGGAGATGCCCGAGGCCGAACAGGTCACCCGCCTGCTGAAAGTGCCGGACCTTGACAAGATCCTCCTTCAGTATGAACAGGGCCCCAACACAAAAAAGTTCTTTGAACCCAACGGCTACTATGTCGACAGCACCTTTTTCCAGATCTTCACCTATGACTTTACCTATGGAAATGCTACGTCAGCGCTGAGCAAACCCAATAGTATTGTCCTCTCGGAATCCGTGGCGGCTAAAATGTTCGGGAACGAAAACCCCATCGGCAAGGCGATAAAGCTCCAGCTGCCGTACGGCAATCCGGTCTATACCGTCCAGGCCGTATTTAAAGAAAACCATAAATCGCATATCCCCGCCCATTTCTTTATGTCGATGCACAATTCGGACATCGGCAGCTTCGTCGATAAACAGCAAAGCTGGGCTACCAATAACATCTTCCATACCTATGTCAAGCTAAAACCAGGTACAGACCCCAAGACCTTCGAAAAAAGGATGATCGCCTTTATGGACAGACATGAGGGCACTGAGCTAAAGGCAGCCGGCTTTTCGAAAGCTCCTTTTATTCAACGCATGCCGGATATCTACCTGCATTCATCGCTCGGTAATGAAATTGCCTCCAATGGAAATATCAGGTATCTCTATATCATGGGGTCCATTGCTGCCTTTATCCTGGTCATCGCCTGTATTAATTTCATGAATCTTTCCACGGCGCGTTCGGAGAAAAGGGCCCGTGAAGTCGGCGTCCGTAAGGTCATCGGTGCGGAAAGAGCATCCCTGATAGGCCAGTTCCTCGGAGAGTCCTTTCTGCTATGCCTGATCGCTCTGGGAATAGCCTTCGTGCTGACACAGCTGTTATTACCCCTGTTCAACCTGCTTACGCAAAAGGACCTGCAATTATCCAACAACCCCGGGCTGGCGTTCTGGATCATAGGTCTGGCGATTATCACCGGATTGTTCGCGGGTCTCTATCCAGCCTTTTACCTTTCCTCCTTCCAGCCGGCCAAGGTGCTGAAGGGAAAGATCCTCAACAGCTGGTCGGCGACCACCCTCCGGAAAGGACTTGTTGTATTTCAATTCACCATTTCCGTCATGCTGATCCTGGGGGCCATCGTCATTGGCAGCCAGCTGAATTATATGAAACACCAGGACCTGGGATTTAAAAAAGATCAGCAGCTCATACTTCCCGTCACCAGCAGAGAAGTATCCAGGAACTATACCGCCTTGAGGGACGAGCTGGTAAAGACACCCGGCGTCGCTTCCGTCACCAGCGGCTCTACTTATCCAGGCATCCGGAATATCAACGATATGCCTTGCTACAGCGAAGGCAGGACAGCTGCCCAGCTCACCGATGTGTCAATGGTCATCATTAAGGATGACTATTTTCGGACGCTGGGACTAAAGCTGCTGTATGGTCATGAATTTACCCGCGACAGCGAGGCGGATTCGGGCAGCATCATTTTGAATGAAACGGCCATACGCGATCTGGGCTATACCCCCGCGACGGCCATCGGTAAAAGGGTCAACTGGGACTGGCATGGGCAAAAACATCACATGACCATCACCGGTGTAGTAAAGGATTTTAATTTCGAAAGCCTCCACACCGCCATCAAGCCGCTTGGATTCTCTATCAACGGGTTCTTTGCCAACAGCTCCAACTATACCATCGTCCGCCTTCAGACAAGCAACTATGCACAGACGCTAAAGGCCGTGGAAAGGGCCTGGAATAGGATCAATCCTTCCGCGCCATTCGAATATTCTTTTCTTGACCAGGACTTCCAACGCAATTATGAAAAGGAAGAACGTACATCCCACATCGTGATTGACAGCACCGTCATCGCCATCCTCATCGCCTGTCTTGGATTGTTCGGGCTGGCAGCTTTTTCAGCCGAGCGGCGTACAAAGGAGATTGGGATCAGGAAAGTGCTGGGCGCTTCTGTCATGAATGTAACCATGCTGCTGTCCGGTGAATTTATCCGCCTGGCCGGGCTGGCAATTCTCATCGCATCCCCGCTGGCCTGGTATGGCATGCGCCTGTGGCTACAGAATTTTGCCTACCCCATCGGCATCAGCTGGTGGATGTTTGTGGTAGCGGGAGGACTGGCCATCGTCATCGCCCTGCTCACGGTAAGCTTTCAGTCGATAAAGACAGCAGTATCGAATCCCGCAAAAAGTCTGAGGACCGAATAGCTATCTTTGTCCCTATGAAAAAGAACCTCCTCATCATCTTTATAGGATTGCTGTCCTTTCATACCTCCTTTAGCCAGCGCCAGCCTAAGTCTGCCGCCAGCTCGCTACAGGACAGCCTGGAAACCATTGCCAAAGACGCCCGGGGCACTGTAGGCGTATCCATCCTGTATAAAGCATCCGGCCGGCGCATATCCCTCCATGGAAAGGAACACTTTCCCATGCAATCCGTCTATAAATTTCCCCTCGCCCTCAAGATCCTCCACGACGTGGACAACGGCAAGCTCTCCCTCGACCAAAAGATCCACATAGACCAAAAAGACTGGCCGTTAAAGATCTATAGCCCCCTCCGCGACTCGCTCAAGGGCCAGGCGGCCAATCTTTCCCTCCGGACATTGCTCCAATACACAGTATCAAAAAGCGATAACGGCGGATGTGATGTCCTGTTCAAAGTGGCAGGAGGCACACGCGTAGTCAACGACTTTATCCACCACTTAGGTATCAACGACATCGCCATCGTGGCCACCGAAGCAGAAATGGCCAAAGCCTGGAACGTACAATACGGCAACTGGTGTACGCCCGACGCTATGACAGCGCTGCTGGAGCGCTTTATGGATGGGGAAATACTCAAGCCTGCCAGCACGAAATTGCTGATGCAATTTATGATCAATACCACCACAGGGCCCGGTCGTCTTAAAGGCATGCTGCCTTCAACCACCAAAGTCGCCCATAAAACAGGGTCCTCCGACACCAACGACAAAGGTATCACCGCCGCTACCAATGACGCAGGGATCATCACTCTGCCTGACGGCAATCACCTGCTCATCACCGTTTTTGTAAAGGATGCCGCAGCCGATGAGTCGACCAGAGAAAGAGTCATTGCCAGGATCGCTGCAGCAGCCTACAAATGATCTGCTTCGCCCTGATGCCGGTCCTCGCTGCTCAGCCGTCGGATACAATTGCTCAACGCCCTGAAAACATGGTACGTTCCCTTCCAGATATGGGCCTTTAACGCCGTCCTGCGCTGAGGCTCATTGTCCAGCCCTTCCTCGTACCAATCCCCGTGTTCATGATCGATGAGATAGGTCTGTACATATTGCCAAAGCCTGACCCACCGGTCCTTATAATGCATGGGGTCATTAGGATACAGCTTCGAAAAGATCAGCAGCGTATTGAGGCCCTCCGCCTGCGCCCACCAGTTCTTGCTCTTGTTGATAATGGTGCATCCGGCCTTGTCTTTAAAGTAATAGCCTTCGTCGTAGAATCCTCCTAGTTTGCCATCCCATCCATTAGCCAGCGCGTGATCCACCATTTTTTTTCCAACAGCCATCGTTCTCTTGTCATCCTTCAAGCCCAGCGCTTCCGACGCCTCCTGCATCAGGTAAGCGGTCTCCACATCGTGCCCGAAAGAGACATGGTCAAGGTATCTATGCTGAAGGATCGATTGCTCGGACGAATCCCTGTAGCTGACAGGTCTCCAGTCCGGAGTAAAGAACAATTGCAAATAACCCATGGAGGTAACGATCCTGTCCCTTATCAGCTCCAGCATCTCCTGCAATCGCCGGCGCACCAGCGGATCAGGCCAGACATGATATAATTCGGTAAATGCTTCCAGCAGGTGGATGGAACTGTTCTGGTCCTTATATCCAAGGTCTGAACGGCTATCCGTCTCCGGAGTACGAACGACGGGCGTCCCATCCCGTTCCAGATGCTGAAAATAGCCCAGGTACCTGGGATCATGACTATGTTGCTCCAGCCAGAGAAAAGTTTTCTTCGCCAGACCCAGCGCCGCGGTATCTCCCGATGCAGCATAGTAGGCGGACAGCGCGTATATAGCAAACGCATTCCCATAAGCTTCTTTTACCTTGCTTTTCACAACTCCCTCCCGTGTCACCAGGGAATAAAAACCTCCGTATTGAGCATCCCACATCTTGTCACGCAGAAAATAAAAACCATGCCGCGCCATCGCGATATAGGAACTGTCATGATAAAACTGCGCCGCCCTTGACGTCGACCAGATATGCCGGGACTGGGTGACGATGAATTTATCCTGTGGACCCACAGGTTTAAAGTCATAGCTGAAAGTGCTCAGGTAGCCCCCGTACAACGTGTCGATATCCGCAGGATAATATTTATCGATCAGCCCCTCTTTTGCCGCATATCGCATCTGACCCGGTATGCTGTCCTTCAGAGCCTGGCTGGCTCCCAGTACGAGTATCAAATAATCTGTCGTCCCGCCACCCAATACATACTCGCCCTGCTGCCAGAGATAAGGAAATGGCAGCAGCTCCGGAAGATCGGGTCGGATCAGCGCCGTACCCGATGCAATGCCGCCTGGTATATAGCTCCAGTCCGCACGATTGAACCCATAGGCCGGTATCATGGAATGTGCCCCTACCCCGGAAGCAAAGCTTGCTGTATTCGCGCCCGGATGAACGCCCAGAATGAAATTCAGCGCTGCCAGCATATAATCCGTCGAAAAAATGGTAGGGAAACCCTGATGAAGGAAATATTGTCTTGCTCCAAAATGCTGGATGTCCCAGCCTGCCCCCCAGATATTTGGTTCATACGGCACGCCATAAGGTGTCCGCTTACCCCGGGCGACGATAGAATCCCGCAACGTCTTCATAGCCGCCGTGACCGTCGAGCTAAAGCCCGCATCGTTCAACAACGGTAGTACCCGCCCGATGGCCCATCCGTGACGGTCTACGCTCCGGACAATGTCAGGACTGTGGCTGACCAGAAAATCCGCGTACTGTTTGTCCCGCGTGGTAAGATACAATTCCACGGCCAGCTCGATACGCTGCCCCGGGTTCATTTCCTTTGTATCCGACCACACCTGTGTGGCGATCCTCAAACAGTCGCCAGCCAGCGTGTCGTTATAATCCTTCATCACGCGATGAGCAGCAGCCAGCGCCGCGGCTACCTGCAATGCCCTCCCCGGATTGTTCTCCGTAAAGACCCATCGGTCGTCGGCTGCGCCTGAACCATCATAGAATTTATTATCCGTGATATTGGCGGCGTCACCCAATGTGGTGTATTGTCTCAGGGTGGGTTCGATAATGCCTCTGTAAAACCTGCCCATGCTCTTATATCCACCCACGATGGAAAGAAGACCATGCTCTATCTGCTGCAGCATGTCGGGCTTCCCATCCGGCTGCTGGATCTCCACCAGGTGCTTCTGCTGGTCGATGGTAGTATTGTCGTAGTCAACCCCAAAAGCCTCATAAGCCAGCGTCAATCCATACACAGTCTCCGCCTGCGACTCCACCCGCAGATCAAAATCTCCCGCATCATGCCAGGCGCCCGCATTCAGCCCAGGCACGGTCTCGCCGCTCTTGAAGCTCGTCAGCGTGGAAGGACCCTGTATATAGCCGTCAAAATGGTTCGAATCCACGGGCGCCATCCGCGCATCGTCCATATGACAGTAGCCGTGCCAGACACGGTATTTATCATTCACCCGCATATGACACATCTGGACAGGCAGGAAATATTCCAACGTAGGCTGCCATACATTCCGCGTATATACATTATCGTCGATCTGAAAAGGATTGGTCTGCACATTGCCATATCGCACCACGTACATGCCCGGCCGCCGGACGGAGCTAAAGTCGAATTGCAGATAGTGATATCGTAAAAAATTACCCCATTCATGCGGCGCCGCCTGCAGCACCGTCTCGTATGCCCCACGCTTGCTGATCCGTAACAGGGACGCCGGCTGCCTTTTCTTGTCCCGTGCATCCAGCTCGATGACGGCCACTTTCTTTTGCAGCGGATGATAGCCTATCTGCGATACCTGCACGGTAGGGGAAGCCTGCCAGCCTTCGATGGCATGGGGTGTAACCAGCCATTCGATAGCGCCCTTTGTAGCGCCTCGCGGAACCAGGCTGCGTACGACAAACCAGCCATTGTTGTGCCTGCCCCGTCCGTCTATCAGCTGAAGGGCATCGCCCTTTAAATTCTCAATGGTCATTCGTTGCTTATCGCTCTCAGGTGCCACTACCAGCCGCCGGCCCGTTGCCATAGGCTTGATCTGCCATTCCCCATCCGCATCCTTATAATAGGGGCCATTAGGCTGTTGGGGGAAGATACCGGACAGGCTGTCCATATAATACGATCGCCCAAAGAGGACACCCGGGTAAAGCTCGAAATTGAAACCTACTTTTCCTATCCAGGCGTCAGGAACTGCGCTTTCGAGGTCTACAATGATCTTAAAACCTTTGCCGGCAGGTACCACGCGAATGGTATATCCTAAATGCAGGTCGGGATATATGATGGGATTGAAACCTTTCCTGTCCTTTGTTTCATCCGGGTACTCCATATGTACGCTGATGCTGCCGGTGGACTTGTCCACAACACGCTTGCCGACTTTGGGAATGGGCTGCCACTGACCGGGTGTAGGCTCCAGCCGAATATCGCCATTTGTCGCCACCCGCTGCCCATGCTGTATCACACCCACCCCACCCTGGTGGCCTTCGGGATAAAAATCATGCGCTAACATCACATTCACTCCCTCATATTCCAGGTACTCCCGGTTGTTGAGATGCATCTGCGCCTGCCCGTAACGCGCGCCAAGCCCAAGCATAGCCAAAAGAAGAATATATCTCATCGAAGAATTATTTAGTAATGTTCAAAGGATAGCTCACGACCACCTGTTCATGCGTCAGCGTCTGGGGTCTGTCATACACCGTCTTCACCTGCTGTGGACTGTTATGGCTGACGATCCAGTCTGCCCACTCCAGGAACCAGGACCATTTCGGCTGTGCGTCCAGGATGGCTGCGCTGGGTAGCTCCCCGCATTCGGTTAGGGCTATCAGCCTGCCTTGCGCCAGGTCAAGGAGCTCATTATAATCCTTCTGTTCATAGTCCATATGATATACATCCGTTCCCAGTATGTCTACATACGAATGACCGGGATAAAAATTCTTATACGCATAGGCTTCATCCGCGGGTATATCACGTGGGCCATTGGCGCCCCATACCCAGAGGAGATTGTCCAGGTGAAAATGATTGACATATCGGTCGTACATCATTTTCCAGAGTCGGACAATCCCATCCTTGCCAGGCTTGTTACCCCACCAGAACCAGATCCCATTCATCTCATGATAGGGCCGCCAAAGGATGGGAATATGGGCCGCCTTCAATTGTCCCAGGTATCCCGCAACGACGTCTATCTGCGCAAGCCATTTTTTATACAGCGGCGTTCCTTCCGTAGTAAGCTCCTTCCACTCCGCATCCGTCAATTTTCCCTGAATGCTCTCCTTCCAGCGAAATGGCGGCTCATCCAACGGCCGTCCCTGGTGCCACATCAACGTAATGATATATCCCTCCTTGTGCTTGCGGATACATTCGTCGACGATGGCCTGGCCGTTATCCGTCGTCCAGTTCCAGATAAAGTCGGTTCCCCAGACAGCCGGGTATTTTCCCGTAAGGGCATGTACAGAATCGTTGTACTGATTCATGTTCTGGTTGAAATTATGCTGACCGCTGAGCAGCTTTTTACCATTGATGCTATATAGATAAGCCAGCAGGTTCTTTGCCTCCGGGGAAGCATCTTTGTTCACGGGAGCAAAAGGCTGGGAAAAGACAGACATACGGGCCAGTAGCAGACATAGGAAGACGACACATCTACGCATGATCAGGAGTTTACAATAGTGAAAAGAATTCACAATGTTAAAGCACGCCGGCACGGAATGCTGATACATTTTTAGCCGATCCTGATCAGAAATCAACGCACCCGCCAAAGATAGGCGGCCCGGCCAAATTGGTGAAGGTGGGAATCATCCCCTGAAGGTAATTGTTACTTTCGACAGATATTCCTATGTTTGCGCATAAATGTGTAAAAAATACACGATATGCCAAAACTAACCGCTTTGCTGATTGCCTTATGTCTCTTCTTTACCGTCCACGCCCAGCAGCTCAGGTCCCCCAACGGCAGCTTCCGCATGGATTTCTCCCTGACGGCCCAGGGTACCCCTACTTATCATCTCACCTATAAAGGCCGGGAGATCATCAAACCCAGCACGCTGGGACTGGAGCTTAAAAATGACAGCTTCTCTCTGACCAGCGGTTTTGTCATCAAAGATTCCGCACGCGGCAGCGTCAACACTACCTGGACGCCGGTATGGGGAGAGGTAAAGACCATCGTCAACCATTACAACGAGCTGTCCATGACCTTGTACCAGCCCCGGGCCAAAAGAAAGATCATTATCCGCTTCCGCGCCTTCGACGATGGACTGGGCTTCCGGTATGAATTCCCTGCACAGGACAACCTCATCTATTTCACCATCAAGGAGGAAAAGACCCAGTTCGCTATGACAGGCGATCACACCGCCTTCTGGATCCCGGGCGACTATGATACCCAGGAATACGATTATACGACCTCCCGCCTGTCCGAGATCAGGGGACTGATGGCGGGTGCTATAACACCTAACGTATCCCAAACCAGCTTTTCTCCCACAGGCGTACAGACGTCCCTCATGCTCAAGACCGACGACGGCATCTATATCAATATCCATGAGGCCGCGCTCATCAATTATGCCTGTATGCACCTCAACCTGGATGATAAGAATTTTGTATTCGAATCCTGGCTGACGCCCGACGCAAAAGGAGATAAAGGAAATATCCAGGCGCCCTCGGTCTCACCGTGGCGAACCATCATTGCCAGCGACGATGCACGGGATATCCTCGCCTCGAAAATGACGTACAATCTCAACGAACCCTGCAAGCTGACAGAAACCTCCTGGATCCACCCGATGAAATATATGGGGGTGTGGTGGGAAATGATCACGGGCAAGTCCACATGGTCCTATACGGATGATTTCCCTTCCGTTATTCTCGGGCAGACGGACTATAGAACTGCACAC
>Ga0068852_100002457_pt1 | contig 12763 bp, 5 predicted proteins | sample KBSCornC22_FD_66594 | JGI IMG/M metagenome (GOLD analysis project Ga0068852, IMG submission 66594) | Corn rhizosphere microbial communities from Kellogg Biological Station, Michigan, USA - KBS Corn C2-2 | ecosystem: Host-associated > Plants > Roots > Rhizosphere > Soil ... | reverse complement strand
TTACCGGTACACCAGATGGAAAACTGAACGTAAACGTCTTTAAGATTAGCAAAAAAAACGAGCTGAGCACCCTGCTTTATAACCGCCTGTTAGACCCGCTGGTTACCCGTGAACTGCGTTTATACATGTACGGTGGCCAGGACAACATTAACATTGTCAATAATAATTCGCCCATCAAAATCAGGATTATAGGCGATGGTGTTTCGCCCAAACAATATCATTTTGAAGGGGCTTCCAGGTACCTCCGGAAAATACATGTGTATGAAGCCGGTTCAAGCGCCAACTTTAGCGGGCAATCCGGCCCGGTTCATAAACACCTTTCCGGAAGCGCCGCCAATACACAGTTTCAATCTACAGACCGGTACAACAAAAACATACCGCTGCTGGCCATCGGATACAATGCCGATGACGGTCTTATACTGGGAGGCGGCATCAGGATGATAAGACAGGGTTTCAGGAAAACACCTTTTGCCAGCAGCCAGGAATTTATATTTGCCCATTCATTTTCTACCAATGCCTTCAGGTTTGTTTATAAAGGCGAATGGACAGATGTAATTGATAATACCGATCTAACGCTGAACCTGAATGCGTTTGCCCCCGATAATACCCAAAATTTCTATGGCAGGGGAAATGCCTCTGTATTTGACAAAACCGGCAACTACAAAATTTATTACAGAACAAGATTTGATTTTTATGAAGTAAACCCTGCTTTGAGGTGGCGCAATGCCAAAAAAAGCAGTTTTTCCATTGGGCCATCCCTGCAATATTACCGGTTTGCTGTAAATGACAACAAAGGCCGTTTCATAGCCAATACAGATCTGCTGCACTCTTATGACAGTGCCACCATTGCAAAAGACAAAGCCCATGCAGGACTGGTAGCAAATTATACAGCAGATGGAAGGAACAATGCGCTGCTTCCTACTTATGGATATTATTTTACGGCTAAATGGCTGGGCTACACCGGGTTGAACAGTTATTCCAGGGCCTATACCCAACTAATTGCGCAATTGGCTGTTTATAAGAGCATTGACAGGAAATCTAATTTTGTAATTGCAGACCGTATTGGCGGCGGTGTTACAGCAGGCTATGCCACCTTTTACCAGTCAATGTTTTTAGGCGGGCAGGGCAATTTGCTGGGGTTCAGGCAATACCGGTTTGCAGGCGAGCACATGTTATACAACAACCTGGAGGTCAGAATTAAACTGGCCAACCTGGCATCGTATGTATTGCCGGGGCAACTGGGATTGGTTGGATTTTATGATGCCGGTAAGGTATGGCAGAAGGGATACAATGATGGTGTTTGGCACCAGGGAGCAGGTGGCGGCTTTTACTTCAGCCCTGCCCAGATGCTGTTGTTACAAATGGTAGCCGGCAATTCCGGCGAGGGATGGTATCCTTATTTTACCATGGGTTTCAGGTTTTAAGTTTTTACTACTTTAAGAAATGGGCGTATGAATAAAAGTGTACTGCAAATTAATCCATTTGCTACGAAGGAAAATTCGGTTGAGTCGTTTGTTTGTTTTAGAAAATTTATAGACTTCCTGGAAGAACGGATACAAACGGAGAGTTCCGTGCGCGTTCATTTTTTCCGTTTTGTACTTGATAAAATCAGGTCATATCCTGAATTAATAAAAGGCATTCCTGTTTCCGAAGCGGCCGGATATGACGAGGTGCTGGAACTGGTGGCGAGCGTGGTATTTCCGCTGATAGAAGATGAAAATGAGGTGATGTTTGGCCTGACCAGCGGCATATCGCCGGAAGTGTTTTATGCCAGCAATGCCTTTCATCGTATGTTTGAAACCCGGTCACGTGCCGAAGGCAATGAAAACTTTGGAATAGCCAATGAGAATGCCTTGCAGTCGCACCAGCAATTGCAATATGATTTCGTTTTGCAAAAAGTATATGGCCTGGAGCTGCCACAAAAAAAAGAAATCCTTCGAAGTTTTTTCAATCCCGATACAGGTTTTTATCAATCTTACCGCGTTAATATTGACACCCGTTTTGTTGATGTCAAACGAAATACCCCAACAAAATCCGGCGGCGTTGATCACAATTCGCTTACCGCCTGTTTTGAATGCAGCAATAGCTTCGACGAAATTGAAAAACTGGTACCACTCAATAATTTCACAGCGCGTGGTTTCTCCATTGTAACGCTAACGGATATTACCCGGCAGCATGCATTGGAGCAACTGGGCAAGGCCGTTACCACGCTTGATAAAGCAAATGCCGGTAACAACTTTATCCATATTACCCGCCTGTTGCAAACCATGCTGGGCAACAGTAAATACAAGTTTGGCCTGATGCCTTTTTTTACGGTTAACAACAGGGCAGCCCTGCTGTATGAAAATTTCCCTTACAGCCTTTTGGTAAAAGCATCCTGGGATGCGGGTATCCCCAAACCTGTTTTCACCAGGTATATTAACCATTTTATAAAAGATCCGCAATTTATCGTGTACCAGGCATCAGATAAAAAAACGGTATTGCCCAAACCATTGCAGGGGGCACTAAAAAAGGCAGGTATTCATCATTACGTACTATCGCCTGTTTATTTCAATGATGTGCTGGTGGGTATACTTGAAACCGGTGCGGCAGCGGATGCCGGCGTACTGAATGACACCGCATTTGCAAACATAAAACCTGCCATACCTCTTATTGCCCAGCTGCTGAAATTAATGATAGACAAATTCAATCTGTCTATTGATACTATTGTAAAAGATAAATTCACGGTTATACAGCCATCAGTACAATGGAAGTTTAATGAAGTGGCATGGCATTATTTCAGGAGCCATGATATAGAACTCAAGAACAATGCCCTGGAAAAAATTTCATTTAAAGACGTGTACCCCCTGTATGGCGCTGTAGATATCCGGAACTCTACTGTTGAAAGAAATAAGGCATTGCGCGAAGATTTGCAGACCCAGCTTGAACTGCTGACAGAACTGTTCCGGTTCCTGGACGAACAGGGTTTAAACATACCTCCTGCAATAACAGAGAATTGCCGGCAATGGCTGGTTAAAATGAATGCCTATGTATCGGTAGAAGAAGAATTGCAGTTCAACGAATTTTTATTTACCGGCGTCCATCCATTGCTTTCATCGTTTACAGGTCTGAAACCATCTGTCGACCAGCGGATCAGTGATTATTTTGCCGCCGTGGATGAACAGACAGGCGTTATCTTTATTAAAAGAAGGCAGCTGGAAAATTCAATACGCCTGCTCAATAAAACCATCGGCAAATATTTTGACAAATTCAAAGATGATTTGCAGCATTACTACCCCTGTTATTTTGAAAAATTCAGAACTGATGGGATTGAATACGATCTCTATATCGGCCAGTCAATTGCCCCAAAAACACCTTTTACCCTGCACGATGTGGAGAAACTGCGCCTATGGCAGGTGGAATCAATGGCCAGCATTGCAAGGCTCACCCATTCGCTGATTCCTGAGCTGGAACATCCGCTGCAAACCACGCAACTGATCTTCGTAAACGCCCGCACTATTGATATCAGCTTCCGCAACGACGAAAGACGGTTTGATGTGGAAGGCGCTTATAATATCCGCTACCATATTGTAAAAAAAAGGATCGATAAAGTAAACCTGCTCACCCGCAATGAAAGGCTTACCCAACCAGGCAAAATTGCTATTGTTTATTTCAACGAAAGAGACGCTGAAGAATATATACGCTACATAAAACAATTACAGCAACAGGAGGTTTTATTAAACGACCTGGAGCACCTTGAACTGGAAGAATTGCAGGGCGTAGCCGGCCTAAAAGCCCTGAGGGTAGGTGTTAGAATGGAGTGGTGATATTACTCGGCATTCATCATTTATCAAACACCAATAAGGCGACTCCTCCATTTGACCTTCCTTCCGCACCATAACAGCATTTCGTTAATAAAGCCCTGTTGTTAATACCAGATCATTTACAGGGCTTCGAATGTATTAAATCATTAGATTTGGGATGCTGTTTCAAATCAATGAAATAAGCAGCGCTTGCAAACACTCAAAAAGCTCATATGAAAGATAAACAATTCAACAGACGTGCATTTATTCAGAACACTGCTAAAACTGCCGCCGGTCTTGCCTTTATTCCTGCATTATCGGGTAAAGCAGCTGCATTCAGCCGGGTGCAACCATCAACCGATGCCATTTATACCGGGCCGCCACGCATCAAATTCTCAGTAATAGGTATTAACCACGGTCATATCAACTCGCAGGTAGAGGCAGTGCTGAGAGGCGGTGGCGAGTTTGTATCATTCTATGCCAAAGAACCGGATCTTGCCGCGGCTTTTGCAAAAAAGTACCCGCAGGCAAAACTGGTGAACAATGAAAAGGAAATTCTTGAAGACAACAGCATACAACTTGTTTTAAGTTCTATTATTCCTGATGAAAGAGCGCCGCTGGGTATACGTGTTATGCAGCATGGAAAAGACTATATGTCGGATAAGCCCGGCATAATAACATTGGAGCAACTTGCCGAAGTAAGAAAGGTACAGAAAGAAACAAAACGCATTTATTCTATTATGTACAGTGAAAGATTTGAAAACAAGGGAACCGAAAAAGCAGGAGAACTGGCAAAGGCAGGTGCCATAGGCAAAGTAATCCAGACCATTGGCCTGGGGGCACATCGAATGAGCACCCCTACCCGCCCCGATTGGTTTTTCGACCGCAAGCGCTTTGGCGGTATTATTACCGATATTGGTTCTCACCAGTTCGACCAGTTTTTATTTTTCACCGGTTCTACCAGGGCAGATGTAGTGGCTTCGCAGATTGGAAATGTAAACCATGCACAATATCCCCTGTTTGAAGATTTTGGCGATGTAATGTTGCATGGAAACGGGGGTTCGGGTTACCTGCGTGTTGACTGGTTTACGCCGGATGGCCTAAACACCTGGGGCGATGGAAGGCTGACTGTTCTTGGCACCGAAGGCTTTATGGAAGTGCGTAAAAATGTTGATATAGCGGGCCGTCCGGGCGGTAACCATCTTTTCCTGGTAAACCAAAAAGACACCACCTATATTGATTGCAATAACCAGTCACTGCCCTATGGTACAAGACTGGTAGATGATATCATTAACAGAACGGAGACCGCCATGACACAGGAACACTGTTTCCTTGCCACTGAACTGGCATTGATTGCACAAAAAAATGCAAGGGTGATAAAATAAATGCAGCTGCTGTACAACGGTTTTACAGCATGCACAAACTATTCTTTGCAACCTGCGGGAAAGCTATTATTCCAGCGCTTTAGTCAAAAGAATTCTTCAGACTAAAGCGCTTCTTATTTTCCTGCTTCAACAAAAAGCAATAAATATTTAGATTCACAAGCCAGATTTCATTGGCTCTTTTGCATGTACTACCTGGCTGGCTATCGTTCCTTTTACTTCTACTTTAATGACTGTTGCGATGGGATCCGGTGCAGTTGCGGGTAATGTAATAACTGAGCCCTCAGCAGTTTTACTGCTTTTTAACCTGGTCTTATCCGCCAGCAGGTTGGCAGCTATTATTTTATTTTGCAAGCCCGGCACCATTAGTTTGCCGTCTTTGGGCCAATCAAAAACCGACAGGTATAAAATGGTATTTTTCCCCACTTCTTTTTTTGTGCACCGCCCCCATGCAAACAAACCAAAAGGGCTGGCTTTTGTGCCGTAAACGGCCTCGCCATTTGTTTTCATCCATGTACCCATGCCTTTTAGCAGATCAATACTTTCCTGTGGAAATGTGCCATCTGCTTTGGGGCCCACATTCAATAAATAATTACCGCCTTTGGAAGCAATGTCCAGAAGATTGCGCACCAGGGTTTCGGTGCTCTTCCAGTTGTTGGCATAACTTTTATAACCCCATGTCTCATTCATAGTCATACAGGTTTCCCAGTCTTTCCCATCCAGTTCACTCATGTTGGGTATGCGCTGTTCGGGCGTCTTGTAATCGCCCGGATAATTGGGGCGTTTCAGCCGGTCGTTACTGATTATTTGCGGATGTTGTTTTAACAATGCATCCAGTTTGGCGGCATATTCATCCGTCATACCAGTTGGCGTATCCCACCATATCATCGCAACGTCTCCGTAATTACTTAGTAATTCCTTTACCTGTGGCACAGCTACATCATCTATATACTGGCCCATTGTTTTGGTAGTTTGGGCGGGATCCCAATGGCCGTCATGTTCTTTTGTATAGGCATCAATCAGCGAAGAATCGGGGTTGGCCCATCCCTCCCTGGCCGGTTTTCTTGCCACGGCTCCGCCGGGATTGTTCCAATCCTGCGCCTGTGAATAATAGAACCCAAGTTTGATACCCTGTCTTCTGCAGGCATCAGCCAAAGGTTTCAACAGATCTTTTTTATAGGGTGTAGCGTCTGCCACATTCCATTTGCTGGCTTTGGAATCGAACAGCGCAAACCCATCGTGGTGTTTGGCGGTAATTACAATGTATTTCATACCTGCATCTTTGGCTGCTTTTACCCAGGCTTCCGGGTCGTACAATACCGGGTTGAACTGTTGCGCAAACTGCTGGTACTCGGCTACCGGAATCTTTCCGCGGTTCATAATCCACTCCCCAATATTATTGATTTTATTTCCGCGGAATGTTCCGGCCGGCACAGCATACACACCCCAATGAATAAACATGCCAAAACGGGCTTCGCGCCACCATTGCATACGCTTGTCGTTGATTGAACTATCCTGGCCAAGAATGGATTGTACCAAAGAAAAAATGAATACGACTAAAAGAATATTTTTTTTCATACAGCAAACTATTTTCTTTTTCAGTGTAAGAGAATAAAGATAGATGTGTTCACTTAATACTCACAAAAAATTGCCGGTGCTATCCGGTAACAATTTATACTTATACCAGGTGGCATTGTATTTTTCAAAGCCAGATCAGCGGGTTTCTTACCGGAAGGTTTCTTATTACTTCATCAGACGCAGGTGAGTGCTCCAGCTTTTTCCATGTATTGAACCATGCTGCTTCGTTGAATGCATGGGCGCCAAACAACAAAAATGGTTGCGCCACCGGCCATTCATTCCAGAACATTACGTCTGGTGCAAGGGGCCATGTTGTTTTGTTGGCTATAAAAGGATACAAATAGGCGATCCCTCTTTTTATTGACCTTCCATCCGGCGTCTGGTATGTCCACAGGTTATCATTTTCAGATGATAATGTCTGGCAGATAGTAGCCATAGCGTCCAGGTTAAATATGGAATAGCCGTAGGGCTTTGTTCTCTTTAATTCAAGCGGAAAACTACCGTCTGCGGCCATCTGCTCAGGCAACAAAACATTTTTATACCGGTTACTGCAAAACCGCATAACGGCCGTGTCGCCGGTAAATTTGGCAAATACTGCCGCCTGCATTACCCAGCAGGTACCATGGTTATTGGCTGCATTCATTTCACCTTTACCGTAAGGATGCGTGGTAAGCCATTGCAACAAATGTTCAAACCATTTTTTTGTTCCGGCCAGTACCTGCTGATCCATAGCAGGAGATTTTTGCATTACCGTTAGCGCCTGTATGGTCTCCATTAACTGTATACCGTCGATTATGCCAATGCTTCGCCCTGTAAAACGACCTTTAATGGCCTGTGCATACAACAAATGCGGGTTCATCATGGTAGCCGTATCGGTAAACCAGGCCTTATAATGTTTCAACGCCTGCACCACGTATCTGTCATCTGCGGTAATTTTATAGGCCGATGCCAAAACACCGGCAATGCGGCTAAACCTTATCATGGCATGACGGTGTGCAACAAAATTATCCGGGTTGGTCATTCCATCCCGCTGAATATAGGGACTGTCGGCATTGGCAGGATTGGGCCACCAGTAATCTCCCTCGCTAAAAAAATCATGTTTGCCCCCTGCACTGCGCGGCGATGAAGCGGCTGTAACTGTAACGGGCACCTGCTTTAGTGCATCAGCAGCATCGTCCGTTATTTGCCGGCGCAGCACTTTGGTTACTTCATCTGCAAATGAGCACGCGGCTTCCGGCTTATTTACCGGGAATGAAAAAGCAGTCAGAATAATTGTCAAAAAAAGCAATGCAGGTTTCACTAAATCGTATGATGTGTTGTACTAAAAAATGATTGTTTTACGCGGTTGGGCCTTTATGGTAACTGCTGGTTTGCAGCCAGTCGATGAATGACCGGTTCCACAATAATATATTTTTTTTCAGCAGCCTTTACATTTTTTTACTAAAGATTACTCAAACGTTTTAGTAAATAAATTGTTACCGTATGAAAACGATTTCAGTTTTTTTTGCCAAGTTTGAGGTGGTTATTCTAACCTCAAAAACTGATTGCTATGCTACAAATTCCCCCGCGTCCGGGAAATATCTTCTTTCGTCGCCTCGTCATTTCCCTTTCTTTTCTTTTTATTACACTGGTTTCTGCCGCTCAACTGAAAACGATTTCAGGTATTGTTACAGATCCTGCCGGGGCTCCTTTGCAGGGTGTAACGATAACGGTTCAGAAAGCCAAAACCGGAACAAGTACAGACGCCAGTGGCCGTTTTTCACTGAGGGCGGCCGAGGGCGCCACCCTTGTGTTCTCGTCTGCCAACAGCGAAACAAAGACGGTTACCGTGGGCAACGCTACTGAATACAATGTGAGCCTGGTACAAAAGATAAGCGCGCTGAACGATGTGGTGGTGGTGGGATATGGCCGGCAGAAAAAAGTAAACCTGGTAGGTGCTGTTGGTACGGTAACGGTAGACCAGAAAATTACGGGCCGGGCATTGCCCAATATATCAGAAGGTCTTACCGGGCTGGTTCCGGGTTTGGCCGCCACACAGTCCACCGGCATGGCTGGCAGAAATGGCGCTTCACTTTTAATCCGTGGCCTTGGAACGCCCAATAACAGCACACCGCTGATCGTCGTTGACGGCATGCCCGATGTGGATATTAACCGCGTAAACGTAAACGACATTGAAACCATCTCTGTGTTGAAAGACGCCACATCTGCCTCTGTGTACGGGTCAAGAGCCGCCAACGGCGTAATACTTATTACCACCCGCAGCGGAAAAGGGATGAGAAAAACACAGATCAATTTCAACACCAATATGGCGCTGGAAAAGCCCACCAAAGGCATCAGTTTTATTAATGATTATGCGCTGGCGCTTACCACCGAGCAACGCCGCGCACTCACCAACTCACTTTTAGGCAACGTGCTGTATAAAAATGGCACTATTGATCAGTGGATGGCACTGGATAAAATAGACCCGCTTCGTTATCCCAGTACCGACTGGTGGAATATCATCATGCGCGATGGAAAAATGCAGAACTATAATATTTCCGCCACCGGTGGCAACGATAAAGCCAATTTCTACATGTCTGCAGGATACCGGAAAGAAAACGGTCTGCAAATAAACAATGATTACGAACAGTACAATGCCCGCTTCAATTTTGATTATAAAGTGCGCGACAATATGAACGCCGGTGTAAAATTCAACGGCAACTGGTCAAATTTTCAATATGCACTGGAAGGCGGTTTTACCGATGCTGCTTCTACCAATACCGCAGGCTACGACATGCAATATGCCATTGCAGGCATTACACCTTACGATCCTGCCACCGGTTTATTTGGCGGCGTAATGGCATATGGCGAAGACCCGCAGGCTTACAATCCCTACCAGCAATACATCAATAGCCCCAACCACCAGACCAGGCAGGAAGTAAATGCCAGTATGTACTGGGACTGGACACCGGTTAAAGGATTAACTGCAGGTGTTGATTACGGGTTGAATTATTATAACCAGTTTAACTGGAACGCCCCTACCCCTGCCCAGGCATTCAATTTTCAGACCAATGCTTATGGAAGCCGTGTGTATGTTGGACCCAATGCCGCAGTAAGCAATACCAATTTAAACGGCTACAAAACACTTATGGATGCCCGTTTGAACTATCACAAAGCTTTTGGAAAGAATCATGATCTGTCTGCCTTATTTGTATACAGTGAAGAATACTGGTACGACCGTGCGCTCTCCGCATCGAGGAACGATCGTCTTTCACCAACACTTTCCGAACTGGACGGCGCATTGCCCAATGTAATTTCCAATGGCGGTAATTCAAGTACGGAAGGACTGCGATCTTATATTGGCCGTATTAATTATTCAGCCTTTGGTAAATATCTTTTGGAAGGCAATTTCCGCGTGGATGGTTCTTCCAAATTTGTACCCGGCCAGCGTTTTGGCTTCTTCCCCTCTGTTGCAGTGGGATGGCGCTTTACTGAAGAGGATTTCCTGAAACCATTTCTGGGCAGATTTTTAACCAATGGTAAGCTGCGTGCTTCTTATGGTGGCCTTGGAAACAACAGTGGCGTTGGCCGCTATGAACAGCAGACCACATTAACTGCCAATAACTATATGATCGGCGGTACACAGGTAATTGGCCTGGTAAACAACAAACTGATTAACCAGGATCTTTCGTGGGAGTCTACCAATGTATTCAACGTAGGACTGGAACTGGGTTTCCTGAACAACAGGCTGACTGCAGAATTAGATTATTATGACCGTCTTACAAAAGGCATTATACAGGGTTCACAGTTATCTAACCTGCTTACGGGCGCATTTTCAGCCCCCAATACCAATATTGGTAACATGCGTAACAGGGGTGTTGAGCTAACCCTTGGCTGGAGAGACAAGGTGGGCGCCTTTAGTTATGGCATCAGCTTAAATGGTTCTTACAACCGGACCAACCTTGAAAAATGGAGCCAGTTGCTTACGCGCGGTGCTACCTATAATAACAGCACCGTATTCCTGAATATGCCTTACAATTATACCTATGCCTATGTAGACAAGGGCATCGCCCAAACCTGGGCCGATGTGTACAACGCTACTCCCCAGGGCGCACAGCCGGGAGATTTACTGCGTCTTGATCTGAACGGCGACGGCAAGATTGATGGCAATGACCAGAAAGCGTTTACTGCTCCCCGTGACCGGCCTACTACCAGCTATGCCCTGAATGCGTTTGCAGCCTGGAAAGGATTTGATGTGGGAATGTTATGGGCAGGAACAGCGGGCCGCAAGGACTTTTGGCTGAATGTATTTAACAATACCAATTTCAGCGCTACCCGGTATGCCATTAACCAGCAGGATATCACCAACCCATGGACGATAGAAAACCGCGGTGGACTATGGCCACGCATTGGCGGCAACGGCAACAATACCACCACCACTACTTTCTGGCTGGATGACATGAGCTACCTGCGTTTAAAAAATGTGCAGTTGGGTTATACTTTCCCGAAATCATTGTTTAGCAAACTGGGGGTTACCAATTTCCGTATTGCCGGCTCTGCAGAAAACCTGCTCACCGCCACTTCTTACCGCGGGCTGGATCCTGAAAAAGCGGGCGCTGCCAGCGATGTATATCCGCTTAATAAATCCTATTCCCTCTCCATTCAACTGGGGTTCTAAACTTGCTATAAATATGAAAAAAATAAAAATAGTTTCCGCTTCCTTTACTATAACTGTTATGGCTGTTTGCTTATTAACGCAAACCTCGTGCAGAAAAAGCCTGTTGGATCAGGCGCCTACGGTCAATCCTTCGCCGTCCACTTTCTGGCTGACAGAAGCAGACGCCACATCGGGTCTTTACGGTTTATACGCTGCTGTAAGACCCTGTTTCGACCGGGATTATTATATGGATGGCCAGGCGGAATTTTTCAGGTGCCGTGGTACCAGTATTACTTCGGGCAACCTTCGTTTGGGAGATGCTTACAACGGCGGCAATTTTAATCCCACCGCATATGGAGCCGCATTTGATAATATGTACAGGTACCTGTATGGTGCAGTAGACCGTGCCAACTATGTAATTGACAACGTTACAAAAATGCAGGCAAAAGGCGGTACCCTTGGTACTTCAACCGTATTACAAACCATACAGGGCGAGTCAAGACTGTTGCGGGCGCTGGCTTATTTCAAATTGATTGCTATGTGGGGCGATGTTCCCTACTATACATTCAGCCCAACCGATAATTCGCAGGTGGCCAGCCTGGCACGTTTGCCAATAGGCCAGGTAAAAGATTCTATACTGGCAGATCTAACCTATGCATTTAACAATCTGCCCAAAAACGCATCTGCGCTTGGCCGCGCCTCAAAAGTAGCGGCACTGGCTTTGCGTGGTAAAGTAAATTTATACTGGGGTTCATGGAACAAAAACGGATGGCCTGAACTGGAAGGATTTGCACCTTCGGCGGCCACCGCTACAGCCGCATTTACAGCCGCCGCCGCCGATTTTAAATCTGTTATCAACGATTATGGTGTTACCCTGTATCAAAACGGCGATCCCGGGTCTATTGATACGCTGGGCAAAGCAGATATTCTTCCCAATTATTTTACGCTGTTTACGCCAAAAGCAAATGGCAACCCCGAAATGCTGCTGGTATTTACCCATGGCGGCACGGGCAGCGGCCAGGGCGAAGAACTGATGCGCGATTTTGCCGGCCGTTCACACGAAGGTTCACAGTGCTGGGTAACCCCCCGCTACGAAATAGCCGACAGGTACCAGTCTACCGTAACCGGCGATTTTGTTACAAAAATGACTCCCATGAACCCAACAGTACCGGCTACCGGTAATGTTGCCAGAACCACGCCCAATTCAGCGGTTAACCCAGGCAGTTACCTTAACCGCGACTACCGCATGAAATCTACTATCCAGTGGGATTATGAGGTAAGCATCGGCAGTGCCTCGCAGGTATCTACCGGGTTTGTTCCTTTTATTTACCAGACATGGGCCGGCACCGTAAACATAGGCGGCGTTAACTATCTTACCTATAATA
>Ga0068852_100002450_pt1 | contig 12779 bp, 10 predicted proteins | sample KBSCornC22_FD_66594 | JGI IMG/M metagenome (GOLD analysis project Ga0068852, IMG submission 66594) | Corn rhizosphere microbial communities from Kellogg Biological Station, Michigan, USA - KBS Corn C2-2 | ecosystem: Host-associated > Plants > Roots > Rhizosphere > Soil ... | reverse complement strand
AGCGATCAGAGCAGCCGGAGAGGATGCGATTTGCACGAGCATTATTGTCGCCGCCGAGCTTCGCTACGGCGCGCGAAAAAAGGGTTCGGAACAGCTTGTCCGACGAGTTGAAGCACTGCTTTCGCGTATTCCGGTATTGCCCTTGGAAGCGCCGGCAGACGATGTCTACGGTCAAATCCGCACGTCATTGGAGCGGTCAGGATCTCCGATCGGCGCGAACGACATGCTGATTGCAGCGCACGCGCTGGCGCTCGATGCGACACTAGTGACAGACAATGAGCGCGAGTTTCGCCGGATCGATGGGTTGAAGATGGACAATTGGTTGCGCGTCTCGAACGAATGAAAGCTCCTGACCTCGCCCGATCGACGCCGCCGCAGCCCCTGGAAGCCAAGGCGAAGCATTATGAGCAAAAGGCCGAACCGACGCCGATCGCGCGCCAGGTTCGGCCCGATTTGGAGCTCAGTTCTCCATCTGCACGCCATTCGAGCGATCTACAGCGACCGAAAAGTCGGTTACGTAGCTCGCCAAGCAGCTCAAGGTGCTCAACCCTAAGCCATCGAGGAACTCTGAAAATCAGTCTACAACCTGTTTCATGAGCGCTGCCCTGGAGCCGAAGGCCAGCGAAGCTAAACTTTTTTGATAGAACGTCCTGAAGGACCGCCTTGTCCAGGCTCAACTCTGCGACCAACCTCTTAGCCGCGCATTCTCCTCGACGACCTGCTTCAGTTCACGGATCTGGTCCGATTCCAGACCCGCTTATTGCTTCTTCCATCGGTAAAACGTTTGCTCGGTGATCCCGACCCGGCGGATCAAATCCGCCACCGGCATCCTATCTCCGCCTGCTTCAGCCGCGACGATCAGATAGCGGATTTGACGAAACTCAATCATTGGAGACCGTTATCTCAGGAATATTGGAGTGAGATGGTATCAGATACTCCATGATCGACGTTGCGACACGGAGCGCATGATCAGTCACTTCTGGAAGACCCATCAACTCGCCAAAAGTGCCGCGCGCAAGCGGGCCAGCAACGAACAATGTTCGATTTGTCTCGACTAAGCCGATTAGCCGACTCCGGACGTCAACAGGTAAGCCAAGGCCAGTGGGATCTTCAGCAATCAAACCGACCGCGCGAAGTTGCTCGAGAAATGGCTGGCTTCGCGCAATATCGCCATGGCCGGGTCCTGTCGTGACGATGACTGCGTCGAAACGCTCGCGTTCGAATGTGCCGTTTCGTCGCCTCAATTCGACAACCAGTCCACTCGCCGATCGCTCCGCACCCACGAGGGAAGCCGCATCGATGTTCAGTCGGCCCTCGCCCAGCCTTTTGTCGAGAGTGGCCTCGGTCTGGGGAGCTATCCGAAAACGATGCGTATCCCAGAACGGCCGCAGATGCCGAACCACTCGCCGCCGTTCGGCCTGAGGTAGCGCAGCCCAGATTTCCGGTCCCTGGATCCGAAGCTGGTCGAACACGGCCTGCCAGGGCAAGTTCCTGTGCACCGCTTTACGCACAGCAGATCGAACCCGCCTCAAGAGCTCCGTGGCAGTCTGTTCCGGTTCCGTCGCAAAATCGCCGAACGGCTCGGCCGGCTGCGCGCTGTGCCCGCGCGAGCGCTGCCCCCGCCGCGAAATAGCCCGCATCTGTCCCGAATGGCCGCGCCGTTCCAGCGTCGCGACAACGTCGGCCATGGTGAGACCGGTGCCGACGATAAGAACCCTGTCATCCGGCGCGATGCGATCCAAAGCTCCGGCCGCCCAGGGATCAGTGATGAAACCTGGCGCGCCCGCCAAGGATTTCGCCAGAACCGCCGGAGGTGTCGGCGGCGGATGACTGGTCGCGACCACCACGACATCCGCATGATAACTCGCCCCGTCGGCGGCCTTGATGCGCCACCCTTCACCCGATGGGACCACGGCGGTCACGAAGGAGCGAATATGCCGTATCCGTTCCCCATCAATGAGGGGCTTCAACATCGCGGCGACATAGCGTCCGAACAGCCTGCGGGTCGGAAAACATCGCCCGTCCGGCAGTGTGGCGGAAGGATCCTCGGCCCGGGCGTTCGTACGCTCAAGCCACGCGACGAATTGGTCCTTCTCCCCTGGATCGAGCGTCATCCGGCTTGCCGGGACGTTGATGCGATGCACCGGGTCTTGCGTCGAATAAGCAAGTCCCCCGCCGATCGCCTCTTGCGGCTCAAACACCAGGATGGCGGCATCGCCGGCCGTCATCCTCGCAAGATGGTAAGCCGTCGCCGCGCCGGAAAAGCCGCCACCTATGATGGCGACGACGGGTCGGTAGACAGGTTTATGGGACATGATGGCTCAGGACTGGCTCACACGCAGTTGGGGACGGTGGTCGCCGGCAATGGTCTCTCCGAACGGCCCCATATTACTGGCGGCATTCTTCTTCGCGGTCACATGGGCCAGCGGCAGTCTGGGCAGCACCAACTCGCCGAAGCGATAGGCTTCCTCCAGATGCGGATATCCCGACAGGATGAAGCTGTCGATCCCGAGCCGCCGATATTCATCGATACGCGCCGCGACAGTATCGGGATCACCGACCAGCGCCGTACCGGCACCGCCGCGGACGAGACCAACGCCCGCCCAGAGATCCGGGCTGATTTCCAGCTGGTCGCGTCGTCCGCCATGCAATTCGCTCATGCGCTTCTGGCCCACCGAGTCCATGCGGGCGAAGACGTTCTGCGCCGCCGCGATCGTGTCGTCATCGAGCCGGCTGATCAGCCGATCGGCTTCGGCCCAGGCTTCTTCGCGGGTTTCCCGCACGATGACGTGTAGGCGGATACCGAACGTGATCTCGCGCCCTTCCTTCTCAGCAAGAGCACGGATCGTCGCGATCTTTCCCGCGATGGCGGCGGGGGGTTCGCCCCAGGTCAGGTACTTGTCGACAATCCGTCCCGCGACTTTTGCGCCGGCATCCGATGAGCCCCCAAAATAGAGCGGCGGATACGGCGACTGTACCGGGGGAAACAGCAGGCGACCATCGGAAATCCGGAAGTGGTTGCCTTCGTGCTCAACGGTTTCGCCCCGCAGGAGTGCAGTGTAGATGCCGAGGAACTCCTCGGTCACCGCATAACGCTCGCTATGGCTTTGGAATATCCCATCGCCGCCGTTCTCGATCGGATCACCGCCGGTCACGACATTGATGAGCAGGCGTCCGTCGGAAATCCGGTCGAGCGTCGCCGTCATGCGCGCCGCCACGGTCGGCGACTGCAATCCCGGCCGCACCGCGACCAGGAATCGCAAGCGCTCGGTCACGGGAGCGAGCGCGGAGGCAACGACCCAGCTATCCTCGCAGCTCCGCCCGGTGGGCAGGAGCACGCCGAAATAGCCGAGTGAATCCGCCGCTTGAGCGATCTGCCGCAAATAGGAAAGGTCCACGGCCCGCCCGCCTTCCTGAGTCCCCAGATAGCGGCTGTCGCCATGGGTCGGCAGGAACCAGAGAACATTGATCTTGTCAGGAACAGAGACCGACATCGCATCAACTCCAGGCATGGAGCGGCGGATTGACGCCGTTCAGATAGAAGTTGCCGAGAATGGCGTATTTCCAGCGCACCGGGTCGTGGAGCGTATGGGTGCGCGCATTCCGCCAATGGCGATCAAGCCCATGCTCGGCGAGCGTGGAACGGGCTCCGGCCAGTTCGAACAGCTTGTTGGTCGCATCGATCGCAAGCTCGGTGCTGAGCACCTTGGCTTCCGCCGTGGTAATCTGCGCCGCCGCCACCGTCTCCACCGTTGGGTTCGCCACTGCCTCGTCGATAGCGATCGCGGCTCGGTCGAGCAGGGCGCGCGTGGCGTTGAGACGCAGCTTCAGGCCGCCTATCGCCTGGATGACGTAGGGATCGTCCCAGGCATGTTCGAGGCCGCTGTCGATCCAGGGACGGGATTTCGTGCGGACGAACTGAATCGTATCCTCGATCGCCGCCGCGGCGATCCCTGTGTCGACCGCGACCTGGATGATCTGGAAGATCGGGCCATCGGCCGTCGGCGTGTCATAGCCCTTCCATCCGGGTATGACATGATTCCTGGGCACACGAACCTTGTCGAGAATGACCGTGCCGCTCAGCGTCGTGCGCTGACCGAAGGCGGACCAGTCATCGATCACGGTCAGGCCCGGCGCGCCGCGTTCGGCAATCGCGTACCAGGCCCGCCCTACGTCATCGACCGCGACGATCGGCACCAAATGCGCTAGGAGCGCGCCGGTCGAATAGAATTTGCGGCCGGTGACGATCACATCGTCGCCATCCTCCTCGAAGCGCGTCTCGAACTCAGCCGCCCGCTTTGACCCGAATTCAGAAAAGGCATTGCCGAAACGCGTCCCCGCCAGCACCTTGTCGAACAGAATTCTCTTCTGATCCGGCGCAGCCGTCGTACGGATGGCGGCGACGACGCCAATATGGTTCTGCGGTATCTGGCCGAGCGACGGATCGGCAGCGGAGACGATGTCGATCACCTTGACGATGGTGCGATAGGACAGGTCCGGCCCGCCGAATTCGCGCGGGACATTGAGCGACCACAGACCGCTTTGCGAGAAGGCATCAAGCTCGGCAACGGGCCAGATGCGCTCGCGATCGCGCTCGGCCGCGCCTTCCGCAAAACGGGCAGCGAGCGTTTCGGCGACGGCAATGGCCTCCGCATCGTCGCGAATGACCTTGGCTGGCTCATCAGGTCGGGCGACCGGGGGAACGGCTTGGGCGACAGATAGCTCTACGACGGCATTCATGAAAAATCTCCTCAGAGGAAATGGGGGTTGGCGCAGCGCGCTGCGGGGGAAAGGTCAGCTCAGTGCGGCTGCCGTTGCCTTCACGCGCTCAAGGCCGGCTTCGCTGAGGTCGCGCACGGCGCGCGCGAAGTTCTCCTGTTCGAGACCGGAGACCAGGAACGTCCATCGATAGGAACGAAGCTGCTGCGCTTCCAGCTTCACACGCTCGTCGTTGTTGAGCTTGCGCCCCGTCGCCTGTTCGAGCGCCACGGAATCGAACTTCACCTGTTGCTGCAGGCCGCCATCGAGCAGGCCGCCGATGCCGAGGAAATCATCGATCGCCTTCTCAATCTCGGCCGGGGTCGCCTTGCTCGCAAGTTCGGCCGCGACGAGCGTGTCGATCTTCGCGTGCTGCGCTTCCTCCTGCCAGTGGTGCTTGAGCAGGCTGACGAACCGCGGATCGAGCGCCTCGTCGGTCTTGACGCTTTCGAGATAGTGGCGCTGCGTCAACCATTCGAGGTGCAGGATCAGGATGGAGACCGCGAGGTCGCTGTTCGAAAGCACCGCTCGGGCAATGTCGGTGGCGGGTCCGATGAGCTGAAGCTCGGTGTCCCACCCCTTGCGGAATTCCTCGGAGAAACGCTCGAACAGCAGTTGGTGCTTCGCTTCTTCCTCCGCGAATGTGAGGATGGCGCGCACCCGCGTCTTGTCGCCATGGACCTCGTCTTTCGCGCGGTCGACGGCAAAGGGCAGGATGAATTCTTCCACCAGGCCGAACAGATGCAGGTAGGTCGCCCCGCGGATGTGATTGAGCGCGAGCCGCTCCGCCCCGGAGAGGAATTCCAGCTCCTTCGTGTGCGCGAGCGATTCCGGCAGGAAAGGCTTCGTGAAATCGAGGGACTTATCCTCGCCGATCAAGTCCTCGACGCGCCAGTTGACCTTGAGGGAATCATTTAAGGTCTCAGAATAGGTATAGTTATGCTGGATCGTCATTGCAGTACCCTCGAGCGGATCAGTTGAGACTATGGGTTGATTGGGCGGCGCGAGCGCCACGCGGAGGGCGGGGCGTGTCGGAGACCTCCCGCTCCCGGCTGCCGCTCCCGCTGGCATTGCCGCCCCGGATTTCTCCCATGCGGATGAGCCTGGCGCGCACGATGTTGCGGCTGATCCCGAGCAAGCGAGCGGTCTGGACCTGGTTACGGTGGCAATATTCGAAGGCGGCGCGAAAGATGCGATCCTCGATATTCTCAAACAGACTGTTCCCGCCTGCCTCGAAGATATCGACCAGTGCTCTTTCAAGCTCGGGTGGCGATGATACGGTTACGGACACGTCTGCCGGGAGCACATGTCCGGCAGGCGCCTGTCGCGGCTGCAGTTGGAGGTCGGCAGGATGGATGATGCCGTCCTCGCACATCAGCAAGGCGTGATGGATGGCGTTTTCCAGCTCACGGATATTACCGGTCCAACCATGCTGGATAAGCGCCTTTTCCGCCTCCGGCGACAGGGTGGCCTGCGCATAACCGAGCCGCTCGCAATGCTGGTGCATGAAAATGCCCGCGAGGGGCAGGATATCATGGCGCCTTTCGCGCAGCGGCGGTAGTTCGACTGACGCGACCCGCAAGCGATAGAAGAGGTCTTCCCGGAATCGGCCCGAAGACACCGCATTTTCCAGGTGGACATTGGTCGCCGCGATCACTCGGACATCGATCGAGCGGCTGTTTCGGGAACCCACGCGCACGACTTCGCGCTCCTGGAGCACACGGAGCAGCTTGACCTGCATGGACAGCGGCAGATCGCCGATTTCGTCGAGGAACAGCGTTCCGCCGTCGGCCGCCTCGAACCAGCCCTCCTTCGCGTTGACCGCGCCCGTGAACGCGCCTTTCTCGTGGCCGAACAGTTCCGCCTCGATAAGCGTTTCCGGTAGCGATCCGCAATTAACCGCGAGGAAACAGCGTGCCCGGCGATTGCTGAGTTCGTGGACATGCCGGGCAATGATCTCCTTGCCCGTGCCGGTTTCGCCGATGATCAGCACATTGGCCTCGCTCGGCGCGATGCGCTGTATGCGCTCGAGCAGGGCACGGGAAAGCGGATCCTCGAACACCAGCGCCGATGCGCGCACCGACTTGCTGAGCGATCGAGGATCGCCGTAGCTCAGGAAGCTATCTGCTTTGGCCAAGGCCCTGGTTCCTTTTGCAGGGGCCCGTCACCTCGTGATGATAGGGCACTGGGGATGGAGCATCGGGCAGACCAAGATAGGTCGCCCAGAGTTCGCCGTGGCCTGCGAGCTCGGCGCCAGTCGCCGAGAGGCGGATTACGCCATTCTCGATGACATGGGCCGTGTCGGCATGGGCCAGCGCCAGACCAGCATTCTGCTCGGCGAGGAGCACCGCAACGCCCTCGTCGCGATTGAGCCTGGCGACACCCGCGAGGATTTCTTCGGCGATCCGTGGAGCCAACCCCATGGTAGGCTCGTCCAGCAACAGAAGGCGCGGCGATCCCACCAGCGCGCGCGCCATGGCCAGCATTTGCTGCTCGCCGCCGGACAGTAGCGCCGCGGGCGTCCGGCGACGCTCGGCGAGCCGGGGGAAGCGGGCATACGCGCAGTCGAGCGCCTCGCGCGTCCGCCGCCGCGACAGACCCTGCGCGAAGGTCGCGGTGCGCAGATTTTCCTCCACGGTCATTGGCAGGAAACATCGCCGGCCTTCCAGCACCTGACCGATCCCCGCAGTGGCGAGCCTGCTGGGGGAGCGTCCGGCGATGTCCGCGCCGTCGAATAGGATGCGCCCCGCCGTCACACGGCCGCGCTGGAGCGTCACAAGCCCGGAGAGGCTGCGCAGCAAGGTCGTCTTGCCCGCCCCGTTGGCGCCGATCAGCGCGATGAAGCCGCCTGCCGGCACGGCAAGCGAAATGCCGCGCACGGCCTGGACGGCCTCACCATAGCAGACCTCGAGGTCATGCACTTCGATGATCGGCTTGCCGGTCATGCTGGCCTCACGACTCTTTGGCGCAGTTGCGTGGGGTGATGCCCTTTTCCTTGGCGTATTGCAGAGCCGAGGCCTCGATGATCGGACGCAGCAATGGGCGGTCGGCCTGCACCCAGTCACTGACGAGGTTCCACTTGCTGCCATCCCATTGCTGGAAGCGAACCGCACCGCCGCCTTCATGATCGGCGCAAGTCAGCTTGAGCGGCTGTACGAGCCCAACGGCCCCAAGCGCCTGGAGGCGAGCGGCGTCGATATTGAGATGCTCAAAGCCCCAGCGCACCTCCTCACCGCTCAGTGGACGATTGCCGAACTTCTCCTGTGCGACACGAACCGCTTCCACATTTAGGATACCGTTCACGACCCCGAGATTGTAGTAGACGGTGCCGAAGCGCTTGGGGTCCGAGAGGTTACCTTTGCCTTTGTCGACAACATCGGCCTTGATCTGCTGGAGAACCGGAAAATTCGTGCCCGAAGGATGGGTGGTGATGGCGATGTAGCCCCTCGCAGCATCACCGGCGGGACGGACATCCTCTTCCGAATTGCTCCAGATGTTGCCGATGATGTGATCGATTGGAAAACCGACCTTATACGCGGTCTTGATCGCTACCGGGTTCATCACGCCCCAGCCGCGCAGGATCACCCACTCAGGCGCGAACTGCTTGATCTTGAGCCATTGCGACTGCTGCTCGTTACCGGGATGCGGCACCTCTATCTTTTCAACCGTCGCGCCGTAGCGGCTGGCCAGTTTGTCGATGACCCCGTTGGTCTCCTTGCCATAGGGCGATCCGTGGTAAAGCACGACGATCTTCTTGCCACGCAGATGATCGAGACCGCCATCGCGGGCGCCGATATAATTGAAGATGGCGGATACTTCGCTGTAGGGATTAAGTTGCAGCGGAAAGACATAGGGGAAGACAGCGCCGTCGGTGGAATCCGTCCGGCCATGATTGATCGTGATGAGCGGGATCTTGTCCGCCGTCGAGCGATCGAGCGTCGCGTAGGCGATGCCGACCGACAGCGGGTTGGTGGCCGCCGTCGGCGATCCGTCCGAGCTTTTCTTCAGCCGCTCGTAGCATTCGACGCCCTTTTCGACATCATATTCGGTCTCGCATTCCGCCCAGCTGAGCGGAACCCCATTCACACCGCCGCGCGAATTGATGAGTTGCATATAGTCGATGAAGCCACCGAAGAACCCGCTACCGCCCGCCGCATAAGGACCGACGCGATAGCTCTGGAGCGGGAAATATTGCGACTTGCCTGGCGCCGCGGTTTCGCCGCCCTGCTGCGCAGGCTCCGCCTTCTTGTCGCAGGCCGAAAGGGTCAGCAGAGTACCAGCGGCTGCTAGCAGCAACAGGGACTTCGAACGACGATTATTCATGCACAATTACTCCTGGTTCCCGGACTTCCTAGAACCGATCCAGGGGAACTGGGTACGGAGCGCGCGGTCGACCAATGTTGTCAGACCGTCCGGTTCGGCGACGAGAAAGAAAATGATGAGTATTCCGAAGAGTATCTTCTGGATGTTCTCGAGCAGGGCAGGATCGACTTGCGAACCTGCAAGCACGCCTGCGGCGATGCTCAGCGCGATCGGAAGAAGTACGATGAAGGCCGCCCCGAGGAAATTACCCCGGATGCTCCCCAGTCCGCCAATGATGACGATGAAGAGTATCTGGAAGGAGCGGTCAAGATCGAACCCGGCAGGCTCGACTGTACCGAGATAGGTGAAGGCCCAGAGCCCCCCGGCGATACCGAGGATGAAGGAACTCACCGCGAAGGCGAACAGCTTGGCGCGGCCGGGTGCAATGCCGATGCCTGCGGCCGCCAAGTCCATGTCGCGCACCGAGATCCAGGCCCGGCCCGCCGGCCCGCGCACCAGGTTGGACGCGCCCCAGGTAACAAGTGCGACGATGGCCAGGGTCAGGGCATAGCGGCCCGCGGGGCTGTCCAGACCCAGCGGCCCAAGCTTCAACGGGGGCGCCGTGATGACACCCGAATCGTTACCGTTGGAGAACCAGGAATATTGGGACAGGAGCCAGGGGATGAAGAACTGCGCCGCAAGCGTCGAGGCGATCAGGTAGAAGCCTTTCACACGAAGGCTGGGCAAGCCGAACACCAACCCTGCGCCAGCCGCCACGAGACCGCCTCCCGCCAGCGCAAGCGGCATCGGCAGTCCTGCCAGGCGCAATTGCAGATTGTAGGTCGCAAAGGCACCCACCGCCATGAAAGCCGCGGAACCGAGCGAGAGTTGCCCCGCATAGCCGGTCAGGACATTGAGCCCCAATCCCGCCAGCGACAGGATCAGCAGCGGCACCAGGATCGCACTAAATAGGTAATCCGAGCCGATGACAAAAGGCAGGAGCGCGGCGGTGAACAAGGCCAGCGGCCACAAAGGCCAGCGGCGGCCCGTCCTGATGGGTGCGGTCTGCGTTGCTGCCGGATCGAAGGAAAGCGTTGTCGCCATGCCGGTCAGATCCTCGCGAGGTCGCGTTGGCCGAACAGGCCCGTGGGGCGGATCATTAGGAACAGGAGCGCCAGGACATAGGCGAACCAGTTCTCGATCCCGCTACCGATGAGCGACCCGAGGAATATCTCTGCAAGCTTCTCCCCCGCGCCGACCACGATCCCAGCGACGATCACGCCGCCCACTGAAGTGAACCCGCCGATGATGAGGACAGGCAGGGCTTTCAGCACGATGAGCGCGAGCGAGAATTGCACACCCGAACGCGCACCCCAGAGCAGGCCCGCGACCAGCGCCACGAAGCCGGCGAGGCTCCAGGCAATGACGGTCACGCGCTCCTGCTGGATACCGATTGAGAGCGCCGCCAGCGGGTCGGCCGCGACGGCGCGCAGTGCAAGACCCAGCCCGGTGCGCCCTATCACGAGGGCGAGTCCGGCGACCAGAAGCGCCGCAATCGCCGTCGCGGCAAGATCGAAACTGCTGAGCGACAGGCCGAAGAGGTTGACCGGTTCGTCCGACAAACCGATGTCGAGCGCATGGACTTGCGTGCCCCAGGCGATCTGGGCGACACCCTCGAAGATATAGCTGAGGCCCAGCGTCGCGAGAAAAAGCGTGATCACCGACCGATTGGCCAGCGGCCGCAGCACCAGGCGCTCGGTCAGGAACGCGCTCCCGATCAACAAGGCAAGTGTCACCACAAAGGCTAGCGACATCGGCGCGCCCATCTCCACCAGATTGGCGAAGGTGAGCGCAGCGAAGAGAATCATCGTCCCTTGCGCGAAATTGAAGACGCCGGACGCCCGGTAGATGAGGACGAAGCCGATCGCCACGAGCGCGTACATGACGCCGGCGAGAGCCCCGCCAACCAGAACCTCGAGGAAGAAGCTCATGCCCCTCTCTCCCCGCCGGCGCCCGGCTCGGTGCCGAGATAGGCTGTCATCACTTCGGGCATCGCCGCGACGTCGGTGGGCGAGCCGTCGGCGATCTTGCGCCCGCGGTCCAGGACGACGAGCCGGTCCGAAAGCCCCATCACGATACCCACGTCATGCTCGATCAGGACGATCGTCGTGCCGTCCCGGCGGTTGACCGCCCGAATGGCCTCGACCATCTCCGCCTTCTCGCCCGCATTCATGCCTGCCAGCGGCTCGTCGAGCAGCAGAGTGGCCGGTTCCATCGCGAGCGCACGGGCAAGCTCCACCCGCTTCTGCGCGCCATAAGGAAGGGTCGAGACACGCCGATCCGCATGAACGTCGAGGCCGAGGCCAGCCAGAATCTCCATCGCCCGTTCGCGGTTGTCCCGCTCATCCTTCCGGGCGGCGGAAAGGCGTAGGAGATAGTGCGGCCAGCCCGCGCGGATGTGCAGCGTGCGTCCGGCGAGCACATTGTCGAGAACGCTCATCCCCTGGAACAGGCCGAGATTCTGGAATGTCCGCACGACGCCGGCGTGTGCGATCCGGTGGGGCGCGAGACCGCCGGCCGTCCGGCCGTCGATCAGGACCGTACCCGCATCGGGACGGTAGAAGCCGCTCATCACATTGAGAAGCGAGCTCTTCCCGGCTCCGTTCGGCCCGATCAGTCCCACCGTCTCGCCGCGCTCCAACGTCAGGCTCACGTCGTTCAGCACCGAAAGGCCACCGAAGCGCAGGTGAATGCCCTCGACCGCAAGCGCAGCGGGAGAACCCGCCTGCCCACGAGCAACGGATTCGCCTTCGGCCACAGCCACCTCGGCCATATCCGGTAGCGGTGTCGGAGAGGCGCTGCCGAGCATGGCGGTCAGGCGGCTTCCAGCGCCGCGGATTCGAGCTCACGCACCAGCGGCAGCACATTCCGACCGAAATATTCGACCTCTTCCTGAAAATGCAGGAAGGCCGATAGGACGAGATCAACGCCCACCGCCTTCAGCGCGAGGATCCGCTCGGCGATCTGGCGTGGCGTGCCGATGAGGTTCGTCTTGAAGCCGTCATTATACTGAACGAGGTCGTTGAAGGTCGACTTGGCCCAGTTGCCCTCGCCTTCGGGCGAGGCCTTGCCGGCCTGCGTCACGGCGGAACCGAACGCGTTGACCGCCTCGGGATCGGCCTGCTCGATGATGTCGTCGAGAACCTGCCGCGCCTCCTCCTCGGTGCCGCGCGCAATGATGAAGGCGTTGACGCCGATCTTCACCCGCCGTCCCTCAGCGGACGCTTTCTCGCGGATATCGTCGACCTGCGCCTTGATGCCCTCGATCGTATTGCCGTTGGTAAAATACCAGTCGGACACGCGCGCGGCCATGTCGCGCGCCGCGCGCGAACTTCCGCCCTGGAAGATTTCGGGATGGGGCCGCTGGAGCGGCTTGGGCTGCAGCGTATAGTCGGTGAACCGATAGAAATCGCCGCGGAAGCTGAAATTGCCGGTGGTCCAGATGCCCTTCAATGCGCGGATGAATTCTTCCGACCGGCGATAGCGTTCGTCATGCTCGAGCCAGTGCTCGCCGATCGCGGTGAATTCGCCCTTGAACCAGCCGCTCACGATGTTCACGGCGACCCGGCCGCCGCTCAGCTGATCGATCGTCGCCAGCTGCTTTGCCGCGACGGCCGGGTTCCAGGGCCCTGGCAGGATCGCGGCGATGACCTTGAGCC
>Ga0068852_100002446_pt1 | contig 12784 bp, 13 predicted proteins | sample KBSCornC22_FD_66594 | JGI IMG/M metagenome (GOLD analysis project Ga0068852, IMG submission 66594) | Corn rhizosphere microbial communities from Kellogg Biological Station, Michigan, USA - KBS Corn C2-2 | ecosystem: Host-associated > Plants > Roots > Rhizosphere > Soil ... | reverse complement strand
GCTAAGGAAGCCCCGAAAATTGTTCCGAATGAAGGCGCGGCCATTTTGGATATTATCCAACAAAGAAGAAATACCGCAATACCATCAACCAAAAAACCACGAATCATATTCATGGTCATGCCGGTATCCATTGTTTGATGGTACTCGATAATCATCCACGGCTTACCTGCTGCCGCCTGCATTGCTTTATCATGGTCGCTCCAACTTGTTCCCTCCGGCACACTTGGTAACAGGTAGCCGCCCTCCTTTAATCCCTGACTATTTAAAAAACTGGATATCGCACCCTGTTTGTCGGTGTATTGATGTGCCGGTTTGTGAAGATCAACCGCCGCAAAAGAAATGAATTGCCAAATGAAAATAATCAGGCCTCCAACAATGGAGCCGATAAGAATTTTTTTCATGTTGTTGAGGTTTTGGTTCAATAGTTAAGTTAAACATAGTTACCGTTTTGTCCAATCATTATTTTTCAAGCTGTAATTTCGGGACTCAATTTTTTTATGTTTGAAAATTATCAGTTTACGGCTTCTGAAAGATTTATAAGATATGTCCAGGTGGATACGCAAAGTGATCCGCTATCGGAAACGTTTCCTTCAACTGAAAAGCAAAAAGAACTTTCGAAAATTTTGGTTGCTGAATTAAAACAAATGGGAATAGCAGATGCCGAATTAGACGAGTTCGGGTATGTGTATGCAACAATTCCTTCCAACACAAATAAAAAAGTTCCGGTGATTTGTTTTTGTGCGCATGTAGATACAGCACCTGATGCAAGCGGCACGGGAGTGAAACCCATTGTTCATAAAAATTATCAGGGGCAGGATATTGTTTTGCCTGGGGATAAAAACCAAACTATTCGCAAATGCGATTTTCCGTACATGGAAAAATTGACTGGTCATGATATTATTACTGCAAGCGGAACCACCTTGCTGGGCTCAGATGATAAAGCTGGTGTGGCCGAAATTATGGATGCTGCAAATTTTTTAATTACGCATCCTGAAGTAAAACATGGCACGGTAAAAATTTTATTTACGCCGGATGAGGAAGTAGGAAAAGGCACAGCAAAAGTTGATCTGAAGAAATTAGGCGCTGATTTCGGATATACTTTGGATGGAGGAGAAGCAGGGTCCTTGGAAGATGAAACTTTTAGCGCAGATGCTGTTCAACTTGTTATCAATGGAGTGATAATACACCCTGGTTATGCAAAAGGGAAAATGGTGAATGCTTTGAAAATTGCTGCTGATGTTTTGTCTTCATTGCCACGAGCAGAACTTTCTCCCGAAACGACCGAAGCCAAGCAGGGATTTATTCATCCCATTCGCGTCGATGGCATTGCAGAAAAAGCTACAATCGATTTTATCGTTCGTGATTTTGTAACCGATGCATTGAAAAAGAAAGAAGATTTTTTATTGAGCATTGTTGAAATGGTGATGGACAATTATCCAGCCGCCAGTTTTGAATTCAATGTTACAGAACAATATCGCAACATGAAAGAAGTGCTGGATCAACACCCGCAGGTTGTTGAATACGCAAAAGAAGCCATCAGCAAAAGTGGATTGGAATTGAAAATGGAAAGTATTCGTGGCGGCACTGATGGAAGCCGGTTGTCATTTATGGGTTTGCCATGTCCGAATTTATTTGCCGGTGAGCAGGCCATTCACTCCAAATTAGAATTTATCAGTGTTCAGGATATGAACAAAGCTGTTGAAACCATTGTTCACCTTACAAAAATCTGGGAAGAAAAAGCATGAAGAAAGTTTTATTTATAGATCGTGATGGAACATTGATCGCAGAATTTCCTCCAACTTATCAAATCGACCGCTTTGACAAGTTGATTTTTTATCCGCATGTTTTTAAATACATGACGAAGATTGCAGAAGAATTGGATTATGAGTTGGTATTGGTAAGCAACCAGGACGGAATGGGAACAGAAAAATTTCCAGCCGAACAATTCTGGCCAATACACAATTTGATCATGAGCAGTTTTGCCAATGAAGGGGTTATTTTCAAAAAAGAATTGATTGATCCAAGCACACCCGAAGAGCATTCTCCCAACCGAAAACCAAGAACAGGAATGTTTGGTGATTACGTAAATAATCCGCAATACGATTTGAAAAAATCTTACGTGATTGGAGATCGCATTACCGATGTTCAGTTGGCAGTGAATCTCGGGTGCAAAGCAATTTGGTTAAAACAAAATCCAAACCTGGGTAGTAAAGAAGTTACGTCTTCGGAAGAAGAACTTGAAGCAGCTGTTGCATTGGAAACAACGCACTGGAAGGAGATTTACGAATTTTTGAAGTCAGGATTGAGGAAAGTAAATCATGTTCGCAAAACCAATGAAACTGAAATTGCCATTGAATTGAATTTGGATGGAAGCGGCACAGCGAATATTGAAACGGGACTACATTTTTTTGATCACATGCTCGATCAAATTGCAAGACATGGATTGATTGATTTAACCATTCATGCAAAAGGGGATTTACATATTGATGAACATCACACCATTGAAGATACCGGCATTGCATTGGGCGAGGCATTTACAAAAGCACTTGGCAACAAACGTGGAATTGAACGTTACGGTTTTGCTTTGCCGATGGATGAAAGCCAGGCAAAAGTGCTGATTGATTTTGGAGGAAGAAACTGGATTGTCTGGAATGCAAATTTCAGCCGGGAAAAAGTTGGAGACATGCCAACGGAGATGTTTTTTCATTTCTTCAAATCATTTTCAGATGCGGCAAAATGCAATTTGAATATTGAGTGCTGGGGCGAAAATGAACACCATAAAATTGAAGCGATCTTCAAAGCCTTTGCAAAGGCAATTAAAATGGCAGTAAAGAAGGATCCGTTGAAAGATTATTTGCCATCAACGAAAGGGATGTTGTGATTAAGGGTGTTTAATACTTTTGGGTTGGTTGTACTATGCTCAATAGCATGTCCAAACGTACAGCAGTGCGCAGACACGCAAGCCTTATCGCAGCCACTGAGCAAAGTACATAATTCTCATCATTCTTGTCATCAAAACAGATTTTTCAAATCTTAAAATTATCCATTAGCAGCCTTTCCTCATCCGTCTAAATACTTGTCTGTCTTGCGCTTGAAGCATGCCCGTACAATTGGCACAATTGTTTATTTCTGTATAAAAGTGTGGAAATTAAAAAAGTGGGTTATGAAAACGATACTATTTGTTCTGGCAGGCACTATTTTGACAAGCTTTGTAAATAGACCCGTTGACAAGAGTGATTTGGAAGGTTACTGGATGGGTTATTACATGACAGATGATTCTAAGGAAAAAGTAATTATCAAACTTGACACTGACAACGACCGCATGGAGTTTTATACCGGGGGAATTGATGACAGTAAAAAAGTTGATGGTTCCTACAAAATTTATGACGACTCTGTTGTATTGAATTATCAAACACCAAACGGTGAAAAAATTTTGATGCAGGGACATTACAATCCAAGAAGAAACTTTATCGATGGTGTTTGCAGAACCAACAACCATCCATCGGGAAGTTTTTACCTGGAAAAACAGGAGTTGGAGGAACGTATGGTGAAGCCATAAATAATGCTTCGGTTTGTTGTTTACCGTTATCAGCCCAATTAACCGGGAGCTGTAAAAAGAAAAATGTAAACTTTATTTATAGATCTTCCCGTTTTTCATTACGAAAACAATTTTGCGGATGTTTTTGATATCTGTTGATGGATCGCCGTTGACGGCAATGATATCCGCAAACAAATCCTTTTTAATTCGGCCAATTTCAGTTGCATATCCGAATACATCGGCATTCACTGATGTTGCCGATTTTAAAACATCAATCGGCTTCATTCCATAATCAACCATCAGTTCCATTTCTCTTGCATTTGTTCCGTGAGTGAAAACTCCAACATCTCCACCCATGCAAATAGTAACGCCGGCTTTTAGTGCGGCTGCAAAACTTTTTTTCTTTGCAGTGATTGATGGAGGGTCGGGATCGATTCCTCTTCTCCAACCACGATATTGACTGATTGCATCCCCCGCGGCCAGTGTTGGACAGAGCGCAATTCCTTTTTCCTTCATCATTTTAAAAATTTCCTCTGTTCCCCCATCTCCGTGTTCGATGGTGGTAACGCCAGCTTCAATTCCCCTGCGCATTCCTTCTGCAGTTGCCGAATGGATAACAACGGGACGTCCTAAAGTTTTGGCAATGGCAACCGCAGCTTTCAATTCATCAACAGTAAACGTTGCTGCCGCTTCACCATTTTTCCCCACGCGGTAGTCAGCATAAATTTTTACAACATCAGCACCTTTTGAAATTTGTGTACGCACTTCTTTTTCCAGTTCTTCAATATTTCCCACTTCAGCTGCACCTTGAGGAAGATCGAGATCAGCGTTATTATAATTTGGTCCGTACGCGCCTTTTGCGACGATGGCGCGAGTTGCCACAATCATTCTCGGCCCTGGAATAATTCCTTTTTCTATTGCAGTTTTCAAACCAACATCATCATACATCGCACCTTCCGTTCCTAAGTCCCTCACTGTTGTAAATCCTGCAAGCAAAGTGGAGTCGGCGTGTGTAACAGCTCTTGCAGTTCGTTCGGCACGGCTTTCATGAAGTACCTGGTCGTTCCAGCTAACTTCATTGTACGGATGAAGAAACAAGTGCGAATGTCCTTCAATTAATCCTGGCAAAAGCGTTGCACCTTTTAATTCAATCACTCTCGTATTTGCAGGAAGTTTGAAATTCATATCACCTGCCGCTTCAATTTTATTGTTATGAACCAAAACAACCCAGCCATTGTGCATGGTTTCTCCATCAAAGACGCGGTCGGGCTTGATTAGATAGAAAGAATCATTTTGAGCACAGGAGAAAAAAGGCAGAATAAAAAATGCGAAATACAAGATGCGTTTCATTAACGAAAGATAAGAAGAGAATCAAAAATTAAATGCAAAGAAATAAGAGGGAAAAGTCTCGTCCAGGACTTTGGGAAGAGTAGATTTCTACATGCACTTTTATGAACCAAGCTGCATGGCTACTATTTCAATTTTCTTAGGTCGCACCCCTATAGGTTCTGTAATTTTTATTGTCAAAACCAGGATTATTGTTATTGATTTCAACTATTTATTCCTGGTAAAAATTTTTTTGCTTGTTTGATTTTTGCACCACATCTTTGCAGCCATGAAACAAATGATCAACAAAATTTGGTGGTGGCATACAAACTCTTCCGGGGTTCTGTAAGCTATTACTAATAGTTTTAAAAATATTCAGATGCCCCGACTTAGTTCGGGGCATCTTCGTTAAAGGCGATGAAAAAAATAAAGATCACAACAACCGTTACAAAAAAGCTGGCAGACGTGCACACACCTGTCGGCATTTACCTGCGCTTGAGAGATCGTTTCAGAGACACGATTCTCCTCGAAAGCACGGACAACCATGCTGCTGACAACAGTTATTCATTTATTTGTATCAATGCAATAGCAGGAATAGAAATCAGGGATAAGAATAATATTGAATTCAAACTGCCTTGTGAAAATCCTGAAAAAGCAGAATTAAAGGGCAATGGAGATCTAAGGAAATTGTTGTGGGATTTCATGCAGCGATTTGAAACGCAAAGTGAGGATACGAAATCGGCACAGTTTGCACAGGGACTGTATGGCTATTTCAGTTTTGATGCCGTTCAGTTCTTTGAAACGATAAGCTTTAACAATGGAAGCGATGCTGTGAATCAAATTCCAATGGCGCGTTACAGGTTGTACCAGTATGTGATTGCCATCAATCATTATAAAGACGAACTTCTTCTTCTTGAAAATAAAATTGACGGACTGACAAGCGAAGTAGAAGTGGTAAAGTCTTTGATCAACAGTAAAGACGTTCCGGTTTATCCTTTTAAAACCACTTCAAACGAAACGTCCAACATGGCCGACAGCGGTTATGTTGAAATGGTGAAAAAAGGAATCGCCAGTTGTTTTCGGGGTGATGTTTTTCAAATTGTATTGAGCCGCCGCTTTCAACAATCCTTTATTGGTGATGAGTTCAATGTGTACAGAGCACTGCGCAACATCAATCCATCTCCTTATTTGTTCTTCTTTGATTATGGGGATTATAAATTGATGGGTTCTTCCCCTGAATCCCAGATGATCATTCGCAATGGAACAGCAATTGTTCATCCCATTGCCGGGACGTTCAGAAGAACCGGAGATGATGTCATCGATCAGCAAAAAGCAGATGAACTTCTAAGAGATCCAAAAGAAAATGCGGAACACGTGATGCTGGTCGACCTGGCGAGAAATGATTTAAGTACAGTTTGTTCGAATGTTCATGTGAATCATTACAAGCAGGTGCAGTATTATTCTCACGTTATTCATTTGGTAAGTGAAGTAACCGGTAATGTTGCAGCGGGTTCAAATCCGTTTGAAATTTTGTTCAAAACATTTCCCGCCGGTACATTAAGTGGTGCACCAAAATTTAAGGCTATGCAACTGATTGATGCATATGAACCAACACCGAGAAGCTTTTATGGGGGCGCCATTGGCTTTGTTGGATTTAATGGTTCATGCAATCATGCAATCATGATCAGGACCTTATTGAGTAAAAACAACACTTTGGTTTTGCAGGCGGGTGCAGGCATTGTTGCCGCAAGCAAACCGGAAAGCGAATTGCAGGAAGTAAACAACAAATTAAATGCTTTGAAAACTGCCATCGAGATGGCTCAAAATATAAATTAAATTCCCCTTTAGGGGTGGGGGCACTATGAAGATTTTAGTTTTTGATAATTACGATTCATTCACGTACAATCTTGTTCATCTTGTGCAGAACATTGTGACGGATAAATTGGATGTGTATAGAAATGATCAAATCCCTTTGGAGAAAGTAAAGGACTATGATAAGATTATTTTGTCTCCTGGTCCGGGCATTCCAAAAGAAGCAGGTTCGTTATTGCCCTTGATCAAGGAGTATGCTGCAACAAAATCTATTCTTGGCGTTTGTCTTGGTCACCAGGCAATAGGCGAAGCTTTTGGTGGAAGCCTGATCAATCTCTCAACAGTTTATCACGGGGTAAGTACACCGGTAAAGATTGTAAAGCATGAAGCAAAGCATGATTTGTTTGAGGGTTTGCCGGATGAATTTGAAGTTGGACGTTATCATAGCTGGATTATAAACGAAAAAAACTTTCCGAAAGACTTGGATATAACAGCAAGAGATGAGAACGGATACATTATGGCTTTGCAACATAAAACATATGACGTCCAGGGAGTCCAGTTTCATCCTGAAAGTGTATTGACGCCAGATGGAGAAACCATACTTAGAAATTGGTTGAAATCTTAAGACGATAGACAATGAAAAAAATATTACAATATTTATTTGAACACAAAACACTTTCGCTGCAACAGGCAAAAGAAGTGATGCTGAATATTGCCAAAGGCGTTTACAACGAAACAGAGATCACGGCTTTTATTACTGTGTTCCTCATGCGCAGTATAACGATTGAAGAACTACAAGGCTTCCGCGATGGCTTGTTGGAACTGGCTGTTCCTTTGAATTTGAATGGCTATGATGTAATTGATATTGTTGGCACAGGTGGGGATGGAAAAAATACTTTCAACATTTCAACCTTGGCATGCTTTATCGTTGCTGGTGCTGGAAAAAAAGTTGCCAAGCATGGAAACTATGGAGCAACATCAGTTAGTGGTGCCTCCAATGTGATGGAGTTCCTGGGATATCGATTCAAAAATCACAGTGATCAACTAAAGAAAGAGATTGACGAAACAAATTTCTGCTTTCTGCATGCACCATTGTTTCACCCGGCACTAAAAGCAGTTGGGCAAATAAGAAAGAACATCGGGTTCAGAACTTTCTTCAACATGCTTGGACCAATGGTGAACCCGGCAAATCCACAATACCAGTTGGTTGGCGTTTATAATCTGGAGATGGCCCGTATTTATAATTATCTACTTCAACAAACGGGCAATTCATTTACCATCATTCATAGTTTAGACGGCTATGATGAAATTTCATTAACGAATGATACAAAAGTGATTACTCAGAATGGCGAAAAAGTTTTATCCCCAGAAGAACTTGGAAAGAGAACTGTTTCAGCGGTAGATATTGCAGGTGGAAACACTGTTGAAGAAGCAGCCAATACTTTCCTAAAAATTTTAAAAGGGAAAGGAAGTTGGGCACAAAACGCGGTTGTGTTGGCTAATGCGTCAATGGCCTTGCAATGCACTGGTCATTATCAAACTTATGACGACGCATATAATGCAGCGGTTGAGAGCCTGGAAGGTGGAAAAGCTTATCAGCAACTTCAAAAATTAATTTCATTGCAGTGATGAACATACTTGAACAAATCGTAGCGCAGAAGCGAAAAGAAGTTGAGCAACGAAAAAAAGAAGTTGATTTTGAGGCTTTGGAAAATCAACGTTTCTTTTCAAGAAGTACTTTTTCACTCAGGCAGTTTATTTCTGATTCAAATAAAACAGGAATTATTGCAGAATATAAAAGAAAGTCCCCGTCAAAAGGAATTATCAATGACCGGGACAGTGTAGAATCTGTTACAAGAATGTATGCGGGTTTTGGAGCATCGGGTATTTCTGTTTTGACTGATTATAATTTTTTCGGTGGTTCTTTGGATGATTTGATTGCTGCAAGGGATAATGAAGTGCCTTTGTTGCGAAAGGATTTCATGATTGACGAATATCAAATTGTTGAGGCAAAAGCTTTTGGTGCCGATGTCATTTTGTTAATTGCTGCATGTTTATCACCGGTAGAAGTGAAGCAATTAACTGCGGTTGCAAAGAAATTACACCTGGAAGTTTTGTTGGAACTGCATGATGAATCAGAGTTAAATCACATCTGCAGTGAAGTTGATTTAGTGGGAGTGAATAACCGCAATCTTAAAAACTTCGAGGTTGATTTAGAACATTCCGTTCGCATGGCTGAAAAAATCGGGAATGATTTTACCAAAATTGCAGAGAGTGGAATTAATAACATAAAAAATATTCGCTATCTGAAACAACATGGCTTCAAAGGATTTCTGATTGGTGAATATTTTATGAAACAGGAGAATCCCGGGAAAGCATTTAAAGAATTCACATACTCGTTATAAAATGAAGATCAAAGTTTGCGGCATGACCAGTATTGACCAAATGCACCAACTCGGTGAAATAGGCGTGGACTTCGCAGGCATGATCTTCTATCCGAAAAGCCCGCGGTATGTTTTTAAGTTTGGGTTAGCTGGTGCGGAAGTGAGGAAAGCAAAACTGAAACCGTACAAGGTTGGCGTTTTTGTTGATGCTTCTTACGACGAGATCATGAAACAGGTGGAGGATTTTGGTTTGGATATGGTGCAATTGCACGGACATGAAACGGCGTATGAATGTTCAAGGGTTGCGAACTTTGTGGATGTGATTAAAGCGTTTCGGTTTGTTGAAACAGATCATGTCAGCTGGATGATCAAAGATTTCTATGACAGCGCCGATATGTTTTTATTTGATACGGGAGTTGCATCAAAAAGTAAAGACGAAAAAATATTTGGTGGCACCGGGCGAAAATTCGACTGGAGTTTATTGAAAGGTGTTAAAGTTGGGAAACCATTTTTTTTGAGTGGTGGAATTGAACCTTCGGATGCAGCACTTGTTAAGGAGTTTATGAAAGAGCCGGTTGCTAAAGACCTGTTTGTAGTCGACATCAACAGCCGCTTCGAAACAATTCCTGGCGTAAAGGATATGAACAAAGTCAAACAATTTATTGAAGAGCTAAAATCCTGAATAATGGACAAAATTAATCTTGTTGAAAAGTTTGAATTATTCTGTGATCATTGGAGTCCAAAAATTATTGGTGAATTGAACGGTCAGCAGGTGAAGCTGGCAAAGCTTAAAGGAGAATTTATTTTTCATCAACATGAAAATGAAGACGAGTTGTTCATGGTAGTGAAGGGGAAATTTAAAATGCACTACAGGGATAAAACAGTTGAGGTAAAGGAAGGGGAAATCGTAATTGTTCCAAGAGGCGTCGACCACAAGCCTGAGGCTGAAGAAGAAGTCTGGGTTATGTTGTTTGAACCTGCATCAATTTTGAATACCGGAAATGTTGTCAACGAAAAAACAAGAACACAATTAGAAACTATCTGAACCAGGAATGGGACAAATTGAAAGATAAGGAGAAAATAAGCTGATCACAGAAATCTTACCAGTCTTTCTAAATCCAGGTTCAGACAATATTTTTCAAATGAGTTATCACATCACAAAAAAGACAGAGGATACTGATAATGCTGCCGAATATAAATTGAAAAAGAGCCGCTTTGCTCCTGATCAAAATGGCTATTACGGGAAATTCGGTGGTGCTTACATTCCTGAAATGCTTCACCGCAACGTGGAAGAATTGCGAACGAAATATTTAGACATCATTAATGAAGCTGCGTTTCAAAAAGAGTATCAGCAATTGTTGCACGATTATGTTGGCAGACCAACGCCGTTATATTTTGCGGAGCGATTAAGCAAAAAGTACAGGACGAAAATATTTTTGAAGAGAGAAGATCTGTGTCACACCGGGGCACATAAGGTCAATAATACAGTTGGACAAATTTTGTTGGCGGAGCGTCTCGGCAAAAAAAGAATCATTGCTGAAACAGGTGCAGGCCAACATGGGGTTGCTACTGCAACGGTTTGTGCATTGAAAGGTGTTGAATGCATTGTGTACATGGGCGAAGTTGATATTGAACGGCAGGCGCCGAATGTTGCCCGAATGAAAATGCTCGGTGCAAAAGTAATTCCTGCAAAAAGCGGAAGCAAAACCCTCAAAGATGCAACCAATGAAGCCATACGTGATTGGATCAACAATCCCAATGATACGCATTACATTATTGGAAGTGTTGTCGGCCCACATCCTTATCCTGATATGGTTGCGCGTTTTCAAAGCATCATCAGCAAAGAAGTTCGCTGGCAGCTGAAAGAGAAAACCGCAAGCGAATTGCCCTCTCATGTAATTGCATGTGTAGGCGGTGGCAGCAATGCCGCCGGTGCGTTTTATCATTTTCTCGATGAAGAAGAAGTGCAACTCGTTGCGGTCGAAGCTGCGGGTGAAGGGGTCAATAGTGGAAGGAGTGCGGCCACGACGCAGTTAGGCAAACAAGGTGTTTTACATGGAAGTAAAAGTTTGGTAATGCAAACCGATGATGGCCAGGTTGTAGAGCCGCACAGCATTTCAGCGGGATTGGATTACCCGGGCATCGGGCCTTTGCATGCACATTTGTATGACAGTGGGCGCGGAAAATTTTTAAGCGCAACAGATGATGAAGCACTCAATGCTGCCTTTGAATTAGCCAAGCTTGAAGGAATTATTCCGGCATTGGAATCAGCCCATGCAATAGCCGCGCTGAATGAATTGAAATTGAAAGAAACGGATGTCGCTGTTATTTGTTTGAGTGGAAGAGGTGATAAAGATCTGGCAACCTATATGAGAGCGATGGAACAAAAGGGTGCTTAGTTAATTACTATCATAAAACTTTTGTTGTGTCACTCACCCGTGCTGCAACAATTCTATTGACCAATTATGAAAAGCGAAAGCGCCATATATACAGGTTTCGAGTTTGAAGCAGATGGATATCCTGCATTTGCAATCATTAATACTGATCTTAAAGATGTAAAAAAGGAACAATACCCATACTCGGTCTTTATTCGAATTGTTCCTGATACCTATAATGCCAATGGTCATCCTGAAGAATTGGAAGACAAATATTTGGTTGAGCTTGAAAAAAAAATCATCGAATACCTTGAAACGCAAACAAGATCAGTACATGTAGGTCATGTTACTATTCATCGATCAAGAGAAATTATTTTTTATACAAACGACGAAGGTGTCGTTACAACCTTTCTTGATCATTATCTTTCAACAATTGAAAGGGAAAGTGATTTTGAAATTGAAGAAGACCTGGCCTGGGAAAATGTTTCAGCTTTTTACGAGTTATTATGAAAAGAATAAAGGAACTGTTTGAAAAAAAACACGCAGGAGTTCTGAATGTTTACTGCACGGCGGGCTATCCGGAATTGAACAGCACTGTTGGTGTGATGAAATCTTTACAAGCTAACGGTGCCGATTTAATTGAATTAGGAATGCCCTACAGCGATCCTCTGGCTGATGGACCTGTGATACAGGCCAGCAGCACAAAGGCATTGCAAAATGGAATGACGATTTCAAAACTATTTGAACAATTAAAAGATTTTAGGAAAGAAATTGATGTTCCCGTTGTTTTGATGGGTTATCTGAACCCATTGTTGCAATATGGTTTTGAAAATTTTTGTGCAAAAGCCGGCGAAGTTGGAATTGATGGGTTGATCATTCCTGATATTCCAATGTTTGAATATGAGAACGAATACAAGGAAATAATTAAGAAATACAACCTTGATTTTATTTTTCTTGTAACTCCGGAAACATCACAACAGAGAATCAAAAAACTGGATGAATTAAGCAGCGGATTTTTGTATGCTGTTTCATCATCGTCCATTACAGGTTCAGATAAGGATTTTTCACCTGTAGAAATCTACCTGGAGAAGCTAAAAGAATTGAAACTCAAAAACCCGACTCTTGTGGGCTTTGGGATAAAAGATAAACAAACGTTTCAAACTGCGTGCAAATATGCCAATGGTGCAATCATTGGAAGTGCATACATTAAAGCAATTGAAAACGGTAACACGGAAGAGGCAACCAGGAAATTTTTGGAAGGAGTTTTAAATTGAGCGGAAGACGGGACTCGAACCCGCTACCTACAGCTTGGGAAGCTGTCGCTCTACCAGGTGAGCTACTTCCGCTTG
>Ga0068852_100002444_pt1 | contig 12792 bp, 10 predicted proteins | sample KBSCornC22_FD_66594 | JGI IMG/M metagenome (GOLD analysis project Ga0068852, IMG submission 66594) | Corn rhizosphere microbial communities from Kellogg Biological Station, Michigan, USA - KBS Corn C2-2 | ecosystem: Host-associated > Plants > Roots > Rhizosphere > Soil ... | reverse complement strand
CTCAAAACGCTGGAACGGCACCAGCGTAAAGTCTTCAACGAGCCACTTCGGATAGTTGTCAGCCGCGCTGGCAAGCCGTTTGATCTCTCGAAGGCGACGTGCTCCCGGACCATGTGGCCCAATGGGCATCTCATGGAAATCGTGGACCTCCATGGCGGCAATTACGGATTGAGAGACGAAGACCTGGAAAATTTCATCCAGAGCATCCCCCTGGGGAGGCGTGCACGATGATCAGGAGTCTCAATCGACGATGCCGCCAAGTGACGTAGAGGGCCCAACGCGATGAAAACGATCATAAGAAGGTTGCACCGCCTGGAGACAGCAGCTGCGACTGTCGCTAAAGGCCCCGGCGTCGCTGAGATGATTCAAGAGCAGAGGCGGCGGCGCCTGGAAGCAAGCGGCCAGACTGTTGAATCTTCACCGCCAATAGACTACACCGGATGTCGCACGATCGCTGATCACATTTTGCGCGCCCGCCAGGCACAGATGAAGCTTCAGAGCTTCCCCGTGGAGAGGCGTGCACGATGACCCGGAGTCTCTACCGGCGACTAGAGCGACTGGAAGAACAGACGATGCCAATGGACGAGCCGAAGGTATGGCAAATCGTCTTTAGAGACTCCGATGGATCGCAGACGCTCGGCGACCAGGTTGAATGGCGTTGGTGGGGCCAGCGGCCAAGACCGTGGATGCCGCAACCGAGGCAGCTTAGACGCTGACCGGGTTCATGTCAAAACTTCACAGGCGACTCAAGAAACTCGAAGCCCTCATTACCGACGAGGCCGGCTTGGTGTCCGGGTCTCAGAAGTGGATGGACTACTGGACCGAACGGGTCGATAAGATCCTAGCCGGAGACGATGAAGTAAAAGGCTGCCAAATTCCGCTCGAAGTGTGGGATGCAATCATGCAGAGAGCTGACTCAGAGCGCTCGGATGGCTGCCGATAATAGTAGTTAACGGGTCACTTCCCACAAGCCGACTTCCGGGGATCTATTCGGCCGCCGCCCACGCTTTGTCTTTTTCCGAAGTGCCGTCCAGTCGTCCAGAGCCAATAAATGACACTATACCCATTGACAATATATCCAGTGTGAATATAATGGAGCCATGGCGGCTCAAACTCCCTCGCCCGAATCGCTGCTTCCTCTTCCAACCGCGACCTTCCATATCCTCCTGGCGCTCGCCACCGAGGATCGACATGGCTACGCCATAATCCAAGACGTGGCCGCGCGCACCGACGGCGAACTGAAACTGAGCGCCGGCACACTGTACCATTCGATCCAGCGCATGCTCGAACAGGGCTTGCTGGTTGAAACGCGCGACCGCCCTGCTCCGGAGGAGGATGACGAGCGGCGCCGTTATTACCGAATTACGCCTTTCGGAAATGCGGTCGGCCGAGCCGAGGCGCGCCGCCTTACGCAACTCGTTCGTTTTGCGCGCGCCAGCGGATTCGTTCCGGGGAAAGCCTGATGCACTTCTACGGTTTCCTGCTCCGTCTCTATCCCGCTTCTTTTCGCGCCGAGTATGGCGAGGAAATGCGTGCGATTTTCCTCCGAACCCGTAAGGAAAGTCGTGGGTTCCGCACGGTTTTGTTTTGGATGGCCACCTTGATCGAGGTTTTCTCGAGCGCGTTCGCCGCACACTGGGACGTCCTCAACCAGGACCTCCGCTATGCTGCGCGAACGCTGGCGCGTGCCCCCGGATTCGCTTTCACAGCCATTACAGTCGCCGCCCTCGGCATCGGAGCAGCCACAGCTGCGTACACGTTGATCGACCACGTCATGGTCCGCGCACTGCCCTTCGCTGATCCAGACCGGCTGGTCAACATTTGGCAGAACGTGCCATCTTCACATCTTCGCGAATTGGAGCTTTCACCCGCCAATTACCGCGATTGGAAGAACGCCGCCACTTCCTTTTCCTCGTTCGGTGCGTTTGCCAGTCTGGCCGCGACTTTTAGAGGTGCAGGCGAGCCGCAACGCATCTTCGGTGCTGCGTTCACTGACGAAATATTTCCGCTGCTCGGCAAGCAGCCGGTTCTTGGCCGAGTCTTTTCTGCCGAAGATCTGAAGCATTCGGCGCCGGCGACCGTAGTGCTCAGCTACTCGCTTTGGCAGGATGAATTTGGCGGCGGCTCCGCCGTGCTGGGCCGTAAGGTTGAAATCAATGGCAGCCCGCATACGATTATCGGAGTCATGCCAGCCGGTTTTTCTTTTCCAGATCGCGATGCCAAGCTCTGGGTGCCGCTGCGCTTGGCGCCCATCGATTTCACCGATCGCTCCAACTGGTATCTCCACGGTCTGGCTCGCCTGAACCCCGACGTTTCTGGGAGTCAGGCTCAAGCAGAGATGACCGGCATCGCCGCGCAGCTAGCGCGAGCCTATCCTAAAGAGCTGGCCAATGTCGGTGCGAACGTTGTTCCGCTGCGCGATGACATTTCGCCGCGCGCGCGTTTGCTGCTCGAAGCGTTAATGGGCGCCGCTCTCTGTCTGTTACTGATAGCCTGTGCCAATCTCGCGAATCTTCTGCTCGCACGAGCCTTGGCCCGGCGGGGCGAGTTCGCCGTTCGCTCCGCGCTTGGTGCGGGACGCGAGCGGCTAGCCCGCCAGATGCTCACCGAATCTGTGCTGCTGGCTCTGGCAGGCGGATTGTTAGGGATTCTCATCGCCTACGCCGCCGTTCCCTTATTTGCGCGCCTCATGCCGAACGCTTTGCCCTGGGGTCAGTCACCGTCGATCGATACGCGCCTCCTCGCCTTCGCCGTTCTGCTGACCCTGATTACCGGAATCGCATTCGGAGCGTTTCCTGCCCTGCGCGCCGGCCGCAATTCAGAAGGCGCTCTCCGCGACAATGTACGTTCGGGCGGTGGTCGGCGTGAACGCTTGCGTTCCGCCTTAGTGGTCACGGAAATTGCCGCATGTGTGGTGCTCCTGATCTCATCCGGTCTCCTGATTCGCGCGCTGTCGCGCATCCGAGGGCTCGATCCTGGGTTCCGCTCAGATCATGTCCTTACGCTCCGCACCATGCTGCCATTCCCGAAATACCAGAAACTTGAAACGCGGCGGACCTTCTATAACGGCGTTCTATCGAGTGCTCGCCAACTCCCCGGCGTGACGAGCGTAGCCTATACCAGCTTCCTACCCATGGTGATGCCCGGCGGAGTCTGGCACGTAGAAATTGCCGGCCGGCCCCAAGATATTGCGCAGCAAGAGTCCGCCAGCGCTCGGTTCATTACGCCCGACTATTTCGTCGCTATGGGGATTCCTTTTGTGATGGGCCGCGGCATCGAAGAATCGGATACCCCGCAAAAGCCTTTGGTCGCGGTGGTCAGCCGTTCTTTTGTGGACCATTACTGGCCCGGGGGAAATCCGCTCGGCCGCCACTTCAAGTTCAATTTCCTTGATCACGTGGTGGTCGGCGTGGTGGGCGACGTCCGAGTGCGTGGCCTTGAGCGCGCGAGTGAACCGCAGGTTTACTTGTCATACCAACAAGCCGGCGACGCCGAATGGTCCTGGTATGCGCCCAAGGATCTAGTCGTTCGCGCCTCTGGCGATGTCTTAGCGCTGGCGCCGACGCTTCGCCGCATCATTCACGATGCCGACCCTGAGCAGCCTATATCGGATGTACAGACGCTACACGATATCCTCGACGGAGAGACGGGAACGCGCTCCATCCAACTTCGCATCTTGGGAAGTTTTGCCGCCGCCGCTTTCTTCCTCGCCGCTTTCGGCATCCACGGCTTGCTCGCGTTCGCGGTATCGCAACGGACTCAAGAAATCAGTGTGCGCATCGCGCTTGGAGCCCGCCCGGGCATGATCCTCAACATGGTTCTCAAGCGCGCGCTGATTCTGGCCGCGGCTGGTGTGGTTGTCGGAACCGCGCTTGCCTTTGCCGCCGGACGTTCCATGCAAGCTTTGCTTGCGGGCGTCAGCCCGGCCGATACGCTTACGTTTTCCACCGCAATCGGACTTTGTTTCGCCATGACCCTCGCCGGTAGCCTGATCCCAGCGCGGCGTGCGACCCGAATCGATCCTGTCACCGCGCTTCGATAGGGCCAGCACTAGGCTCCGAGAAAAGACCACGATTACAGCAATCGGTCCCATGAGAGATGACGCTCAAAGTAGCATCAGGATTGTGCCAGAGCCGCGTTCCCAGTCAGCTGAGTGCGAAATCTTTGGGTATGTGGCCGACTCAGCGGCGGGCTCCGTCTGGATGACGCGCTACTCGGAAAAAGCCGAGGCTGAGCGCCCAGAACGGGATTAGGAACGAGAAACGCGCTTGTCGGAAGTCAGCGCGGCTTTGGGTTCGCCGAGTCGCTGCCGACAATGATACTTAACGGGATCCTTTGAAGGCGTGCGTAAGATGTCGGCTACCCGGCCAAGTTTGGCCGGTGCGTGAGCCGGTGGACTATGCTGCCGACTTCTTCCTGGCAGCCCATCGCTTGCGCTGTGCTGCAGACATTTTTGCCCGCGTCGCTGCACTGACAGCCCGGCGTTTTCGCATCGGTTCTTCCTGACCGTCACGTCGCGTTTCTTTGCCCATGCCACATCCTCGGGCATCTGCGCGCGCTTCTCAATATGGGTTCCCCGTACGCTTACCCTCAAATAGGTATTGACCGTTTCCTGATTACTCTTCTCATCCCCACAATCAGGGCGCAACCCACGCCGAAGAGAACGGCCGGCGCCGGTTCCGGCACTGCCGCAGGGATCTGGCCGTTCACCAATCCGATCGACTCCGCATTTACGGAGTACCCGTCGGGCAGATCGAACGAGGAGAATCCCGGTATGAGGCCGAACGGGTCCAGGGCATCGTACTGGCAGTCGGCTGGGAAGATACCGCCCGCGCCGCAGCTCCCTTGCACGGTCATTACCAGCCGCAGGGGCGTTCCCACTGGAAACGACTCCGTGAAAGTCACGCTCCCGTTGAGTTGGTACGATACACCCCAATGTGCACACACCGCATCCTGGGGGTCACCGCAGGCCGATAACACGGGGGGACCAATGGTCTGAACCAGACTATAGTCCCAGCCCGAGCCGGTAGGCACGAGTTGATGTGTAAAGTCGTCCCCGGTGTAGCCAAGTCCGATAGAACCCGCGTATTGATAGAAACTGACACCGAACGTCAGTGTTCCGCTCGCACCCGAGTTACCGAAAGGCGTAAGCCAAAACTCCCCAGTCTGGAGGCTGAGAAACGGCAGGGTGACGGTGGCATTCACGAAAGAACCGGGACCGGTGAAGATCACATCGTCGATGTTGGACTCGGCATACCCACTTGTCTCGGCGAGCGAGTTGATCGTGCCGCCTCCCGAGGCCGCAGAACCCTTGATGCCGACAGATGCCCCGGCGCACCCCGCTGCGGATTCCGGGCCGCCACTGGAGGAAGTCGCAGCCCCAGGCTCGCAGAGGGGGCTGCTCGAAGAACTATTCGTAAGCAAGTTGATGACGGTGAAACTGCTGGCCGATGCGGTACCAATCAGAATCGCCATTCCAAACATGGCGGCCGCAAACGATGTCATATAGCGCCTCCGATGCAGAACAGAAGTCAAAATAGGTCGACCAACCGTGGAATCAGCGGGCGCCGTGTAGGAGGTCACTTTAATGAGGCCGCGACGGGCACTCATCGTCCCTAAAAGCGTTCCGACGAGGCTAAGTGTCATCCTGCACGTCTAACATGAATGGCACTCTGGCAATTAATCTCCACTGTCGGAATTTAACACCCTGCCTGAATGGCGACAAGTCCCCAAAAAGGGTAAACTGTTGGATTCAGTACCATCAGGAGCGTTTTTTGGCTAAAATGCCACCCGGTTCCGCCGCACACCCAGGCGCAAACGACGGAGCGCTCGCCGGCTCAGCCGCATTGCGCTTCCGCTTGGCTGGACCGGCCGATTTGAACCGTTGCGCCGAACTGCTTCCGGCCGGGTTCCGTGCGAGCGCCGCGGTCCAACGGCGACTGGTCGAGATCTGGCAGGACATATTGGCTTCCGAAGCCAGAACCTTCACCATCGTAGAAGACCTGGAGCGTCCGCGTCCCATGAACATAGAAGGATTCGGGATCAGCGTCTTCGTCCGGGAGAGTTTCCTCAAAGAGTTCTGGACGTCTCCTCGCCCCTACTTGGCCGCTGCGTTTTACGAACGGATGCTGGCCGGCGACGACCCCATGCTCACCGGGGCAGAACTAGCTGCCATCAATTCGACGACGGGCCTGAACGTGCTTGTTTTGCATTTCGGGCTGAGCAATGAGGATTTGTCCAATCCCAGGACAGCACAAGTACTCTCGGTTGGCAGTTCGGCCTTCTTTTTCTTCCACGCGGGCTATCGTATTCACGTGCTAATGAATGAGGTCTACGGCCCTCAGCCTTGCGCGTACATGGAACAAGGCGGATTCCGGTTGCTGCGTGATTTTCACGCTGCCTGTCCAGCGGAATTTAAGAACGCGCCACCCGAACGACGTCCGTACTTGTTCGCGCTGCGGCGCGAATGGGTCAAGCCCGGGGCGGTTCATCCGTTATCGCACCTGTTTTTCGCGGCTCCGTCCCGGATCGGTTTTTCGGCTCTCGAGCGGCGTGTTTTGGAAGGTGCGCTCTTGAACGAATCGGATTTGCAGATCGCCGAGAGACTTGGGATGTCGGTGGATAGCGTCAAGAACGCATGGCGAAACATCTATGCGCGGACCGAGCGCGAGGTCCGCAACCTGATGCCGCCAGCGCACTCCGATTCCGGAATACGCGGCCAGGAAAAGCGGCGCCATATTCTCGAGTACGTGCACGCGCATCCGGAGGAGCTACGGCCGGTCCGGCGGCATGGGAGGTCGGAACAGCCGCGGCATGCCGAAAAACATTCTGTTGGGCAGAACCGGCATGCATATGGTATAGGGTATCCCCGAGAGAAATAGGTGAAACGATCCCGGGCTTCGCATCACTAAGGTCCATGCCCTCGCTCACAGCTGTACCTAATGAAGCTGCGCCCGAAGCCGACGAATTTCAATCCGCTGCTGGACCGTTGGCTCAAATGGACTTCTCGGCTTTGGATGCCCAGGTGAATATCGACAAGCTACTCACACCGCTCTATGCTGACCTGCAGGCTGTCGAAGATGCGATTCAAGCTCTTGAGTTGATCTCACCGGAGAGCCGACCTAATCGTTTTCGCGGATCGTCAAGACCGAGGCCGTTGACCGCCCAAATACGCAAGCCAAACAATGTGGTTGATATCCCACACCAAACGCAGGTAATCGGCTAGTTCCCGCGAGACCTACCGATAATGATAATTAACGGGCTTCCCAAAGCGACAGTCCTGGAACCTTTCTCATCTCGCGGGAGTCTAGTAACATTCACGTATGCGACCTCTCCTCGCGATCCTGGCCGCGTTTACCTCCCTGGCATTGGCGCAGACGCCCGCAGCTTGGGAGGAGCCACTTGCGAGGCATGAATGGGACAAGGCCGAACCACTTCTGAAGGCGGCGTTAGCGGAGGCGGAAACGGCCCCAGTGCTGCACGGGCTAGCAACGGTCTACAGGTCAACGGGTCGGCTCGATGCCGCGGACTCCGTGCTCGAACGGCTGGTCGCACTTGATGGATCCATCGCCAACCTCGAGGATCTGGCGCGCATCAAAGCGAGCCTCGGCTCTCTGGACCGTGCCGAAACTCTTTACCGCCGATCGCTGGAGCTGCGAATGGATGGGAATCCCGATTTGTTGGCGTCCATTCCTATCCGGGTCCGTCTCGCGCAGGTACTAGTCTCAGAAAAGAAATTCCCTGAAGCTGAGCAGGAAGGGTACACGGTGATTGCCGTGCGCACGCGCGCAGTGGCCGCAAATCTCCCCGGCGCAAATCAGGCCGATCTGGCCGGCGACAATGCGCTCCTGGCGCGGGTCTTTCAAGTTCAGAAGAAATGGCAGGCGGCCGCGGACGCCTGGGAAACTGTGGCCGCGATTCAAGCGGGCGCATATGGAGACGAGGACTTGCGTCTAGCCGACACCCTGGACCGCCTCAGCGATTGCCGCTTCGAGATGCGGTTGGTGGACCCAGCTGTAGACGCGTTGCGGCGGGCGCTCATTATCCGGGAGCTGAACCTGGGCACTGTGAACGCCGATGTCGCCGCGACCTCCGATCATCTCGGCAAGATCCTTTACTACGCCAAACGCTTTAGCGACGCCGAGCCGTATTTTCAGCGGACGCTCGACATCGACCTTAAGCTTCCGGGTTCGGACAATCCGGAGCTGGCGCGCGCCTATGATGACCTGGCAGTGACCGAGGCGATGCTTGAAAAGTACGCGAAAGCCGAGGCGCATTATCGCGAGGCGCTAAAGCTCCGAGATGCCGACGACACCCTAAGTCTTCGCAACCTAGCGCTGGTGTTGACAGCACAAAACAAAAGCGCAGAGGCGCTGCCGCTCTACACTCGCGCCCTGGCCGTGCTGGACGCCGGCAACAACGGCGATCCGGAGTTCCTGAAGGTGATTCTCACCGAATATTCCAGCTTGCTGCGCGATCTGAAACGTCCGGCAGACGCCGCGAAGCTTGACCAGCGGCTCAAGCAGGTGGACAGGCCGGCGGCGCCAGACAAGCAAACGCCCAAGCCGGCGCCGCTTGCAGCGAAGCAATAGCGCCCGAGCTTCGTTAAATGACTTCACGCAACACGCTTCCGCGTCTTCGACAGGTCACGAATAGATTCTCGGCGTGGTAAAGCCCTCTAACGGTGAACCACTTCCGTTAATGCCCCATAACGGGCAGAATTCGAGATTCGTTCGATCAGCCGCGCGGAATTATTCAGAAGAGCAGCTTCAATCCGAACTGAATCTGACGCGAGGTGCCGACGATCGATGTGATCAATCCAGCCGTGGGAGCAGGGCTGCCGGGCAGCCCGCCGTTGGCGGGGTTTGGGTTTCCGTTAAACGCGTTCAGCGTCGGGTAATTGAAGTTCGTGTGATTCATGATATTGAAGAACTCCGCGCGGAACTGCAAGGTGGTGCCCTCAGTAAGCCGAGTTTCCTTTGCCACGTTGAGATCGAACGCGGCGTAGCTCGGAGAGGTTCCGATGTTGCGGCCCGCGTTGCCGAGAGTTCCCGGCTGCTGCAATTGGAAGCAGGCCGGATTAAACCAGTGCAGACGGCTTTGGTTGGCGGTGATATCGCAGCCGGCGATCAGGTTCGGACGCGAGGTGGCGAAGTTGTTTCCCAACCCGTCGCGCCCGTTGTAGGAGAGCACTGTAAACGGAACTCCGGTGTGGAAACTCTCAATCCCGCTCAACTGCCAGCCTTCCACAAGCCGGTTGCCGTGGAACGGCAGTTGGTAGACCGCGTTCACCGTCAGGTTATGCCGGATGTCGTAACTGCAATTTCCCTTATCGGTGCTGCCGTCGTAGGGATTGTTCCAGTTCGAGGTGCCGTTATTGCCGCCTAGACCGCCGTAGGTGTACGCCAGATCCGTACAGTGCGACATGGTGTAGGACACATAGGTTTGCACGCCCTTCGAGAAGCGGCTGTTCAGGCTGGTTTGCAATCCGTTATATCGAGATGTACTGGACGGTTGCGTGAGTGACAGCGTTCCGAAATTCGGATTCAGACGGGGGTTAGAAACGATCGAGTAGCTGCCGTTCGCATTTTGCACCAGAGTGCCGAAGTGCTGTACACCCTGAGCATCGGTCTGAACTTGAGGAGGATTGAAATCGCGGAAGGAAAGCTGATCCACGCCACGCGACCCTACATATCCTACCGTCAGCACCGTATCGCGGAATAGCTCCCTCTGAATGTTCATGTTCCATTGCATCTGATAAGGCGTGGTTCCGATGTCGTACTTCGTTCCGAAGGTGAGAGAAGGAAGGGGTGCGCTCACGCCGGCTCCCTGAAAGGGAACCGGAAATGACGGATTCTGCTGGTTCAGGGAATTGAAGGGAGGTGTGCCGACGTAGCCGGAGAAGTACGCGTAAGTCTGGTACGGATTGTGGAACAAGCCAAAACCTCCACGCAGCGAAGTTTTGTGGTCGCCAAAAACATCATAGGCGAAACCGATGCGCGGATCGAAGTTATGCACCGACGGATTCGTCTTGAAGGCGTTGGGAACCAGAGTGTAGTCTTTGTCGGTCAGCGGATTCACCACGTTGTGCAGAACATTATGTCGCTCGATAGGATTGGTCTGAAATTCGTAGCGGATACCGGCGTTCACCGTCAGCCGTCGGCTGACACGCCAGTCGTCCTGGATGTAGGGGGCCAAGCCCAGGTCGCGGAAGTCGCGGTTGCCGTAGGCTTCGCCATCGCGCGCGCCGGTGAAAAAACTCGGCCGGGCAGCGAGCAGGTCGGAAAGCCCGCTAAATGTGTAATTGCCGTTCCAATAGGTGTAGCTGAACGAATTGATCTGCTGGCGGCGTACGCGAGCGCCAAATTTCACGGTGTGGTTGCCCACGGTCCAAATTACGTCGTCGGAATACGTGAACTTGTTCTGGAGAAAACGGAACGGGTTCACAAAATTCGCGCCCAGGGGCGAGAGTCCGGTTACCGAAATCGTGACGTCCTGACGGCCGGGAAAAGCCTGCTGCAGAGGCGCGTACGTATTTGGCTGCGTCTCGGAGGTATCCGGCCTGGTAAACGAAGCGCTGAACGAGTTCACCAGACGCGGAGTAAAAATGTGGCGTTCATTGAGCACGAAGTACTGGTTCCTCGAAAGATCCTGCGTCGGCCAAAGAGGGATCGCCGTGGTCGATACCAGGCTGCCGTAGTCGTGTACGTAGCGTCCGAAAAACGTGTCTTTCTCGGACAGGTTGTAATCGAAGCGGGCCAAATAGTAATTTTCGTCCGCCGTCTGGCCACCCACTGTGATGAGCGATCCAATACCATTGCCCAAGTCGGTGGTGGGCAGGGGGTAAAGATTCACAAGAGACTGGACGGCTGGAACAGCGGAGGCGCGGGCGGCGGCCGTTGGGACCAGTGCGGTGAACGTTTGGTCCAGATGCTGACGCAGACCTTCGTAGTTAAAGAAGAAGAAAGCTTTGTCTTTCTTTACCGGACCGCCCGCGGAGCCGCCAAACTGGTTTCGCCGGAAAGGAGCCGCGGAGCCCAGCTCAAAGAAGTTCCGCGCATCAAGTTTGTTATTGCGTAAGAACTCGTACAACGAGCCATGATACTGATTGGTTCCCGATTTGGTTGCGGCATTGATGGCCGCGCCATTCCCGGCGAATTCGGCGCTGTACGTGTTCGTCAGCGTCTGGAATTCCGCGATTGCCTCAATGCCCAGGGACGTGCCTGTTACCGCGGCGCCGCAGCCGCGCTGCCACCAATTCAGGCAGTTTTCACCATCGAGCAGGTAAGCGTAGCCCTCAGGGCGCGAACCCGAAATCGAAAATGGTGCTGACCGGCCGACCAACGCCGATTGCTGGCCTGCGGGATAGGTCTGAGCACCAGGAGCGAGCAAGATCAACTGCTCAACGTTGCGACCGTTCAGAGGCAGTTCGCGCATTTGCGTCTGATTCACCAGCGAGGAGACCGCGGCAGAGGTGGTTTCCACTTGCGATACCTCGGCGGTGACATTGATGGCTTGTTCGGCCTGGCCGACGGGGAGTTGCAAATCCACCACGGGCTGCGCTCCGACCGTGAGTCCAATGTCTTTTCGGACAACCGTCTGAAAGCCGACCTGTGTGCCTTGGACTTCATAAGCCCCTATAGGAAGATCGGGCACCAGATAGCGGCCTTGAGCGTCCGATTTGAGGCTGCGTGTCAGTCCAGTGGCAGTGTTCCGCACCGTGACGGTGGCGCCAGCTACGGATGCCCCCGAAGGATCCAGCACAGTTCCCGAGATCGAAGCGGTCCCCTGTGCGCAGAGAACCTGCGCGGTTGCACAGAGAATTACACCTGCAAGAATTTTAAGCATGATTCACCCTTTAGCCTTCCCCAAGTCCTTCGCAGGACCGTTGGAACAAGTACAACCTGATTAAATGGCTCAGGTCAATTGCGTAGGAATGATACCGCCTATCAAAACATTTGGAGACCCCGCGAATCCGGTGGGGCGTCGCCTGCTCCTCGTGGTACGACCAGCATGTCCGGCCAGTGGATGGCTGTAAGTTTGGCTCCCGAGTGAAACAAAGGCTGTTTGACGCTGGAGAGACGCTCGCAAAGTCCTTGATTCTAGATGGCCTACGCAAATCCTCGCACCCGACTCCGAGTTTGGCCGCGCCTCCTCCCCCGAAAACGTCCCTGGCCCGAGTCTACAAAGCTGTGATCCACGCTACGCGGACTTGCCCTGCTACAGATTAAAGCTCTTTGCCGCACCACATCGGTAGTGGGTCATCAAACTGACCCACTACCCACCACATCTCACTTGGCGGCCAGAAGCAGATGCGGCAATGTGCCTATCGGTGTAGGGGTCCGGCGACTTGCTGGGAAGCCCACAGTGTTCACAACGGGAAAGCGCCATGGGAATCTCCCGTCTCAACATGCGAAGAGGAGTCCCAGGTTCCTTGCGGCGACTCTTGTCTCTTCTACCGGCTGAACGGGGAGAAATCAACGTAACCAGACAGAAACCGCCGCGGGACACGGCTGGGGGCTCTGAATAATTAGCGGGAAAGAAGCGGTCAACCGGCAAATCGATAGGTGGACAACGGTCAACTTCCCGGAACCCGAGTTGGATCCGGAACGCCGACGTTACGCCGCATCGCTTGTGCGAAGGGGATTTATCGACAGGAATGGTGTGGGTACTGGACCGGCTCTTCCGGGACGCCGAAGACGCACTGTGCCAAACGAAGGCGTGGGACAAGGCCGGGATCGCCCTGCACCTGGGGGACATGGGCGGCACCGGCATGAACCCGGCGTCGGCTCT
>Ga0068852_100002442_pt1 | contig 12797 bp, 10 predicted proteins | sample KBSCornC22_FD_66594 | JGI IMG/M metagenome (GOLD analysis project Ga0068852, IMG submission 66594) | Corn rhizosphere microbial communities from Kellogg Biological Station, Michigan, USA - KBS Corn C2-2 | ecosystem: Host-associated > Plants > Roots > Rhizosphere > Soil ... | reverse complement strand
GCGCGCGACTTCGGCCTGCGTCGCCGCCAATCCGCCGCCAACCTTCAGATATCGATCACCGGGCAGCGGCAGGAAGTTCGCCAACGGTCGCTTGACGATCGTGAGTCCGTGCGAATGCAGCCGGAGGTCCTCGATGACCTGTGGCGCGAGCAGGCTGACGGTGTAGCTCGCCGTTGAATTGCGAAATCCGGGATGAAACTCTTCGGTAACGGCCGCGCCGCCGACGACATCGCGACGCTCGACGATGCATACCGAGATGCCGGCAGCGGCAAGGTATGCGGCACACGTCAAGCCGTTGTGGCCGGCGCCGACAACGACGACGTCGAAACGACTCGAGGTCATCGGCGCGCTCGCAGCATCACGCGTCTAACCGCGCGACCCGCGCGATCAGGCGTCGAGACCTGCGGCGACGTTGGAGAATCCGCAGTCGACGTACGTGATCTCACCCGTGATCGCGCTCGACATCGACGAGAAATAGAAGGCGGCCACGTTGCCGACCTCGTCGATGGTCACGTTGCGCCGCAGCGGCGCCGTGTGCTCGACGAAGCCGAGGATCTTCGAGAATCCGCCGATGCCGGCGGCTGCCAGTGTCTTGATCGGGCCAGCCGAGATCGCGTTGACGCGCGTTCCTTCGGGGCCCAGCGTTGCCGCGAGATAGCGGACGTTCGCCTCGAGGCTCGCCTTCGCGAGGCCCATCACGTTGTAGTTTGCGACGGCGCGAATCGCACCGAGGTAAGTGAGCGTCAGCAGCGATGCATTGCGCCCCGCGAGCAGCGGCCGCGCGCCCTTCGCGAGCGCTGCAAAGCTGTAGCTCGAGATGTCGTGCGCAACGGCAAACGCATCACGCGACAGCGCATTGAGAAAATCACCCGCAAGTGCCTCGCGCGGTGCGAACGCGATCGAGTGGAGCAAGCCGTCGAGGTTATCCCACTCGGAGCGCAGCGTATCGAACAGCGCAGCGATGTCATCGTCCGACGCGACGTTGCACGCGAGTACCGGGCATGGACCGAATTCCGCGGCGATCTTCACAACGCGCTCGCGCAGATCGTCGTTCGCATACGTGAACGCAAGCGTCGCGCCTTCACGCTGGCAAGCCTTTGCGACACCGTAAGCGATCGAGCGCGTCGACAACACGCCGGTGATCAGGATCCTGCGATCGGTCAAGAGGCCCATGGCGCCGGCGTCAGAATGTCAGGAGGCGCGTGGGCTCGAACACGCCGCACGCCATCGCATCGTTGCGCACGTCGGGGCGAATGTCCTCGATCCGCGTGCCCGCGTAGAACACGACGCTGCGACCGGCGACACCATCGGGTCCATTCGCGTGGAGGCCACGGATACGCAACTCGAGGTCGATCCGCTGCTCGATGTTGCCGTACTGGATCGGAATGAGCTCCTGCGGCGTTTTCCCGGACGCTGGAGGCGCCCACGGCCGTCCCGCCGAAAACCCGTTTGGCGACGAGCAATTTGGCGTCTCGTGGATCGCAATGCGGAACGCGCCCTGCGGAACGTTGATGAGCGATACGAGAATCGACGCGTAGTCGCCACGATCGATGACGCGAACTTTGCCCGATATCGCGGAGCCGCCGATCGCGCGCAGCACCGCCTGTTGCGAAGAATCGGTACGCGTCGGCGCGGGCGCGCCCGTATCATCGTAACTCCCGTAGCGGGAACTGCACGCGGCAAGCGCGATCACGCCGCACATCGCCGCCGTTCGCAACAACGCCGTCCGTACGCCTGATCGCCTTGAACGCTGTGTGTCCATCAGCCGGCAACGATGACGCCGCACGCAATGCGCGCACCGGAATTGCCGGTGGGCTGCGTCTTGAAATCGTCGGCGTCCTTGTGAACGATGACGGCACGGCCGACGATGCCGTTGGCATCGCTGCCAAGCGTGACCGTGTCGAGCGTCGCATCGAGCGTCGCATTGCCGGCTGCATCGGCCTCGAGCATCGGCATGTCGCCGCCGTGATGCTCGCCCGCGGATGGATTGCCGTGCGGCTTCGACGTTGGATTGAAGTGACCGCCAGCGCTCATGCCGTCGGCGGCGCTGCAATCACCTTTCTCGTGAATGTGAAAGCCATGCGCGCCCGGCGGAAGGCCGGTTACCTTCGCGACGACGCGAACGCGATCACCGTTGGGCGTGAAGGTGACGCTGCCTGCGGCCTTGTTGCCGGCGGTGGGTGCCAGCGCTGCCGACACCTTCGGTCCCACGGGCGTCATCGACGCGCAGGCGGCGAGCAAGGCAACGGCGAACGGAATGAGACGGTGGATCATGCGGTTCCCTGGGCAGCAAATCGGGGCGATTGTCGCACGCGTTCGGTGCACGCGCGAAAGCGCGCGATATCGGCAACGACCGCTTGTCGGCGACTTAAGCGACGACTCGCATCGCGCGGCGATTTTCGCTAGCATCCGCGAGCCGCGCGCTCGAGCCAGCACATGCTCGCTCGGATCTTCACTATCGATCTAGGAAAATTACCCACGATGTCGACAACTCTCTTCAAGTCCCGAGCACTGCTGATTGCGCTGTCGTCGCTGCCGGTCGCGGCGAGCGCCGCACCCACGTGCGCTGAACTGGAAGCGTTCCTTGCCAACAAGGTCAAAGGCACGCTCGTCTGCTTTCACAGCGACGATTTACGCACGAACAATCCGCTGACGACGCCCCCGAATAATCAGATCACAACGTACGCAGACGGCACCCAGGTGCCAAACCCGACTGGGTTGGCGCTCGGCGGCGCATTCACGCCGGTCACTGATCGCGGAGTGATCTCGAACGGCCCGGCGCCTACGACACAGGCCGTTCCCGGCGTCCAGGTCGAAGGCTGGTTCGCCGACGACCCGATGGGTGAAGCACGGTTCGTATTGCGGTTTCCGGATGACTGGAACGGCAAGCTCGTCGTCGCGGGCGCCTCGGGAACGCGCAGCGAATACAACGGCGACTGGGCATGGAGCGACTACCTGTTGCCGAAGGGCTACGCGTACGCGTCGCAGAACAAGGGCGTTCTGAACTTTTACATCGTCTCGCTTACGTCGGCGACGCAGCCCGCGAGCGATCCACTCGCGTGCCGTCTGAATCCCGCGTCGACCGTGTGGGTGCATTTCTTCGACAACGATCCAGCGAAGGTCTTCACGCAGTGGACCCAGTACATGCTGGAAACCGCTTCGCTGGCCCAGGGTGCCGCGAAGGCGGCGTATGGGAAGACTCCCCGCCGCACGTACGCGGTGGGTACGTCCAACGGCGCTTATCAGGTGCGCCGCGCAATCGAGGAGGCGCCGAATCTCTTCGACGGCGGTGTCGATTGGGAGGGTACGTATGTCGATGCCGACGGACCGAACGTCCTCTCCTATCTGCCACCCGCGATCAAGAACTTCCCCGCGTATGTTGCTTCGGGTTACGACCCGCTGAGTCAGGCAGCGAAAAACATCGTCGACGCCGGCTATCCGCCCGACATCGTCAAGCGTGATTCCACGACAGGCGCGTTCGTCGATTCGCTGTGGAAGCACTACTCCGACCAGTTCTGGGAAGTGACGGCGTGCCAGTGGCAGGAGCGTTTCGACCCGACGTACGCGACGTACGCGGCGGGGCTCGGCAACTACGATCTCGCGGCGCGACTGGCTGCCGTTCCCGGCATTGCGTCTTCGCTCGCAGCCATCGAATCGACCGGAAAGATCAAGAAGCCGCTGATCACCGTTGCAGGATCGATGGATGCGCTGCTACCGACGAAGCTGCAGGCACGAGTTTATGAAGCGGCCGTGGAAGGGTCGCGCAAGGGCAACAACGATCACCGCAACGCGCAATACCGCTTCTACGAAGTGCAGAACGGCAATCACATCGAGAGTTACATTCCGCTGTTCCCGCAGCTTCGACTGATCCAACCGCACGCGCAAAAGGCATTCGATCTCCTCGTCGATCACGTCGAGAACAAGGCTCCGCTGCCGCCGAGCCAGTGCGTCCCGAAGGACGGCGCGATCTCGGATACGCCGGCGCAGGCCGGCAACTGCGCGCAGTTGCTCGCACCGTAACGCACGATCCCGCGTCCGACACGATCACGTCGGACGCGCGCGGTAAAATGACGCGGCCGCCGATTTCCCGGCGGCCGTTTCATTTTGGTGACCTGAAATGCCCCTTCCCATGACGCCCGAGGAAATCGTATCGGAGCTCGACAAGCACATCGTCGGGCAGGATGCGGCGAAGCGCGCGGTCGCGATCGCGCTGCGCAACCGCTGGCGCCGGCAACAGGTTCCCGAGCCGCTGCGACAGGAGATCACGCCGAAGAACATCCTGCTGATCGGGCCGACGGGTGTCGGCAAGACGGAAATTGCGCGCAGGCTCGCGCGGCTTGCCGATGCGCCGTTCGTCAAGGTCGAGGCAACGAAGTTCACCGAAGTCGGTTACGTCGGCCGCGACGTCGACACGATCGTTCGCGATCTCGTCGAAGTGTCTGTCAAGCAGACGCGCGAGGCGGAAACGCGCAGGGTTCGCGACCGCGCCGCCGACGCCGCGGAGGAACGCGTGCTCGACGTGCTGCTGCCACCAGCGCGCGAAGTGAATTTCGACGACATGAAGCCGACCGATTCGGCGACGCGGCAGAAATTTCGCAAGATGCTGCGCGAAGGCAGTCTCGACGACAAGGACGTCGAAGTCGAGGTTGCCGTATCGACGCCGCAGATGGAGATCATGGCGCCGCCGGGGATGGAAGACCTGACGTCGCAGATCCAGGGAATGTTTCAGCAGATGGGCGGCGGCCGCCGCAAGCTGAAGCGCATGAAAGTCGCCGAGGCGCTGAAGCACCTGACCGACGAAGAAGCGGGCAAGCTGATCAACGACGACGACATCAAGAGTCGCGCCGTCGCCTCCGCCGAGCAGAATGGCATCGTGTTCATCGACGAGATCGACAAGATCGCGGCGCGCACCGACACGCATGGCGCCGACGTATCGCGGCAAGGCGTGCAGCGAGATCTCCTGCCGCTGGTCGAGGGCACGACGGTGACAACGAAATACGGGATGATCAAGACCGATCACATCCTGTTCATTGCGTCGGGTGCATTTCACCTGTCGAAGCCGTCCGACCTGATCCCCGAGCTGCAGGGACGGTTGCCGATTCGCGTCGAGCTGTCGCCGCTTTCTGTTGGTGACTTCGAGCGGATCCTGACGAGTACCGATGCGTGCCTGACGATGCAATACCGCGCGCTGCTCGAGACCGAGCAGGTGCATCTCGATTTTCAGCCGGATGGCATTCGGCGGATCGCTGAGATCGCGTTCGCCGTCAACGAGCGGCAGGAAAACATCGGTGCGCGCCGGCTCTACACGGTGATGGAGCGGCTGCTGGAGGAGGTGTCGTTCCACGCGGCGCGCCGGACGGGCGAGACGATCGCCATCGACGCGGCGCTCGTCGATGCGCGGCTCGCTGGCATCGCCGGCGATGACAATTTGTCCCAATACATTCTCTGACGTGCGAAAGTTTCGCGCGCCGCAACTTCTCGGCGCGCACGATACTTTCGCCCGACGATCTTCCGCGGAAAGCTCGGGACGGCCCTTCGCTTTCCGCGCGACCAATTCCGCTAAGGCGCAGCGCTAACCGATGCTGGAGCGCATCCTCGGCATCATCCTGCCGGTGTTCTGCATCGTCGCGCTCGGCTGGCTGTTCGCGCGCCGCGTGCGGCCGGACATGACGTTCGTCAATCGCATCAGCATGAACGTGCTCGCGCCAGCGCTCGTGTTCTCCGCACTTGCGAGCAAGGAGTTCGATGTCGGCGCGAACGCGTTGCTGCTCATCGGCGGCTTCGCCATCGTCATCGGCTCCGGATTGCTGGCGTGGCCGTTGGCACGCTTGATCCATGTAGACACACGGACATTCGTGCCGCCGATGATGTTCAACAACTGCGGCAACATGGGTTTGCCGCTGGCGGCGCTCGCGTACGGCGCCGCCGGTTTCTCGCCAATGGTTGCGCTGTTCGCGATTTCGAACCTCTTGCAGTTCACCGTCGGCATCTGGATCGTCCGCCGTCACGCGCGTTTCGCGAGCCTGCTGCGCAATCCGGCCGTGATCGCGACGGTGCTGGGTTTCGTGTCGGCGACAACGCATCCGGCGCTGCCGGAGTGGCTGACGACGACGTTGAAGCTCGTCGGTGATGCGCTGATCCCGATCGCTCTGCTATCACTTGGCGCCCGCCTCGCTGACGCAAGCTTCGGCGACTGGAAGATCGGCGTCATTGGAGGCATCGTTTGCCCATTGACCGGTCTTGGTATCGCAGCGCTCCTCGTCATGCTGGTTGATCCCGATCCTATGCAAAAAGGGCTGCTGATCCTGTTCGGCAGCCTGCCGCCGGCGGTGTTCAACTTCATGGTTGCCGAACAGTTCGGTCAGGAGCCTGGCAAGGTCGCATCGATCGTTCTGATCGGCAATCTGTTGTCGCTCGTGTTCGTTCCCCTCGGACTTGGCATCGCCCTGCGCGGCTGATCCCGCCGCTGCGTCCTGCGCGGCGGTTCCGAAACGAATGCATTGAACCCTCGCACGTTGTTGGCGCTCTCAGTCGAGAGGCTCGGTGGCGTGGCGATGCAGCGAATAACGACGTTCGACGCGATGCGCGCGATAACTGTGTTGCTGGCGCTCGCGTTCTGCGCGCCGCTTCGTGCAGCCGTGCAACTCGCGTCGCTCGTCGACGGCCTGTCATCGCCCGTGTTCGCCACCCATGCCGGCGATGGCTCGAACCGGTTGTTCGTCATCGAGCAAGGCGGCGTCGTTCGCGTTGCGCAACCAGGAACAAGGACGGCAAGCGTCTTTCTCGACATTCGCGCGAAAGTAACCGCCGGTGGCGAGCAAGGCCTGCTCGGGCTCGCGTTCCATCCGCGCTATGCGCAGAACGGCCGCTTCTTCGTTTACTACACGCGAAGCGGCAACGGCGCGATCGTCATCGCCGAGTACCGCGTGTCGGCCAACCGCGATGTCGCAATGGCGGAGGAAACGATGCTGCTGACGATCCCGCATCCGGTGAACACGAATCACAACGGCGGGATGCTGGCGTTCGGCCCGGACGGCTACCTGTATGTCGGCGTCGGCGACGGTGGCTCAGCCAACGATCCGCCCAACAATGCACAGAACCTCGACGCGTTGCTCGGCAAGATCCTGCGACTCGATGTCGATCACGATTCGCAAGGCGCACCATATGCAGTGCCCGCGGACAACCCTCTTGTCGGCCGGCCTGGACGCGATGAAATCTACGCGTACGGTTTGCGCAATCCGTGGCGATTCAGCTTCGATCGCGTGACCGGCGTTTTGTGGGTCGCCGACGTCGGCCAAGGCGCGCGCGAAGAAGTTGACATGCCAGTCGTTCGCGGCGGCAACTACGGCTGGCGCATTTATGAAGGCTCGTCGTGCAGCGGGAACGATCCCTTGCTGTGCAATCCCGCGAATTATCAGTTGCCGATCTTCGACTACACGCACGACGGCGGCCGCTGCTCGATCACCGGCGGCTATGTCTATCGCGGCAATCAGCAGGCGTTACCCGCCGGCACGTATGTCTACGGCGACTATTGCTCGGGCGAAATCTTTGCGTGGAACGGCGCTGAACAGACGGTATTGCTCGACACGCCAGGCAACATCGCGTCGTTTGGTGAGGACGAGCATGGGGAGTTGCTCGTCGTCGATATTGGTGGAACGGTAAGTCGGCTCAACGCAACGGGATCGTGTCGGTATTCGATTGCGCCGAAACACGCGATATTTGCCAAGGCTGGCGGCGCTGCCAGCATCACGGTGACGACCGACAGCGAATGCTCGTGGACGGCTGCGACCACGGATGAGTGGATCACGCTGGGCGCCAATGCAGGCGGCAGCGGTAGCGGAACGCTCACGTACACCGTCGCGCCCTACGCAGGCAAGCCGAAGACGCGCAGCGGCACCATTGTCATCGCGGGTTTGACGTTCACGATCACGCAAAATCGCCTGCGGCTGCTCGTCCGCGGCGGCGGGGGCAGGTGACGCGCACTGGCGTCGCCTCCCCGCCTAAGCTCGCCCGATCAGCGCGAACGGCCGCGCATCGAGGCCGGATGTCCAGGTAATGCGAGGGTCTTGCCGGTGTCCACCAGACGGTCGCCGTCGAGTTTCAGGATCGATACGTCGCTCGTCATGAAGTTGCCAACGTAAAGATACTGCCCGTCGTCGCTCCAGACGACGCCCTCCGGAAGGCCGCGCACATCGATGTACTGCACTCGCGACACATTCTTGCCTTCGATCTTCAACAGCGCGATCGCGCCGTTTGGCCGATAGAAAAACGCCTTCTTGTCGGAGTTGTTGCCGCGCAGGAGCGCCGCAACGGCGAACTTGCCGGTCGGGCTGATCGCAAATCCCTCCGGTGCCTCATCGACGACAATCTTGTCGATGACGCGCGGCGGGTTCGATTCGATGTCGATGACGCTGATCGTATCGACGTTGCCGTCGGCCGCTCCCGCGAATCCATTGTCGGCGGTCAGCGCCAGCTTGCCGTCCGGCGTAACGTCGACGTTGTACGGCCAGAGCCCTACCGGCACGTCCTGCTTGTTGTACGTGACTTTTTCGCCGTTCACCTCGACCAGCGCAATCTTGTTGCCCGGAAACTTGGCCGCCAGCGCGCGTTTGCCGTCAGGGGTGAAGACCACGTGGGCGACCTGCTCGCCCATCGCGACGGTATCGACCAGTGTGACCTTCGTCCCGGCGATCCGCAGCACGGAGAGCGAGTTGTCGGCGCGATTGGCGATGAGCGCCATCGTGCCCGCGCGGTTGATCGACAGCCCCGATGGCTGCTTGCCCACCGACACGGTCTCGATCAGCTTGGGGGGATCCGTCGTGAGGTCGATCACATAGAGCTTGTTGTCGGGTGAGGCCTTCCAGCCGGCGCCGTCGGCGACCCAGTCCATCGAATTAGCGACGAGCGCGAGTTTGCCGTCCGGAGTGATCTGCAGGTTCGTCGGCGGCCCGAAGATGCTGTTCATCAGCGGCAGCCGCGCAACGATCTTAGGCGCGAGTCGATCCCCAATGTCGACGATGAGCACCTCGTCCTTGCCGGCAACGGTGTTGACCGCGACACCGGTATCGTTCCAGTTCACTTTCTCGTCATTGCCGACCAGCATCAACTCGCGGGCGCCGGCGCACCCCGTCAGCAGCACGACGGACATCAGCACGGCCGTGCAGAATGAAACGCGCGACGACTCGCCCTTGACGATCATGAGTTCCCCCCTTTGGTTGATCGGACGACAAGCATACGGCCACCGGCCAGGCCGCGCTACGAGCCCGCGATCGCGTCGATGAGCGCCTGGCGCTGCAACACTTCGGGCAGCAGCAGCGGCTCGCGGCCTTTCCGATAAAGCGCGTAGACAGGAACACCACTGCGGCCGAGCGCCGTCAGCGCGCGCGTGATCTCCGGATCGCGCCGCGTCCAGTCGGCGCGCAGCAATGCAACGTCCGCGCTCGCGAACGCGCGTTGCACGCGGGCGTCGGCAAGTACGAGCCGCTTGTTCACCTGGCAGGTGACGCACCACGCCGCGGTGAAATCGATGAACACCGGACGTCCCTGCTCCACGCGCTCGGCAACGAGCGCTGCCGAATAAGGCTCCCAGCCATCGCTCGCGGATTCCGTCGTCTCGCGCGCGCTGGCACTTGTCGCGACATCGCGGTCAACGGTCATCAGCGGCCACGCGACGATCATGCCGCCAAGCGCTCCAATCAACGCAGCCGTCGTCCATCCGATGCGACGTCCGCTGGCGCGAGAAGTGCGCCAGGCCCACAGTGCGAACGCCAGCAGCACGAACGTTGCGCCGATCCGCATGACGGCATCGTTGCCGACTTGCGCGCCCAGCACCCAGACGAGCCACGCGACCGTCGCATACAGCGGAAACGCGAGCACCTGCTTCAGCTGGACCATCCAGGCGCCGGGGCGCGGCAGCATTCGTCGCCATTGCGGAAACCAGGCGAGCACCGCGTACGGCAGCGCCATGCCGATGCCGAGTGCGATGAAGACCGCGAGCGTCACGCGCGCATCCTCAGAGAGCGCATAGCCAACCGCAGCACCCATGAACGGTGCCGTGCAAGGCGACGCGATCGCTACAGCGAGCAGTCCCGATGCAAAGGCGTTGACGTTCCGGTTGGCGTGCGACCACGACGCGACACTCGATGGCAGCAGCGAGCCAAACTCGAACACGCCGGACAGGTTTAACGCCATCACGAAGAACAGCAGCGCGAGCGCACTGACGACCGGCGGCGATTGCAGCTGAAAACCCCATCCGAGTTGCTCGCCGGCCGCGCGCAAACCAATGATCGCGCCACCGAGCAGCAAGAACGCGACGATGACGCCGATGGCAAATGCGATACCCTCGCGGCGGATGGCACTGCGACTCTCCGTACCGGTGCCGACGAGCGCCAATGCCTTCAGCGACAACACGGGAAATACGCAAGGCATCAGGTTCAACAACAGGCCGCCGCCGAGCGCGAACATCAGCGCGAGCGGCAGGGTCAGCGATGTCGCAGGCTTCGCCGCGGCGAAGTCGATCGCGGACGTGCCTGTCGCAGGCTTCGGTCCTGCAACAGCGACTCCGTTGATACCGACATCGAGCGCCACGGCGTTGACGGTCTTTCCATCGATCCGGAAGCCAGGCTCGGCCGTCAATACGCCGTGCAATCGCGCAAGGCCCGGTGCAAGCTCGTGCGACACCGGTAATTTCACGTCGATCACATCGCCGCGCCGCGCAACCGACTGCGGTGCCGACGGCTCGATAACGCGCTCGGAATCGGAGAAAAACGTAACGCGCTGCTGCGGCTCACCGCCCGCGGCGACGCTGAGCGCAAGCGTCGGGCCCGACGCTGTCGCCTGCGCATTCCATGCGGCCGGGGCTGGACGCGGAAGCGCGTCGCGCACTGCCGCAATGCGCGCGCCCCAGCGCGTATCGGGCGCGGCCTGTGCTGCAACCGGCAACGTCAATGTCAGGTCCGCGCCTTCCGGTATGCAGGTTTCCTTGCAGACGAGCCAGTCAGCGCGTGCGGCAAGCGTCGCGGTCGTCCCGACATTTGCATTCGCAGGCACCTTCAACGGCACCAGATGCAGCACGTCGCCCTCGTAGCCGTAGTTCATCAAGGGCCCCGCTGGCAAGGCGCGCGGCGCCGGCCATTCGATCGCGCCCGCCGCGTAACCATCCGGTAAACGCCACTCGAGCGTCGTCGGCAGGCCCGATTCGCCGGGATTTCGCCAGTACGTGTGCCAGCCGGGCGCAATCGCAAGCCGCAGCGCGACAGTCGTCGTCGTTCCTGGGACGAGCGCGTCATTCGCTGCAACGAGTTCCGCGCTGACGTGAGCCGTTTGCACTGGCTGCGCAACCGCAATGCTGGTCGCTGCGAGCGCCACCGACAACGCAAGCGCCGCCGCCACGCGCTCGCGGTGGCGCGGCATGGACGTAATCGATTCGAGCACCTTCATCAACATGATCACCGAGCGCGCGTCACGAAATTCATCCTCGACGAGCTCATCCTCGACGAGCTCATCCGTGGACAACCTATATCCGTGGACAACCTATAATTGTGCCACCGCCCGAGGCGTGCAGCCGTGAGGTCCACGGTACCAAGCTTCGGGCATCTTCGGGCTGCCGGCTGCCGCAGGCCTCCCAACTGTTGCGGCGGCCCGATGAGCGGCCGTACCTTCCCCCTCGATACGCCGATGCTGACCGCGTTTTTCGTATCCGTTGCGGCGATCGCGATCGGCGAGATCGGCGACAAGACGCAGTTGCTCGCGCTCCTGCTCGCGGCGCGCTATCGGCAACCGTGGCCGATCGTTGCTGGCATTCTCTGCGCAACGCTCGCGAATCATGCGCTCGCCGGCATCTTCGGCAACTGGGTTCGCCGTGCGATCGATCCCGAGATCCTGCGCTATGCGATCGCCATCGCATTCTTCATCGTCGCCATATGGGCGCTGCGCCCCGACAAGCTGGATGGTGAGCCGCAAAGCGCATCGCGATCCGGTGTGTTCGCCGTGACGACGCTCGCGTTCTTCCTGGCCGAGATGGGCGACAAGACGCAGATCGCAACGGCGGTGCTCGCCGCGCGATACGACGCGCTCGTCGCGGTGATCGCCGGCACGACACTCGGCATGCTCATCGCCGACGCGCCGGTCGTGTTCGCCGGCAAGCTCGCTGCCGACCGGATTCCCTTCAGCGCGCTGCGCAAGGTGGCTGCAGGGATTTTCTTCGTCATGGGCGTGTGGGTGCTGGTGAAAGGCGTCTGAGCATCGATTGCCGGCTACGTTGACGCACGGTCGCGCGTGTACCGGCCGGTATAATCGGCCGCCTCCGACGACGAACAGCGCGCATGCCGCGCGCATTCCCTTCCGACGATGACGCCGCCGTTCGACCCCGCCTCGATCGAATCCGCCGCACAAGCGGCCTGGAAAGCCGGCGACGTCTATCGCGCGATCGAGAACGATCCGCGTTATCCGAAAGGCAAGTACTACTGCGTGTCGATGCTGCCCTATCCGTCTGGCAAGCTGCACATGGGGCACGTGCGCAACTACACGATCAACGACATGATGTACCGCTATCTGCGGATGCGCGGCTACAACGCGTTGATGCCGATGGGCTGGGATGCGTTCGGGTTGCCGGCCGAGAACGCCGCAATGAAAAGCGGCGAAGCGCCGGCGAAGTGGACGAACGACAACATCGCCTACATGAAGCGGCAACTGCAGGCGATGGGCTTCGGCATCGACTGGTCACGCGAGCTTTCCACCTGCGATCCGTCGTATTACCACTGGAACCAGTGGTTCTTTCTGCGAATGCTTGAAGCGGG
>Ga0068852_100002441_pt1 | contig 12800 bp, 7 predicted proteins | sample KBSCornC22_FD_66594 | JGI IMG/M metagenome (GOLD analysis project Ga0068852, IMG submission 66594) | Corn rhizosphere microbial communities from Kellogg Biological Station, Michigan, USA - KBS Corn C2-2 | ecosystem: Host-associated > Plants > Roots > Rhizosphere > Soil ... | reverse complement strand
GGGCATCGCCATCGAACCCGAAAATCCCACCGCCCTGATTGCTGCGATCGAAAGATTGCGGAACGATCCGGCGTTCGCGGGCTCCCTGAAGGCAGGCTGCCGTGCCCTTGCCGACGACTTCAATCGCGACAAGTTCGCCGCGCTCATGCTCGACGAGATCCGCCGCGCAGCCGGCAGCGCAAGCGGCTGACGCTCCAACCGGCGCCCACATCGTGCTAACCTCGACGTCGCCTGATGGGAGGGAGCGATGGGCGTTGCACTGATTGTGGGAACGGCAAAGGGTGCTGCGGTCCTGACGAGCGGGGATCGTAACCGGTGGAGCGAGGAATTCGTCCTGCAAGGATGGCCCGTGACCGCGTCGGCGCGCGACGATCTGGGCCGTACGTATGTCGCGGTGAACAGTCCCAATTTCGGCGTGGCGCTGTTCACGAGCGACGATCTGAAGACCTGGAAGCAGCTCGAATCCGCGCCGCGCTACCGTCCCGAAGATCGCGGCAATCCCGAGCATCACCGCCTTGTCGCCAAGATGGATTTCGAGGGCAAGCTCAAGGGCGGCGGCCGGTTCGTCGATCAGATCTGGACGCTTCATGCCGCCCATGGAGCGCTATACGCCGGCGTCTCCGAAGCTGGTCTCTTCGTCTCCAGAGACCGCGGCGCATCGTGGCAGCCGGTCGATGGCTTCAACGAACAGCCCGGTCGTGAAAATTGGGCACCAGGTTTTGGCGGGTTAGGCCTGCATACGATCCTGACCGATGCGAAAAATCCCGACCGTATGTGGGTGGGCGTTTCGGCGGCAGGCTTTTTCCGCACCGACGATGGCGGAAAGAGCTGGGTACGCAAGGACGATGGCGTCCATGCCTTCGGCGGCAATTGCGTACATCACGTAGCCCACGACCCGGACAATGCGCCCGTGCTCTACCGGCAGGAGCATTTCGGCGTCTACAAGAGCGATGATGGCGGCGACACATGGCGTGTCATGGAAGACGGGCTACCGGTTACCGACATGAGCGACGGCCATCGTTGCGCTTTCGGCTTTCCGATGATCCACGACCGCCGCTCCGGCGCGACGTTCGCCGTGCCGCTCGACGGCGACAATTTCCGCTTCCCGCGCGGCGGCCAGCTTGCGGTCTACCGTTCGACCGACGGCACGAACTGGCATCCGCTGACGAACGGGCTGCCGTCCAATTGTTTCGCCGGCGTGTTGCGAGGCTCGATGGCCGGCGACCAGATGGCGCCCGGCGGGCTCTATTTCGGCACCACGGCAGGGGCGATCTACGCCAGCGCCAATCTCGGCGAAAGCTGGCAGGAAATCGCCTCAAACCTGCCCCGCATCATGAGCGTGAACGCCTATGTCACATGAGGCATCCGCCAGCATCAAGGTTCAGCTACCGCCGCTCTTGCGCAATCTGATGGGCGGCGAGCGCTGGCTGACCGGTGAGGGCGATTCGATCATGGCGGTGCTTGCCGATGTCGGCCGGAAACACCCCTCGCTCGCGCTTCATTTCTTCGACGAACAGGGCGCGCTTCGTCACAACATCGCTTTCGTCCATGACGGAGCCGTCGTACGCGCGCGCGAGGCCACGACGCATGCCGTGGAACCGGGCGACGAACTCATTCTGACGACAGCGCTCGCGGGCGGGTGAAAGCCCGCCCGCATGCAAAGTTCTACTTCCCGATCACCGCGAGCGACGCTGCCGTGATGGCGATTTTGCTTATGATGTCGGTGTAGATCGAGGCGAAGGTCAGCCAGTTGAACGGCTGCGGATCGCGCGGGACCACGACGGTTGCGCCAGGCGGAATGCGCGAGCGTTCGCCGAACGACCACCAGCTCGAATGCCCGGTAATCGCCGTTCCGTCGGGCATGATGACAAAGATATTGCTGTCTTCTGCCGCGTCGGTTTCGCCCCCGGCCAAGTCGATATAGTCGTCCACCGTCATCCCGGGTCTCCAGGCGAAGGCGCCCCCATTCAGCACCTCGCCGCTCACCGCCACGGTCGATGGCCGCTTCGGAATGTAGAGTTGATCACCGGTCTCGAGCAGCGGGTCACGATCGGGATGTGCCATCAGCACCGCGGGATCGATGGTGATGGAGATACGCCCGAGTGCCGGCTGTTTCTGCAGAGTCGTCACCATTGTCTGCAAATACGAAAGCGACTGCGGCTGCGCGCCGACCTGCGAGGCTGCGGTGGCGATCTGATCGTTGAGCATCATCGCTTCGCGCTGGTTCGCCTGGGCTTCGGCCACCGCCGCGCTCTGCCGCGTGAAGACGGAACCGTAGGCATAGGCTTCATCCGTCAGCCCGCCTGCGCGTGCGATTACGGACGACAGACGCTCATCGCGCGTGAACTCGTAGGTGCCCGGATAGCGTACCTGGCCGGCGATCGTGATGCTCTCCCCCATACGGTCGGAAAACACCGGACGGACCGACACGGAATCGAACGGCCGCAGAAGGACTTTACCGAAATCGGTGTCCTTGCGCGCATAGGTGTTGCGTAGCGTGCGCGATGTACCGAGCTCGGCATTGATCTCGGTCGAGGTCACAGTGACCCCGGAAAGATCGGCCTGACGCTGCAACCCGCCCGCCGCTTCGAGCATGGAGGAAAGGCTGGTGCCGTTCTCCGCCAGGAGCGGTCCTGGGCTCAGCACTTCGCCGTTCACCCACACAAGATAGTTCATCGCGAGATTGGTGAGTGCGGTCTGGCTGACACCGAGACGGTTCGCCAGATCGCTGAGCGATACCGGCGCGTTTGGATTGGTCGCGGTCGGCGAGACCACGCCCTGACCCGGGAGCGACTGCTGGACGGTGGTGGGTGCTGTCTGCTGGCTGCCATAGCTGCTGCCCGGAAGCGAGCTATACGTCTGGCTGGAGCCGGACGGCTGCGTTTGCTGCCCGGTCGTCGAAGATTGTCCGGTGGACGAACTGCTCTGTCCGCTGGTCGGCGCGGCATTCTGCTGCTGCTGGCTTTGCGCGGCGGTCGCCATCTGCATCAATTGCTGACTGTTGGGCGCCGATGCCGACGAAGGCGTGCTGCTTCCCCCCTGCATTGCACTCGGCGGAATGCCGAGCTGAACACTGGTGGAACTGCCGCTGACCGAACTGCTCCCTGATGAACCGGTGGGCGGCGATGCCGCGGCCTGCTGCTGGTTCAATGCCGCCACGCCTGGTGCCGAGGTGGCGTTGTAAAGCGAAGTCGCGGCTGCGCCGGCGAGTGCCTGCACTTCCGATGTGCTGAACACGTAAACCGAATCGTCGTCGATCAGCTTGACGTTTTCGGTGCCGTGGAAGACGCCGACGACCGAGAACGGCACGAGCTTCAGGAAATTCGTCGCCGGATCGTGACGCACGATGACTGCGAATAGCGTGTAGGCGTTCGGCGAGAGATCGTCATTGTCGCGCAGCAGGCCCGACATCATCGGCGACGCTCCCAGCGCGTGTACGCCTGGGACCGACACTGCGCCGCCGAGGGTGACGCGCGCGGCCGTGGCCGAACGGTTGGCGTCGACGAACAGCACCTCGCCGTTGGCGATGCTGCCTTCTTTGGGCAACGCCACCATACGTGTCCGGCCGTCGGGCTCGAGCGCGAGCTTCGACAGGCGCTTGGCGCCCGCAATCTCCACGCCGCCGGCGAGTCCCAGGAGCGAACTCACCGAGGTGCTCGAAGACCCCGGCGACAATTCATAGATGCCGGGCCTGCGCACCAGACCGGTGATGGCAACCGTTCCACCCAATGGCGGCACGACGATGCGATCGCCTTCGGTGAGCGCCATGATGCCCGAATTTCCACGCGTAATGATGGAATAGATATCGAGCGGAATGTGCCGTGCGCCGCGCACGATATAAACCCCGCGCAAGCTGCCGGTCTTCTTGATGCCGCCTGAGAGGATCAGCGCATCGAGCGGCGTATTGAGCGCCGTCAGGGTGCGCAACCCCGGCGATGCGACCTCGCCCGTCACCAACACACCGATCTGCCGCACGCTGGCGATCGAAATGTAGCTCTTCGTATTCAAGTACTGCGTAGCGATACGCTGCGCGAGTTCGGCGCGCACATCGCCGAGCGTGCGTCCAGCAGCGGCGATCGGCGGCAGGTTGAGCAATAAGATTCGGCCATCGCGATCGACCGTAACCGAGTAGGTCGCGTTCTGGTGACCGGTCATGATGATTTGAACCTGGTCGCCGACGCCCACAATATAGCTGTCCTGCACCGCACCGATCTGCGAGGCATTGACCACACCGGGCACACCGAAAACGTCATAGCCGAATTGCTGCAGCGGGACTCCGGCGCGGTTGCTGAACTCTATCTCGAGTCCCGAGGGCGCAGTGCTCACCGGCTGCGCACTGACCGGTTGGAATGTCGTCGTGGAAGTAGAGAGCGGTGGCGCCGTTGATTGCGTAGGCGCTGCAGGTTGTTGGCCCTGCGAGACGCCTTGCAGAATGCTCTGGATATCGCTGGTGCCCAACGTCTGGGCATCGGCCAAGGTCAGACCAATTCCGGAAATACAAATGCTCAGCAGCGCAGCAACGCGCAAACCCCGGCGCAGAAAACTTTTTGGTGGCATCCGCCTCGTGCCTTCTGGAAGACAGCCCATGCGCCTGGCGGCGCGGTCGCGATATTTACCCTGCCGTATCGAAGCAGGGCAAGCGGAACAACCCGCCTATCGCCTTGAAATAACACTTGAACTTATATTTTCCTAATGCAGGGGACCGGGTGCAATCCGGTGGCGGGTCGCGATTGATAGCCACCCTCAGCACGTCTAACGTTGTCCTCCCTGGAACCCGTTCTCGCGACGGAAGTTGTGCCCTCGACCCGTTTGAGCCACGTCCCATGAGAAAAACCACCGTCTTCTTCGTCACCCTGCTCTGCCTGACCGCCATGGGTTGCAAGCCCCATCCGGGCGGCGGTGGGGAGGCACGCCGCGAAGGCGGGCATACGGGTATGCGCAAGGCCTGTGGAACCGATCTTGAGAAGTTCTGCGCCTCGGATCAGAAAGGCCGCGACCGGCGGATGTGCCTCCAAAGCCACATCGACCAGCTTTCGGCAGACTGCAAAACAGCGCTTTCCGAGCGACGGCAAAGGCGGCATCGCGACCAGGACTGATCCTTGGGGTGCATGGATTTGAGAATTACACCCCGATAGTCTCCCGGCATCATGGATTTGCCGGTTTCGACTTACGTTCTCCTCACCGATGCGCGCGCGGAAAAGGGCTTCGACTTTTTCCTGAAGGTTGCGGCGCTGTTGCCGGAGACATCCTTCTTGGCGATCGCCAGCCGTTCGCCATTGGCGGACGCCGTCGAGGCTGCGAACGAATTGCCCAATGTCGCGATCATCCAGCATGTCGAAGACATGGATGCCGTCTATCGGGCAGCTCTCACGATCGCGGTCCCCAGCTATCACATCGCGGAAGGATTTGGCCGCGAGTGCATCGAAGCGCAACGCCATGGCAAGCCGGTTCTTGGGTCCGACCGCGGCAACATCCCTTATCTGCTGGAACATTCGGGCATCATTCTTCCCGAAGACCCGGCGCTATGGGCTGCGGAGATCGAAAAGCTGTCCGCCGACCCCGCCTATTATCGCGAACACGTGCGCAAGGCGCGCCGGAATGCAGCGCGCTACGGCCACAAGGCACAACGCGAAGCATTGCGCCGCGCGACCGCGTCGGCAGAGGCGCCGATTCTCGTTGGTGTCGGCGGCGGTCTGGGAAACATGCTGCACACCACGCCGATGATCCGAAACATTGCACGGCGCATGCGGCGGCCCGTCGATGTTGTCGCCGCGGAGGATCACAGCAACAGCCTCTGCCTGATGCACCATCCGGAATATGTCGGAACGGTCTACGCGTTGCGGCAGCTCGTGCTGGCGCGCCGTTACGACACCGTATTTCTCACCCATTCCTTCGGGCCGATGCGCGTCGCTTTCAATTCCGACAATGTGATCTGGGCCGCGGACTGGCGCGAATACCGCCCGATCGCAGAACATGAAACGCTCTACAATCTCGACGCCGCGAAAGATCTTCTGAAAATTCCTTATCGTGACGACGATCTCACCGGGTATTTCTGCGGTGACCTGGAATATCAGCAGCCTTCCGAAACGCTTGTCGGATTTCACTCCGGATCGAAGACCGGACGGTGGATTGTGAAACGCTGGCCGCATTTCGCCGAACTGGCCGCGCGGCTGGCCGAACGCGGCATCCGTGTCGCCTCGTTCGGCACGGCGGACGAATATGTCGAAGGCACCGAGAACCGGACCGGCGCCACCATCGAGTCCATGTGCGAATCCATGCTCGAATGCAGCCATTTCGTTGCCAATGACAGCGGTGTGATGAATATCGCCAATGCGCTTGGAATTCCGACGCTGGCGCTGTTCGCACCGACCAATGTCGAGGCACGCCTGCCGCTCAGGCCCACGACACGCGCCATCGTGCTCGACAAGGACTGCGTCCCCTGCGAGCTTCTTGATCCCGAGACCTTCCAGCGCGGCCAGTGCCGCTGCATGGTGGAAATCGACGTCGATCTCGTGGAAAAGCAGCTGCTGGACATGATACTGGGCACGCCCGAAAAGCGGATCGTCACCGTAGCACCGGCAGAGCTGGCGTAAGGGTGTTTATGCGAACTTTGGCAACTCCATCTTCTCTCGGTGACGCCGCCGACCGCATCACGATCCTCGCGATTAAGAGCGAACGCATGCGCGATCCCGCGAAGCTCGCCAATGTTCGCAAAGAACTGGCTGAGATTTCCGAAGTCTTTTTCGCTGCTGTCGCGCGCACCCCGGAATTCGATGCGCTGTTCGAGCGGCTCAAAACGGTCAACGAACAGCTCTGGGAGATCGAGGACGCTATCCGCCTGTGCGAGGCAAAGGGCGATTTTGGGCCCGAATTCATCCGCCTCGCGCGCAGCGTCTACCAGACCAACGATCTGCGCGCCGCGATCAAGCGCGAGATCAATACCCTGCTCGGCTCGGACCTCGTGGAAGAGAAATCCTATCCCTCTATATAAAATCGTTTGTCGTGATCGTGCCGGTGTAGCTGGTGATATCGAACACGTAGTCCTGGCCTGCGGTGTAGACATCGTCGCCATTGCCGTCGACGACCAGGAACGTGTGCCCGGCAAGGGTACCGCCCGTGACCGTCAGCACCGCCGCACCGCTCGCCTGGATCACACCGAGGCCAGCCAGTTCGCTATCGAAATTCGCCCCGCTGTCGAGCGAGCCTGAGACCGCGAACACGGTCGTGATCGCAGTCGTCAGGTCGAGGTGGTCGGTGCCGGCGGCAAAATCGGTAATGGTGTCGTAGGTCGTGCTCGAGGACTGCGCGGCGCTGGTGTAGAGAAACGTGTCCGCTCCGCCATTGCCCGTGAGCGTGTCGCCTAGGTTGCCGCCTTCGAGAATGTCGTCACCCGCGCCGCCAATCAGGTCGAAGTGCCCGTCCGTCTCCGCCGCGCCGTAGAAGTGAAGATAGTCGCTCGCGCCCAATATGCTGCCGGTCACAGCCATCGTCGCGCCCGCGGCCACGTTGCCGTCGTTCTCGGTGAGGCTGTAGCTGTTGCCGTTGAGGACGGCGAAATATCCGATGTTCTTGACCGTGTCCGCGTTGAACGTCACGCCCGCGGAATAGTCGCCGTTGATCTGGATCTCGTCATTGCCGCCGCTGCCGCCGTCGATCTTGTCGGAGGCGCTGAAGGCGTCGAGCATGAAGAACCCATCGTCGCCTGCGCCGCCGGTGAGCGTGTAGGACGAGTCCGCGGCGCCCGTCGTGTCGAAGCCGAAGTAGAAATGGTCTCCGGAGCCAAGCGCCGAGCCGTCAATCGCGATCGTCGCGCCGGTGGCCACGCTGTCGCCGCTCAGGCTCAGCGAATAGCTGTTGCCGGCGGTAAGCGTGATGTTCTCGATGCTCTGGATCGTCGTGCTGCCGAACGCGACGGGGGTCGAGAAGAAGTCGCCGTTCAGCACCAGCGTGTCGTCACCCGCGCCGCCGGTTATCTGGCTGTTCGCCAGCACGTCGGCCGAATCGATGAAGACCGTGAACTTACCGTCCGTCTCCGCGGAGCCGTCGAACGTGAGCGTGTCGCCCGTGCCGAGGGTTGTGGCGGTCACATTCAGCGTGGCGCCGGATGCAACCGTCGCGTCGACAGTCGTCAGGTTGTAGTCGTGACCTGCTTGGATGACGATGTTCTCGACGTCCGTCATCGTCGTCGCCGTGAACACGACGCCGGCGGAATAGTCGCCATTCAGGCTGAGGGTGTCGGAATTGGCGCCGCCGTCGATCGTGTCCGAAGCGGTGAACGCTGTACCGAACGAGAACGTGTCGTTGCCGGCTCCGCCGCTCGCCGTGTCGTTGCCGCCCTGGGTGAGATTGAAGCCGTCGTTCTGCGCCCCGCCGGTCAGCACATCGTCGCCCGCGCCACCGGTGATCGAGAAGGAGCCATCGGTTTCGGCGGAGCCGTCGAAGGTCAGCGCATGGCTGGCGCCGAGGGCTACTGCATTGACGGTCAGGGTCATGCCGGCCGCGACGGTGGCGTCGTCGGTGGTCAGACTGTAGTCGAATGCTCCAAGCAGGGTGAGCGTCTCGACGTTGGTCATCGTGGTGGCGCCGAAGACGAGACCGGCCGAATAGTCGCCGTTGAGCGCAACCGCATCCGTGCCGGCGCCGCCGTCGATGGAATCGGCTGCGGTGAAGGTGGCGCCCATGTCGAAGGTGTCGTCCTGTGCGCTGCCGGTGACGGTGTAGCTGCCATCGCCCGCCATCAGATGGATGGCGTCCGTCGAGAGGCTGGCATCGAGACCGAAGGCGTCGCCCGTTTGGAGTGCGGTGGCGTCGAGGGTCAGCGTGCCGCCGCCCGCCACATCGTCGAACACCTGGATGCCGGTGTAGGAATGGCCGCCCGCAAAGGTGACTGTCTGGATGTTGTCGATGATCCCGCTGCCGACCAGGCTGATGGCGGAATAGTCGCCGTCGAGCGAGAGCGTGTTCGCGCCCGTGCCGCCGTCGACGACCTGGCTGGAGCTGTCGAAATTGCCGAGGAACTGGAACGTGTCGTTGCCGCCACTCCCGAACGCCTGGGTATCGGCGGCCGGATCGACGCCCGTCAGGTCGAAGGTGTCGTTGCCCGCACCGCCGGTCAGATGGGTATGCAAGCTCGCGCCGGCGATGAAGTCGAACGTACCATCGGTTTCCGCCGAACCGTCGAAGGTGAGGCTGCCGCTTGCGCCGAGGGTTGAGCCGTCAACCGTCAGGGTGGAACCTGCCGCGACATTGGCGTCCACGGTCGTGATGTCGTAGCTGCCGCCGCTGTCGAGCTGCATCACCTCGATGTTCGTCATCATGGAAGCGGTGAGCACGAGCGCATTGGCGCCGGTGTAGCCCGTCGCGCCGGCATCGCTCGCGGTCAGTTCGATCGTGTCGGCACCCGTACCGCCGTCGAACTGGTCGGTGACGTCGAAATGGCCGCAAGCATCGATGAAATCGTCGCCCCCGCCGCCCTGGCCCATATCGGTGCCGCCGGCATCGAAGCTGAGGGAATCGTTGCCCGCGCCGCCCTTGAGCACGTCGTTGCCGAGGCCGTCGATCAGGATAAAGGAGCCGTCGGTTTCCGCCGAACCGTCGAAGCTCAGGTTGTCGCTCGCGTCGAGGATTGAGCCATCGACCGTCAGGCTCGAGCCGGCCGCGACATTGGCGTCCACCGTCGTGATGTCGTAGCTGCCGCCATTGTCGAGCAGCATCACCTCGATGTTCGACATCATGGAGGCGGTTAGCACGAGCGCATCGGCGCCGGTGTAATTGCCGCTGGCGGTTTCGCTTGCGGTCAGCTCGATCGCGTCGTTGGTGCCCGTGCCGCCGTCGAAATGATCGGTAACATCGAAATGGCCGCAGGCGTCGATGAAATCGTCGCCGCCGCCGCCGATCCCGGTATCCGTACCGCCGCCGTCGAAGCTAAGGAAATCCTCGCCCGCGCCGCCCTTGAGGACGTCGTTGCCGAGCCCGTCGATCAGATCGAAGGCGCCATTGGTTTCGGCGGATCCGTCGAATTTGAGGGAGTCGCCAACGCCCAACAGCGAGCCATCGACCGTCATGATATGACCGGCGCCGACGTTCACGTCATTGCTTGTGAGGTCGTAGCTGAATCCGCCGATGACTTCCAAAGTATCGACATTGACCATTGTCCCGGGAGCGAACACGACCGCGTGAGCGCCCGTGTAGTCGCCGTCGAGGAACACGACATCGAGGCCCAGGCGGCCGTCGATGCGGTCGGCCGCGGTCAGGGCGGCGCCCATATTGACCAGGTTGAAGCCCTGGCCGAGCGTAACCCTGTCGTTGCCCCCGACGCTAAGATCGATGAGATCGCCGAACTTTCCGCCGGTGATCACGTCGTTGCCAGCGCCACCGATGATGTCGAACGAACCGTCTGTCTCGGCAGAGCCGTCGAAGGTCAGCGCGTTGCCCACGCCCAGCGCCGAGCCGTCGACCGTCAGGAACTGGCCGGCGGCAACCGTCGCATCGTCGGTCGTCAGTGAATAGGAATGGCCCGCCGTGAGATCGATCTGGTCCACGCCGGTCATTGTCGTGGCGGAGAAGGTGACGGCCGAACCGCCGTCGAGAATGACGGTGTCGTAGCCCGAGCCGCCCTGGATCTGATCGGCCGCGGTCAGAGAAGCGCCCATGAAGAAATGATCGTTGCCGGCGCCACCGTTCGCGAAATCGTTTCCGCCCGTCTCCAGATGCAGGGTGTCGCCCAGGGCGCCGCCGGTGATCGTGTCGTTGCCCGCGCCGGCGAGGATGTTGAAGCGGCCGTCCGTCTCGCCCGAGCCGTCGAGTTCGAGCGGATCGCCCGCGCCGAGTTTCGATCCGTCGACGGTGAGAATCTGCCCGGCCGCTACCGCCGCATCGCCCGTGACGATCGTGTAGAAGTGGCCGGGATCGAGCACCAGCTTCTCGATATTGGTCATCGTGGTGGACGTGAAGCCAATGGCGTCGTCGCCCATGCCGTCGAGCACGACCGTATCGATGCCCGCGCCACCGTCGATCTGGTCGGCGCTGGTGAACGTACCGCCCAGATAGAACGTGTCGTTGCCGTCGCCGCCCGAAGCGGTATCGGTACCGCCATGCTCGAGGTGGAATGTGTCGGCGCCCGCGCCGCCGGTCAGGTTGTCGTCGCCGCTACCGCCGATGACGTTGAACCGGCCGTCGGTTTCCGCCGAACCGTCGAAGAAAAATGCCGTTGTCTGGGCCGAGGCATCGATCGTCAGCATCGCGCCGGCGGCCACGGTGCCGTCATCGGTGGTGACGCCGAGAAAGGTACCGCCGTCGAGGACGAAGTCCTCCACGTTCTGCAGCGTGGTGCCGGTAAACGCGAGCGAATCGCCACCGGAGAAACCGGTTGCGTACACGACATCGTAGCCGGAGCCGCCGTCGATCTGATCGTCCGACCACAACTGATCGCCCATGTAGAAGACGTCGTTGCCGCCACCGCCATGCGCAATGTCGACGCCGCCTTTCTCGAGATGAAGGTGGTCGCTCTGCGCACCGCCGGTGACGGCGTCGTCGCCCGCGCCGCCAAAGACGAAAAACCGCCCGTCAGTTTCCGCCGAGCCGTCGAACGTCAGGCTGTCGCTGGCGACGAGACTACCGGCTCTGACGAGAAGATTCGCTCCGGCCGCGACATTGCCGTCATTGAGGGTCAGATTGTAGCTGTGGTGGCCGACGAGATTGAACACCTCGACATTGGTGATCGTATCCGCGTTGAAGACGAGGCCGGCGGAATAATCGCCGTTGAGGACCACCACATCGCGGCCGGTGCCGCCGTCGATCTTGTCGGCGGCATTGAGAGCTGCGCCCATGCGGATGATGTCGTTGCCGTCGCCGGCATCGACCGTGTCGTCGCCGCCCTGCCAGAGCAGGAATTGGTCGTTGCCCGACGTGCCGGTGAGATTGTCGTCGCCAGCCGTACCTCTACTGATTGCCATGACAGTCTCCCGCTGCGCCGCCCAACGCACTGTCTAACATAGTTGTTAGGAACCCGGAACGGCGGACTATTGCGGTGCGTTGGCCAGAGCGCGCAATTCCTCGAAACTATGGGTATGCGGCAGCGCGCGAAAGCGCGTGATCTTCTTCACAAAACTTTCGGGCGGTACGAAACTCGCCTTGCCGATCAGGTGATCGTGTTTCGGGCTTTTGATGTAGTCGAGCCAGCGGTTCGCGAAATCCGCGATGATTTTTCGCTGCGCCGGATCGGGTGTCGTGATCGCAAGCTCATAAAGCGCGACGACGTGATAGCCATGATAAAAATTTTCGCTTTTCTTTATGAAATTCGTCGGACAGCCGGCCATCAGTCCGTCTTCCGCCGCGCGGACGACGAAGACGGTTCGCGTCCCCTCGGAACCGGCAGCCGGCGCAAGCGAGCGCCTCGAGAGGGTTCGGCGCGGTACCGTCGACGTTTCGTTGTAGGTGCCGGGATCATAGCTCAGATGCGTGCAATCGGCATCGACCGTGATCACGATGTCATAAAGACTGCACACGGAAAGCGACACATCCATCGTTGCGGAGCGGCTGTTTTCGATCTTGTTCTCATAAATGCAATTGCGCAGCTCCGGTCCCGGATTCCAGAGTTCGGGAATGACGTAGCCGGCATAGCCCCGTTTCACCGGCACATACTCGACGCGGACTTTGGGGGGCGGCGCATTTCCACGCGCGCGGCGGAAATGCAGGCGGAACGTGTAAGGACAGAGATTGGAATAAAGGCTGAGCTGTGCGTCTTTGTCGTCGAAATCCGGCAGCAACTCGCATAGCGCCGCGATGTTGCGATCGTAGAA
>Ga0068852_100002440_pt1 | contig 12802 bp, 14 predicted proteins | sample KBSCornC22_FD_66594 | JGI IMG/M metagenome (GOLD analysis project Ga0068852, IMG submission 66594) | Corn rhizosphere microbial communities from Kellogg Biological Station, Michigan, USA - KBS Corn C2-2 | ecosystem: Host-associated > Plants > Roots > Rhizosphere > Soil ... | reverse complement strand
CGAGCGGAACCTGATCGGCGTCGGCCAGGCGCTGCGCTAGTCCTGCAGCGCGCGGCGACGCAGACGGCGAAGCGTGCGGCGGCGGCGCGCGGTGCGCACCGGCTGCACGGGGGCGCCGGGCAGGGCGGACGCTGCGAAATTTGTTGTGCGGTCCAGGGCTAGGAGTGCGGTGATTGGCTCTTGCATGGTTCTCATCTTGGACTAAGAACGCCCCCGTGCCATCGGGCATATGGAGCGTCTTTGCGCCTTACACCCCTTAGTTGCCAAGCTGACGTCTGATGGACGTAAGTGTGCTCCTGATAAGCGGCAGTCTGCGTGAGCAGTCGAGCAACAGCGCGGCGCTGCGCACCGCCGCTGAGCTGGCGCCGGAGGGCATTCGAACCGTGTTCTACGAGGGCATGGGCGAGCTGCCGCACTTCAATCCGGACGACGACGCCGAGGGTGTGGCGCCGCATCCCGCGGTGGCCGCGCTCAGACGCGGCATCGCCGAGGCGGACGCCCTTCTCATCTGCACGCCCGAATACGCGGGCGCGCTGCCCGGCGCGCTGAAGAACCTGCTCGAGTGGACGATCGGCGACGCCGGCACGTACCGCAAGCCGGTCGGCTGGATCAACGTGTCCGGCCCGGCCGCGCCCACGGGCGGCGCGGATGCCCACGACTCGCTGCGCAAGGTGCTCCGGTACGCGCACGCGGACCTCGTGGAGGCGGCCTGCGTGCGGGTGCCGCTCGAGCGCAGCGCGGTGGGCCCGGACGGCGTCGTGACGGACCCGGAGGCGCGAGCCGGAATCGGCCGCGCGCTCGACGAGCTTGCACGGCACGTGCGCGAGTCGGCACCATCCGCCGATGCGTGACGACCTGACCGATCTGCTCTCGAAGCTCGTCGAGATCGATTCCGTCAATCCGGCGCTCGTGGAAGGCGGGGCGGGGGAGGAGCGGATCGCGGACTTCGTCGCGGAGTGGGCGCGCGAGGCCGGCCTCGAAGCCGAGCTGGTCGGCGAGCGACCCAGCGCGATCGTGCGCGCACGCGGCAGCGGCGGCGGCAGGACGCTCCTCCTCTGCGGCCACATCGACACCGTGAACGTGGAGGGCATGAGCGATCCGCACGTGGCCCGCGTCGAGGGCGACCGCCTGTACGGCCGCGGCGCGTACGACATGAAGTCCGGCGTGGCCTCGGCACTGATCGCGTGCCGCGAGGCGGCGAAGCTGGGCCTGGCGGGCGACGTGGTGGTGGCCGCGGTGGCGGACGAGGAGCACGCGAGCCTCGGGGTGCAGGCAGCGCTGCGGCATGTGAGCGCCGACGCCGCGATCGTGACCGAGCCCACCGAGCTCGAGATCGCGATCGCGCACAAGGGCTTCATCTGGGCCGAGATCGAGCTGACCGGCAGGGCCGCGCACGGCTCGCGGCCGCACCTGGGAGTGGACGCGATCGTGAAGGCCGGGCCGGTGCTCACCGCGCTCGGCGAGCTCGACCGCTCGCTCGGCGGTCGCGAGCATCCGCTCCTGGGGCGCGGGTCGGTGCACGCGTCCGTGATCTCGGGCGGCGTGGAGATGTCGAGCTATCCGGCCGAGTGCGTGATCGGCATAGAGCGCCGCACCCTCCCGGGCGAGACCGCCGCGGACGTGGAGGCCGAGCTGGAGGCGCTGCTCGAGCGTTGCCGCGCGGCCGACCCGGAGCTCGTGGTGGAAAAGCGCATGGGCCTCGTTCGCGAGCCATTCGAGGTGGACCCTGATGCGGAGGTCGTGAAGGCTCTCGGCGACAGGGAGCCGGTCGGGGTGAGCTACTGGGCCGACTCGGCGTTCATCTCCGCGGCAGGGATACCGACCGTGCTGTACGGCGCCTCGGGCGAGGGCGCGCACGCGCAGGTGGAGTGGGTGAGCCTGGACGCCACGGAGACCGTCGCGCGCACGCTGGTGGAGGTGGCGCGGGCGATCTGCGCATGAGCTTCGTGGCCAACCCGCACGCCGACCCGGCGGCCGTGCCCGCGCCCACCGACGCCGCGCTCGCATTCCACCGGTCGCTCGAGGGCTACGCGCCCACGCCGCTGCGCGAGCTCGACGGCTTCTGGCTCAAGGACGAGTCGAACCGTCTCGGCCTCCCGTCCTTCAAGGTGCTCGGCGCCTCGTGGGCGGTGGAGTGCGAGCTCCTTGAGCGGCCGGACGTGCACACGCTCGTGACCGCCAGTGCGGGCAACCACGGCCGCGCCGTCGCACGCGTGGCGGCGCAACGCGGTCTCGCCGCGCGCGTGTATCTGCCCGCGCGAGCCGTCCCCGCGCGCCGGGAGGCGATCGAGGGCGAGGGCGCAGACGTCGTCGTGATCGACGGCGATTACGAGGATGCCGTCCGCCAGGCGGCCGCCGACGGCGACGAGCCCGGCGTGCTCGCCGTCTCCGACGTGGGCGCCTCCGGCACGGCCCGCTGGGTGATCGACGGCTACGCGACCCTGTTCGCCGAGATCGCGCACGAGGGCGAGTTCGACCTGATCCTCGTGCCCGTGGGTGTGGGCTCGCTGGCCGCCGCCGCGGCGCGCTTCGGCGCCCAGAGCGGAACACGGGTGATCGGCGTCGAGCCGGCGAGCGCCGCCTGCCTGACCGCCTCGCTGGCGGCCGGGAAGCCAACCATCGTGGACACGCCGGGCACGAGCATGGCCGGGCTGGACTGCGCCGAGGTGTCGGCAGCCGCCTGGCCGAGCCTGCGCGCAGGCATCGATGGCACCGTGACGGTCACCGACGCCGAGGCGCACGCCGCGATGCGCGAGCTGGCCGCGGCCGGCCTGACGATCGGCGATTCCGGCGCGTCCACTCTCGCCGCCCTGCACAAGCTCGGCGACACGGGCGGCAAGCGCGTGGTCCTTATCGCCACCGAAGGCGCGACCGACCCGGATCACTATGCGGAGGTCGTCGACCAATACCTCAAGGAGGAAGGATCGCAATGAACACGCCGCCGATCGTCTCGCCCGAGGAGTGGGAGGCCGCCCGCGAGAAGCTGCTCGCCAAGGAGAAGGAGCTCACCCGCGCGAAAGACGCGCTGGCCGCGGAGCGCCGCCGCATGCCGCGCATGGCGATCGAGAAGGACTACCGCTTCGAGGGTCCCGGCGGCGAGGTCTCGCTGGCCGACCTCTTCGAGGGACGCAAGCAGCTGATCGTCTACCGCTTCTTCTTCGAGCCCGGCGTGGCCAAGTGGCCCGAGAGCGGCTGCCCCGGTTGCTCGTTCGTCGCGGATCAGGTCGCGCACCTCGCGCACCTGAACGCGCGCGACACGACGCTCGCTTTCGTCTCGCGCGCGCCGCAGCCCGACGTCGCGCGCTGGAAGGCGCGGATGGGCTGGGAGCAGATTCCCTGGTACACGCTCACGGACGACTTCGACCTCGACATGGGCGTTGACGAATGGCACGGCACGAACGTCTTCCTGCGCGAGGGCGACGGCCTCTTCCGCACCTACTTCATCAACAGCCGCGGGGACGAGCAGATGGGCGGCACCTGGAACTACCTCGACATCACGCCACTCGGCCGCCAGGAGGAGTGGGAGGACTCGCCCGACGGCTATCCGCAGACGCCGCCTTACCAGTGGTGGCACCTGCACGACGAGTACCCTGGCCCGGCTGCGCTGGCAGACGACTAAACGGCTGATCGGAGAGACATGACGCACTCGGCACGCGGTCTAATGCTCAACCTCGCCACGGTGGAGAAGGAGCACGAAGACGAGTTCAACCGCTGGTACGAGGAGGAACACCTGCCAGACGTCCGCGCTCGCTTTCCGGAGATCACGCGTGCGCGGCGGTACCGCGCAACCGATGGCGAGGAGCCGCGCTACCTCGTCGTCTACGAGTACGACGTCGCCAGCGAGGACGAGCTCAACAGCCTGGCCAGCCCGGACAACCCGAAGCGCCAGGAGCTCTGGAAGCTGTACGACGAGAGCGTCGGCCGCTTCGCCCAGCGCAGCCGCCGGGCCTTTTGGCAGATCCAGGAATAGCTCGCCTTGCGTTTCGGGCTGCAGCTTCCGACCTACGGGGCGGGCGCTGACCCACACACGATCGTGGAGGTCGCGAGGCGCGGCGAGGAGCTGGGCTTCGACTCGGTGTGGGTGAACGACCATGTGCTGGTCCCGTCCACCCTGCCGCGCTATGCGGAGATCCTCGAGGCGCTGACCACCCTGGTGTGGGTGGCGGCCCACACCGAGCGCCTGCGGCTTGGGACGTCCGTGCTGATCCTGCCGCAGCGGGATCCGATCCTCGCCGCCAAACAGCTCGCCACGCTGGACGTCCTGTCGGGCGGGCGCGTGATCGCCGGGCTGGGCGCGGGCTACGTGACTGAGGAATTCGAGTTCCTGGGCGCTTCCTTCGAGCAGCGCGGGAAGCGGATCGAGGAGCAGATCGCGCTGTTGCGCGCCCTGTGGGGTGGAGCGCGCTCCTTCGATGGCGAGACGGTCCGCTTCGAGGACGCGCTGTTCGGGCCGCTGCCGCCGCAGGGCGCGGCGCTCCCCATCTGGATCGGTGGCTCGTCCCGCTCAGCCATGCGCCGTGCCGCCACCCTGGCGGACGCCTGGCATCCGGCCCACCTCGACCGCGCGACTCTGGCCGAGAAGCGCAAGGAGCTGGAGGAGCTCGCGCAGGGGCGGCCCGTGGGGATAAACCTCAAGCTGCGCGTGGCCCTGTGGGGCGCGCCGCCGCCCGCCCCGGGCTATCAGATGGTCGGCGACGCCACCCGCGTGCGCGACGAGCTGGCCGCGTACGCGAGCGACGGACTCGACGACTTCATGGTCGTCTTCCCGAACGAGACCATCGAGGAGTTCCGCGAGATGATGGAGCTGTTCGCGGCAGAGGTGATGCCGGCGTTCTAGTCGACCATCGTGAGGCCGCCGCTCACGCTGAGCACCTGGCCCGTGATGAACGAGGCGCGGTCGGACGCGAAGAACGCGACGGCGTCGGCGATCTCCTCCGGGCGCGCCAGGCGCCCGAACGGGATGGCGCGGACGAGCGCGTCCTGCATCTTGTCGGTGTGCTTGTGAAAGAGGGGAGTGTCCGTCGGGCCGGGGCAGACGCAGTTCACGTTGATCGTGTAGCGCGCGAGCTCGCGGGCGAGTGATTTGGTGAACGCGATCACGCCGCCCTTGGTGCCCGCGTAGACCGTCTCCCGGCTGCTGCCGACGCGCCCGGCATCGCTGGCGATGTTGACGATGCGGCCGCTCTCGTTCTCGATCATCGGATCGATGAAGGCACGTGTGACGGTGACCGGCCCGAGGAAGTTCACCGCGACGAGCTTGTCCCACACGGCGGGCTCGTTGTCGACGAACAGCTCGGGCTGGCCCCAGCCGGCGTTGTTCACGAGCACCGATGCGGGCCCGAGCTTCTCGTCCACCGCCGAGCGCAGGGCCTGCACGGATTCGCTGCTCGTCACATCGAGCTGGAAAGCCGCGGCGCTGCCGCCTCTGTCGGTGATCAGCTTGGCCGTGCCGGCAGCAGCCTCTAGGTCGATGTCGGATACGGCTACGGAGTGACCAGCGTCGGCCAGCGCCTGCGCGATCGCCGCGCCAATGCCTCCGCCGGCGCCGGTCACGACGGCTGTCGATGTCGAATCAGGGCTCATCACGTCGTATTAAACTGATTGAGCGCTCGTTCAGCTACGTTGAGCAGGCGCTCTATCTCATGGCCCAGGGAGTGAGGGAGGCAGTCGCCCGGTGGAGAAGGAGAGCTTCCGCGTCAATCTGCTCGTGATCGGCGCCGGCATGACGGGCCTCACGGCGGCGGCGGCGGCCGCCCGCCGCGGCCTCGACGTACTCGTGGTGGAAAAGGCGCCGGAGATCGGCGGCTCCGCGGCGCTCTCGGAGGGCTACATGTGGACGGCGCCCACGCTCGAGGCGCTCCAGTGGGAGGACCCGGACTGCGATCCGGTGCTCTGCCGCGCGCTCGCGGATCACTTTCCCGACGGCATCGAATGGGTGCGCTCTCTCGGCGTCGAGCTCTCGGACGAGATCACCGGGATCTACCACATCGGCCGGGGATATCAGGCCGACATCGGCACCTATCTCGCCCGCTGCAAATCCGTGCTCGAGGCGGCCGGCGGCTGGATCTCCACCCAGGTGCAGGTCCGGGAGCTGCGCCAGGAGGAGGGAAGGGTGACCGGCGCGCTCGCGCTCGATCGCGACGGCGGCGAGGTCGAGATCGCCGCCGACTGGACACTGCTCGCCACGGGGGGCTTCCCAGCCGATCCCGAACTGCGCCGCACCTACCTCGGGCCGGGCGCCGACCACCTGCTCCTGCGCGCGAACCCCCACAGCACGGGCGACGGACTGCGGCTGGGAACCTCAGTCGGCGCGCAAATCGCCGGCGGGCAGGGGCTCTACGGCCACCTGATCGCAGCGCCGCTCGAGGCCTTCGAGCCGAAGGACTACCTCAACTTCGCTCAGCTCCACAGCGGCTACTGCCTGCTGGTGAACCGGAGCGGCGAGCGCTTCACCGACGAATCGCTCGGCGACCACGTGAACAACCAGGCCGTGCTGCGCCAGCCCGAGGGCCGGGCGCTCCTGATCGGTGACGAGTACGCGCGGCGCACGCACGTCATGTCTGCCTACATCAAGGGCATGGACGTGATGGACAAGCTCGAGTTCGCCGGCGCGGCGGGCGCCAACTATGCGGTGGCGGAGACATTCGGCGCGCTCGCGCAGAGCGCGGCGGGGTGGGGGTACGACGCCGCCGGCGTGGAGCGCACGCTGGCGAACTACGCGGAGTCACCGCCCGCGTCGCTCTCGCCGCCGAGCGAGCGCTACTCGCCGGCGCTCGACGAGCCGCCCTACTTCGCGCTGGAGGTACAGCCCGCGATCACGTTCCCGTACGCGGGCCTCGCAACCGACATCGACGGGAAGGTGCTCGGCGACGACGGCCCGATCGAGGGACTGCTCGCCGGCGGTGTGGACGTGGGCGGCGTGTACAAGCGCGGTTACGCGGGCGCGCTCGCGCGCGGCCTGGTGTCCGGCCTGCGGGCGGCGATCACCGCCGCCGGGGAGCCGAGCTGGCGGAGCGCGGCCGCCGTGGACGACGCGCAGGCGCCTTGACGGCGGCTCGGGTCAGCGCCTCGTAGCGCTTCTCCTGACCCGGCGCGAGGATCGCCTTGACCGTCAGCGCGGTCTCGGCCGCGATGTAGGTGTCGAGGTCCACGTGCCCCTTCAGGCGCCAGTGCTTGAGCGCCCACGCGTGGGCCAGAACCGTCAGGTTGTGAGCCACCAGCTCGGTGTCGCACGGGTCTATGAGCCCAGCCTGCTGCGCGTCCTCGAGGCACTCGCGCAGGAGACCGGTGGTCTCGACCTCCAGCGCCATGATCCGCTTGCGCCCCTCGTCGGACAGGCTCTTGCTCTCGCGGTACGTGAGCACCGTGGCGTAGCGCCGCGAATCGACGATCCGGCAGTACGCGTCGAAGCCCGCGGCAAGGCGCTCGACCGGATCCTCGTGCCCCTCCATGGCCAGCGGCAGGTCCTGGCGGTACGCGTCAAGGATGTCCACGATCACGAGGAGCAGGATGTCCGACTTGTCCTCGACGTACTGGTAGATCGTCCCGACGCTGAGGCCCGCTTCCCGCGCGAGCGCGTTCACGGTCATCTTGTGGAAGCCGTGCTCCTCCATGAGGCGCGTGGCGGCTTCGACGATCTGGGCTCGGCGCCACTGGGCCCGCGCCTCCCGGACCGCCTCGGGGCCCGGCCGCGGTTTGTCATTCGAACGCGTTTGCACGTCGCTCCATTCGAGCTGAACGACTATTCACTCTAGTTGAATGCAGGTAGGCTTTTCATGCGCCGTCGGTGCAGCCGCCATTAAGTTCGAATGACGTTCTAAACTTTCGGAACCGTGAGCCCAGAAGATCAGCGCCCCTACAGCTCAGCCGTAGCTGTGGAACGTGCGGCGGACCTCCTGTTCCTCATCGCCGAGAAGGAGGAGGCCTCGCTGACCGAGCTGGCCCGCGCGATCGGGTCAAGCGGCAGCGCGGTGCACCGCATACTCACGGCGCTCAAGAACAAGGGCCTCATCCAGCAGGCGGAGGAGAACGGCCCCTACACGCTGTCGTGGTCGATCCTCGGCCTGACGCAGCGGCTGACCGCGCGGGCCGACCTGCGCACGATCTCGCGTCCTCACATGGTCGCGCTCCGCGACCTCACCGAGGAGACCGTGACGCTCAACGTGCGCTCCGGCTTCGATCGCGTCTGCATCGACTACGTCGAGGGCATCCACGAGGTGCGCTGGCACCAGAACATCGGGCAGATCTCCCCGTTCTACGCGGGCGCGACGGGCAAGGCGCTGATGGCGTACCTGTCCGCGGACGAGCTGAAGGACTTCTTCCGCACCGTGAAGCTGCGGAAGATCACCCCCTACACCATGACCAAGCGCGACGAGATCCTCGCCGAGCTCGAGTCGATCCGGACGCAGGGCTACTCGACCGGCACCCAGGACCGGGTTTTGGGTGTGGCCGCGATGGCCGCGCCGATCTTCAACCCACCCGGCCGGGCATCGGCCACGCTGACGATCGCCGGCCCGTCGGAGCGCTGCTCGCCCGCCCGGCTGAAGGAGTGGGCCACGCCACTCACCGAGGCCACGCGAAGGATCTCCGAGCAGGTGTTCGAGGCCTCCATGGGGCCCGATGACGAGGAGTCCGAGCCGGCGATGGTCAGCAGCGCGGGACGCCGGTGAGCTCCAGGGCCCTGCGGGAGCTGATCGAGGCTCCGGAGATCGCGGTTCTGCCGGGGGTCTACGACGGCTACAGCGCGCGGCTGTCCGAGCGCGCGGGCTTCAAGGCGGGCTTCATCACCGGCTCCGGCGTCTCGGAGAGCCGGCTGGGCCAGCCCGACGTCGGGCTCGCCGGGTTCGCCGAGGCCGTGCAGGCGGCGCGAGAGCTTGCCGCATGCGTTGAGATCCCGCTGTTCGCGGACGCCGACACCGGCTACGGCAACTCGGTCAACGTCTTCTACACGACGAGAGGGTTCGAGGACGCGGGCGTTGCGGGGATGATGATCGAGGACCAGACCTGGCCGAAGCGCTGCGGCCATCTCGCCGGCAAGGAGCTGATCCCGGCCGAGGAGATGGTGGGCAAGGTGGCCGCCGCCGTCGCGGCACGGCGGGACGACGACTTCGTGATCATGGCTCGTACCGATGCCGCCGGTCCGCTCGGCATAGATGCCGCGGTGGAGCGGGGAAACATGTACGTCCGCGCCGGTGCCGACCTGCTGTTCGCTGACGCCGTGCTCACCGCCGAGGACATCCAGACGTTCGCGGACGGGGTCGACGGGCCGGTGTGCGTGAACATGGGCTTTGGAATCCGGCAGCGCTCCACGACGCCGCTGCTTTCGCCGCGCCAGCTGCAGGAGCTGGGCGTGGCCGTGATGATCGCGCCGCGCATGCTCACCGCGGCGGCCGCGCGCGGCATGGAGCTGGCGCTGGAGGCCCTCGCCGAGTCGGTGCGGACGGGCCAGGTGGTCGACCGCGGCGACCTCCTGTTCTCGTTCGAGGAGATTCACGACGTGATGGGCATGGGCCACATCCAGGAGCTCGAGCGCCGTTTCCTCGCAGAGGAGCAGCTCGCCGGCAAGTACGGCGCGAGCGAATGAGCCGCGCCAAGCTCGACGTCAAGGAGGCATTCCCGGAGATCGACCTAATCCAGAGCGACGACCTCCGGCAGAAGGTCATCGCTGTGTGGGAGGACGTCTGGGAGCAGTCGAAGTTCGAGCGCCTCGAGGATCTGCCGATCGGCCCGAAGATCCCTTATCCGCATCTGCCGCACAACCGCGCGGTTGTGACGATGGCCGTGGCCATGGCGGACGCGCTCGACCGCTTCCACAGCGTGAAGGTGGACCGCGACGTGCTCGTCGCGGCAGCGCTGCTCCAGGACGCGAGCAAGCTCGTGGAGCTCACCCCGATCGAGGGCGGCGTTGAACAGACCGAGATCGGCCGCTCGTTCCAGCACGCGTTCTGGGCCTGCCACAAGGCGCTCGAGCATGGGGTGCCGCTCGAGATCTGCGAGATCGTGCTGAACCACACCCCCGACTCGGCTCAGCTGCCGCGCACGCTGGAGGGAAAGATCCTCTGGTACGCGGATCAGCTCGATGTGATCGCCGTGTTCGGCGACCGCTGGGTCAAGCACCTCTTCATCACTCGCTGAGCCTGCACTAGATCGCGCCGCCCCGGTCGAGCGCCACGAGAGCGTCCAGGGGTTCGAGGTGCGACCAGCGCGCCAACTCGGCGAGCGTGACGGCCGCCCCGTCGTCGCCGCCGAGGATGGTCACCTCGTCACCCACCGCCGCGGAGGCCGGCCCGAGGTTGAGGGTGGCGTGCTCGAGCGAGATCGAGATGACGGACGCGCGCTGCCCACGGTGAACGAGCTCGGGCCCGCAGCCGACATCCATCAGGTTGCCGCCCGAGCGCCCGAAGGGGATCACAACTGTGGTGTCGCCGGCGCGCACCAGGTGCCGGCCACCGGCGCCAATTCGCGCAACCGCCGTGTGGGTGTTCACGTGCACCACCCGCGTGCTCACCCCGCGGAGCACCCGCTCGAGGCCCCACGAGCCGGCATCTCCCACCGCGGGGAGGAGGCCGTAGAGGAGCCGTCCGGTGCAGACCGCGTTGCCCACGAGCGGCAGACCGGCCGACACACCCGGGCTGGACAGCGCCTGCACGATCGGGAACTCCACGCCCCGGTCTCGCAGCCGCTCCACCAGCGACTCGAAGCGTTCGAGGCCGGCGCGTGCCCAGCGCTCGCCGCCCTCGTCTCCGAACGGGAGATGGGTGTACAGGCCCTCGATCGCCACACCGGCGGGGAGCAGCGTGCCCGTGATCACGTCTTCCGCTTGTTCGAGCGGCAATCCGAGGCGGCCCAGGCCGCAGTCCACCTTCACGAACACCGGGCTCATGCGGGCGGCGGCGCCGGCCACCACGCGCGCGGTCTCCACATTCGCGACCGTCACGGTCATCCCACGGGCAGAGAGGGCGGGCGCCGCAGCGGGCATGTGGCCGCCGAACAGCAGGATCTGGCACTCGACGCCGGCCTTCCTCAACCGGATTGCGTCGCCGATCGACGCCGTCGCGACGGCATCCACGCCCAGGCGCTCCAGCTCGCCCACCACGTGCAGCACCCCGTGGCCGTACGCGTTTGCCTTCACCGAATAGATGGGCTTGGTGCCGGCGGGGAGCCGCTCGACGATGCGCTCATGGTTGCGCCGCAGTGCGCCCAGGTCCACGTCGACCCGCAGCGGGTCGTGGGAGTTGTGAGCTTGCCGCTCCACGTCAGAGCTCGACCGCGGCCGGGAACTCGAGCGACAGGGCCTTCGCCAGGTCCGACAGCAGGGCGACGGTGGCATCCGCGAGCGGGATGCCCAGGACCGCGGCGTCCGCGGCGGCGCGTTCCTCCGGCTCGCCGGGCATCAGAACCTCCTCGTATCCCGGCGCGGGGTCCACGGACTTCATCGCCTCGGCCAGGCGGCCGAGTCCTGCGGTGAACACGTCGTGGCCGGCAAATGCCTCCGTGTCGAGCGCGATGAAGATCTGGCTCTGATTGCCCACGACCGCGCCTGGGCGGGGGATCGCCTCGCCGGTCATGCTGGTGTTGAGCAGCTCCGGACTGAGCCGGGAGCCGGACAGCACGCTCGTGAGGATCTCCACCAGCAGTGCGATCCCGTAGCCCTTGTAGCCCCCGGACGCGAGCAGCGCTCCGGTCAGAGCCGCGGTGGGGTCTGTGGTGGGCAACCCGTCCGGGGCGATGGCCCAGTTGTCCGGAATCGTCTCGCCCGCCATCTCGGCGAGCTTGATGCGCCCGCGCGCCACGACGCTCTGCGCCATGTCGAGCACGAGTGGCTCGCGGCCGGCCGCGTGCGGAGCGCCGAGTGCAAAGGGGTTGTTGCCGATTGCCGCAGAGGCGCCGCCGAACGGCGCCATCACTGCAGGCGTGTTGGAGGCGGCGAACGCCACGTAGCCGGCGCGCGCCGCTCGCCTCACATAGTGGGCGGCGGCGCCGAAGTGCGCGCAGCGCTGCGCCACCGCCACGCCCACACCGAGGTCGGCGGCGCGTTCGATGGCCAGGTCCATGGAGAAGTTGGCGGTGACGGCGCCAAATGCCTGCTCACCGTCCACATAGGCGGTTGCTCCCTTGGTCTGGATGACGGAGGGGCTGGCGCTCGGGTCCACCTCGCCCAGCTCCACCTGGCGGCGGTATGACGGCAACCGCACGACGCCGTGGGTGCCGACGTTGCGGGCGTCGGCTTCCACGAGGCTGAGCGCCACTGCTCGCGCCGTTTGGCCCGAAGCTCCGACGCGAGTGACCGCCTGCTCCGCGAAGCGGAGCAAGTCCGCCTCCCGAAACCGGCTTCGGCTTGGTTTGGCCGGCGATCTGCTCTCTGAGTTTGACATTGGCTACGGTTTCTGACAGAAATTTAGAACGCGGATCTAAGAAATGATAATTCCCGGAGAGATTAAGCGTTGATCGCGATTGCCGTGGACATCGGCGGGACCTTCACGGACGTCGTTGCCGCGGACCTGGATACTGGCCTCTACCACACCGCCAAGGTGCCGAGCACCCCGGCGCGGCTCGTGGAGGCGGTCGGCGTGGGGGCGACGCAGGTGCTGGCCCAGGCGGGTGCCGACCCTGCCTCGGTCGAGCGCTTCATCCACGGCACGACGGTGGGCACCAACGCCGTTCTCGAGGGGAAGGGCGCGGTGACGGCCGTGCTGACCACCGACGGCTTCGAGGACGTCCTCGAAATCGGGCGCATGCGCCGGACGGCCATGTACGACCTCTTCATGGATCCCGAGACGCCGGCGCAGATCGCGCCCAAGCG
>Ga0068852_100002434_pt1 | contig 12813 bp, 11 predicted proteins | sample KBSCornC22_FD_66594 | JGI IMG/M metagenome (GOLD analysis project Ga0068852, IMG submission 66594) | Corn rhizosphere microbial communities from Kellogg Biological Station, Michigan, USA - KBS Corn C2-2 | ecosystem: Host-associated > Plants > Roots > Rhizosphere > Soil ... | reverse complement strand
TATCGGTTATCGACAGCGTGCGCGCATACGGGACCCACATGCGATTGCGACGGCCTGTGACCTCACGGCATGGCCGATTCGCACGCGTTTGAAACACCCTCCCGAGGTCCAACACCACATTCCAAGGCACAGGAAAGAAGGATGGACCGAGTCGTGATCAGCAAGCGCGTGCTCGATCGACTGATACGCGCAAAACTCATGCAGCTCGAGGAGTGCCTCGAGGTGCAACCGCTTCCGGTGATCGCCTCGCCGCGCAATGGCGCCGGTTGCAACTGGATGATCCCGGGTTGGACCGGGGATGTCGGTGCGGTCGGCATCTGCACCGCGCAGATGCAGGGTTACCTCGAGTTCCTGCGCGGCCAGTTCGACATCGTCGACCCCTGAGCCGACGGGACTAGTCCTCGCTCGGCCTCAGGATGGCGTGGCGCAGGCGCTTCAACTGCTCCGAAGCGGTGGAGAAGGTAAGCGCCAGGTCGTGAAGGGTAGCGTGGTTGTTCTCGCTGCCGAGGAACTTGAGGTCGAGCGCGCGGAAATCCACGGCGAGGTCGCCGATGTCGCTCACCGCCTGCACCGCGCAGGCGGGGCAGCCTTCCGGGAGCTTCGCCATGTCGGAAGGCAGCAGCGTGTCGCAATACTCGCGCATCACCGCGATGAGCGCCTCCTCGGTGCGGGTGGCCTCGATGAGGGGTCGCCAACGTTCGAATCGGATCATGGTGCCCTCGTCCATTTTTCCTCCGTTGACACCACCTTAACGCGGCCGGCGCCATGCGGGCAGGCCGCGGCGTTGCCGATGTAATACCGCGGGATGAACAAGTCGCAAGGTGACGATCATCCCGCCCCGTCCCCCGAAAAGCCCGTGGCTCTCCATCCCGTCCGGCGTCGGCCAAGGCCGGGGGCGCGCGTCGGCGATGTGCTTAAGCCCATGGGGCCTGCGCTGCGAGGCTCATCGATCACAACGAACCGGCAAGCTCGAGGCTCTGAACACATGTCGATGGCAGTCAGGCGGGGAGAGGTCGTGGCACAACAACAGGATTACGGATTCGGCACGCGGGCCGTTGGCCCCTGGTTCGACAGGCGTCGCATCGACGTCCGGGAACCGGGAGAAATAGGCTTCTGGGCCAAGTTCTTCGGTGTCGAGGAGATCGCCATCCTGAAGGCGGTCGACAAGGTCGGCACCGAGGCGCGCCGCGTGCGCAAGTACCTGCAGGAGTCCCACCTGCTGCACTGACCCGTCCTGGGGATTGGCGCGCGGCTGCGATGGTGATAATATTGTCACCATCCCCCATTGCCGCGTTCGCCGATGGAATCCGAGCTGACGGCCCGCCAGGCCGAGATACTCCAGGTCATCCGTGACCATATCGCCCAGGAGGGGCGCCCGCCTTCGCGGCCGGAATTGGCGCGGCTGCTGGGCGTCGCCTCGACCAACGGCATCTTCAAGCACCTGGCGGCACTGGAAAGGAAGGGCGCCATCGAGCTCGCTCCCGGCTCGGCCCGCGGCATCCGCGTAAAAGAGGAGGGCGGCCTGCCCCTGGTCGGCACCGTGGCCGCCGGCAGCCCGATCCTCGCCATCGAGAACATGCTCGGCCGCTATCCGGTGGATCCGAACCTTTTCAACCCGCGCGCGGATTACCTCCTCCAGGTCCGTGGCCTGAGCATGCGCGACGAAGGCATCCTCGACGGCGACTGGATCGTGGTCCATCGCACGAGCGAGGCCCGCAACGGCCAGCTCGTCGTCGCCCGCGTGGGCGACGATGTCACGGTCAAGCGGCTCAAGCTGCGGGGCCACAAGGCCGAGCTCATCCCCGCCAACCCGGATTTCCAGACCCTGCACCTGGATCTCCACCACGATGCGCTCAACATAGAAGGTGTCGCGGTGGGCGTCATCCGCAACCTGAACGTGCGCCCGTGAAAGCCAGCGTCGCGGAGCTCGCGAAGCTGCCGGGCATCTGGCGCGGCGGCGAGCTCGAGCAGGTCCTCCATCCCGTCCACCCCACCGGGCACGCCGCGCTCGATGCGCAGCTTCCGGGCGGCGGCTGGCCCTCCGGCACGCTCTCCGAAGTGCTGCACGAAGGGGTCGGCATCGGCGAGGTGGCATTCCTCGCGGGCGCCCTGGCGCGCGCGAGCGAAGGCGAGAGGCTGGTGGCCTGGATCAACGCCCCCCATCTTCCCTATGCGCCCGCGCTGCGGGAGCTCGGCATCCCGCTCGAACGCTGCCTCGTCGTGCGCCCGGCCAATCGCGAGGATGCGTTGTGGGCCGCGGAGCAGTCGCTGAGATCCGGTGCCTGCGGCGCGGTCATGCTGTGGCTCGGCGAATCGCAGCGCGGCGAGGATTACGCGTCGCTGCGCCGGCTGCAGATGGCGGCGGAGGGCGGCCGCGCCATGGCCGTGCTCTACCGTCCGACGGCCGCGGAGAAGCTTTCGACACCCGCGCATTTGCGCGTGTCCCTCGCGCGCGGCGCAGGCGTGCTGCGCATCCGCATCCCCAAGCGGCGCGGACCGCCGCTGCTCGAACCCGTCTGCCTCTGCCTCGGCTTCGCGCCGCGCGCCGTACCGGATGCGCCCGCGAGCCTTTCCGCTCCCGTCACGCTGCCCGAACGCGCGCGCGCACTGCAGCTCGTCCCGCGCTGAAGGACAGCGCATGCTCTGGATCGCGCTCGAGCTGCCCGCATTGCCTTTGCAGATTGTCGAGCGTGCCGGCGTTTCCACCATTCCCCTGGTGGTGAGCGAGGGACCGGCGCAACGCCCGCTGGTCGTTTGCGCCAACGAGGCGGCACGCGCGGCGGGCATTCGCGAAGGACAGGCGGTGGCCGCCGCGAAGGCGTTGGTGGGCGAGCTGATCGTGGTGCCGCGCGATGTGGCCTCCGAGCGCGCGAACCTCGAGCGGCTCGCCGCGTGGGCCGGGCAGTTCACGCCGATGTCGTGCCTGGATGGACAAGGCATCGCGCTCGAGGTCGAATCCTGCCTGCGGCTCTTCGACGGGCACGCGAAGCTCACCGCGGCGATCGCGCGCGGCGTGCGCACGCTGGGCTTCCATGCAGCGCTGGGCGTGGCACCCACGCCGCTCGCCGCTCGCGTCTTCGCGCGCGCGGAGGCGCAGGGGCGGGCGGTGCGCGCGTGCCTCACGCTCGCTGAATTGCCGCAACGCGTGGCCGAGCTTCCCCTTTTCCTCCTCGACTGGCCCGCAAAGACGCTCGCGCGCCTCACGGATCTCGGCGTGCTGCGCCTGCGCGACATGCTCGAGCTGCCCGCCGAAGGTGTCGCGCGCCGCTTCGGCCCGGAGATCGCGCTGTCAATCGATCGCCTGATGGGCCGCGTGGGAGATCCGCGGCTGCCCTACGAGCCGCCGCCGCGCTTCCGTTCGCGCCTCGAGCTGCCGGCCGAAGCCGATGGCGTCGATGCGCTGCTCTTTCCGCTGCGCCGGCTGCTGGCGGAGATGGAAGGGGCGTTGCGCGGACGCGGCGCGGGCGTGCAGCGCCTCACGCTCACGCTCGAGCATGTGCGGCGCGCGCGCACGCGGCTCGGCCTCGAATTCGCTTCTCCCGAGCGCGAGGCTGGCTTCATCCTCGCCATCGCGCGCGAGCGGCTGGGAAGGTTGAGCCTCGCGTCTCCCACGTGCGCGATCGAAGTGCGCGCCGATGCGCTGCTGCCGCATGCGCCGCGGGCCGGCACGTGGCTGCCCGGCGCCGCGGAGCTGGCCATCGATCGCGAGCGGCTCGTCGAGCGGCTGGCGGCGCGGCTCGGGCGCGATCGGGTGTTCGGCATCGCAGTCGCCGACGATCACCGGCCGGAGAAGGATTGGGCACCGGCCCGCGCCGCTGCGACGACGCGTCATTCCCGCGAAGGCGGGAATCCAATCACCCCAATTGGGTCCCCGCCTTCGCGGGGACGACACCTTCCCATCACCCGCCCCGCGTGGCTCCTCAACCGTCCGCAGCGCCTCATCACGCACGACGGCATCCCCGCCTGGCAGGGCGAGCTCACGCTGCACGCGGGTCCCGAGCGCATCGAGTCCGGCTGGTGGGATGGCGAGGAAGTGCGGCGCGACTATTACGTGGCGCTCAATCCGCGCGGCGAGGCGGCCTGGATCTTCCGCGAGCATCGCGACCTCGCCTCGTGGTACCTGCATGGCGTGTTCGCGTAACCATGGTTCCCGGCTACGCGGAGCTCCACTGCCTCACCTGCTACAGCTTCCTCCGCGGCGCTTCCGGGCCGGAAGAGCTCGTGCATCGTGCGGTCGAGCTCGGCTATCGCGCGCTGGCCATCACGGACGAGTGCTCCGTCGCGGGTGTCGTGCGCGCGCACGTGGCCGCGAAGGAAGCCGGCCTCCAGCTCATCATCGGCAGCGAGCTCACGCTCGTGGATGGCGTGAAGCTGGTGCTGCTCGCCACGAGCCTGCGCGGCTACGAGACCCTCTGCGAGACCATCACGCTCGCGCGCCGTGCCGCGCCCAAAGGCGAATACCGCCTCGATCGCACGGATATTCCCGCACGTCCCGAGGGACTGCTCGCCTTGTGGATCCCGCCGGCCGGTGCCTGCGCGGAAGGTGACGAGCTCCTCGCGACGGCCAGCTGGATCGCGGAGCATTTTCGCGGCAATGCCTGGCTCGCGGTCGAGCTGCATCGCGGTGCCAACGACGCGGCGCGCATCGAGGCGCTGGAAGCGCTCGCGCGGAAGGCGGGGCTGCCGTGCGTGGCGGCGGGCGACGTGCACATGCACGTGCGCGAGCGAAAGCGCCTGCAGGACGTGATGAGCGCGATCCGCCTGCAATGTCCGCTGCAGGCCGCGGGACGCAAGCTCCAGCCCAACTCGGAGCGCTACCTGCGCACCATCGGCCGGCTGTCGAACATCCATCCGGCGCGCCTCCTCGCGGCGACTCTCGACGTGGCCAGCCGCTGCGCGTTCTCGCTCGACGAGATCCGCTACGAATATCCGCAGGAGCTGGTGCCGGCCGGGGATACGCCCGCGACGCACCTGCGCAAGCTCACGTTCGCGGGCCTCGAGCGGCGCTATCCCGCGGGCGCGCCGGCTGCCGTCGTCGAGACCGTCGAGCATGAGCTGAGGCTCATCGAGGAGCTCGCGTACGAGCCGTTCTTCCTCACCGTGCAGGACATCGTCGCGTTCGCACGCAGCAAGGAGATCCTCTGCCAGGGACGCGGCTCGGCTGCGAACTCGGCCGTCTGCTACTGCCTCGGCATCACCGAGGTCGATCCCGGCCGCATGTCGGTGCTGTTCGAGCGCTTCATCTCGAAGGAGCGCAACGAGCCGCCCGACATCGACGTCGATTTCGAGCACCAGCGCCGCGAGGAAGTGATCCAGTACATCTACGAAAAGTACGGCCGCGAGCGCGCCGCGATCACCGCGGTGGTGATCACCTACCAGCCGCGCAGCGCCCTGCGCGACGTCGGCAAGGCGCTCGGCCTGTCGCTCGACCAGGTCGACATGCTGGCCAAGTCCATGTCGTGGTGGGACAACCGCGCGGCGCTCGAGAAGCGCCTCGCCGAATCGGGCTTCGATCTCGCGAGCGGCGTCATCCGCCAGGTGATCGAGGTCACGCAGGAGCTCGTGGGCTTCCCGCGGCATCTCTCGCAGCATCCGGGCGGCTTCGTGATCGACAACCGGCGCCTCTCGCGCCTCGTGCCGGTCGAGAACGCCACCATGCCCGGCCGCACGGTGATCCAGTGGGACAAGGACGACCTCGATGCGCTCGGCCTGCTGAAGGTCGATGTGCTGGGGTTGGGGATGCTGTCGTGCATAAGGAGGGCGATAGACCTGGTGAATGGGTATAGGGCCAGATTGGATCCCGGGCCATCGTCGCGTTGCGACGCCCGGGATGACGCATCGGCGCGATTGCTCTCGATGTCCAGCATTCCCCCCGAAGACCCCCGCGTCTACGACATGATCTGCCGCGCGGACACCATCGGCGTCTTCCAGATCGAGTCGCGCGCGCAGATGTCGATGCTGCCGCGGTTGAAGCCGCGCGAGTTCTACGACCTGGTGATCGAGGTCGCGATCGTGCGCCCCGGCCCGATCACGGGGCGCATGGTGCATCCGTACCTGCGGCGGCGCGAGGGCAAGGAGCCGGTCACGTATGCGAGCCCCGAGGTTCGATCGGTGCTGGAGCGCACGCTGGGCGTCTCCATCTTCCAGGAGCAGGTCATGCAGCTCGCGGTCGTGGCCGCAGGCTTCACCGCCGGCGAAGCGGACCGGTTGCGCCGTGCGATGGCGGCATGGCGGCGACGCGGCGGCATCGAGCCGTTTCGCGAGAAGCTCGTGAACGGCATGCTGCAGCGCGGCTACTCGAAGGAGTTCGCCGAGCAGATCTTCCAGCAGATCCAGGGCTTCGGGGAGTACGGCTTCCCCGAATCGCACGCCGCGAGCTTCGCGCTGCTGGTGTACGTGTCGAGCTGGCTCAAGTGCCACGAACCGGCTGCCTTCGCCGCGGCGCTGCTGAACAGCCAGCCCATGGGCTTCTATTCGCCCTCGTCGATCGTGCAGGATGCGAAGCGCCACGGCGTGGAGCTGCGGCCGGTGGATGTGCAGGTGAGCGACGTGGATTGCTCGCTGGAAGCGAACGGCGGTGCATTCCCTGCACTGAGGCTCGGGCTCGCGATGGTCAAGGGACTCAAGCTCGAATCGGCGAAGCGACTCATGGCCGCCCGCGCACACGGGCCTTTCATCTCGACCGAGGACCTCGCGCGCCGCGCACAGCTCGATCGCGGCGACCTGAGCGCGCTCGCCGCGGCCGACGCGCTCGCGAGCCTCGCGGGCCACCGCCGCGAGGCGCTGTGGGAGACGCTCGGCGTCGACGAGCCCACGCGCCTCGGCATGCCGGCGGTGCAGGTGGCGCCGCCGCCGCTCGCCGCGCCGACCGAAGGCGAGGAGATCGTCGGCGACTACGGCACGCTGGGCCTCACCTTGCGCCGCCATCCGCTGGCACTGCTGCGCAGCCGCCTCGACCGGAAAAAAATCCGCACCGCGCACGACATCGCCAACGCGAGGCATGGCCAGCTCGTTCGCGCCGCCGGCATCGTCACGTGCCGCCAGCGTCCCGCCACGGCGAGCGGCGTCATCTTCGTCACGCTCGAGGACGAGACCGGGTACGTGAACCTGGTGGTGTGGAACGATCTCGCCGAGAAGCAACGCCGCGAGCTGCTCGCCTCGAAGCTGCTCGCTGTGAGCGGCCAGGTGCAGCGCGAAGGCCTCGTCGTGCACGTGCTCGCGCGCTGGCTCGAGGACCTGAGCCCGATGCTGGGACGGCTCGCGACTTCGAGCCACGACTTCCACTAAGCATTCGCACGCGGGGCAAAGCCCGCTGACGGGCGCACATGGAGCCCGGGTACAATCCCGCCCGTGGACGCCCCGCGCACGATTCGCCTGCTCGCATGCCTCGTGTGCATTGCGGTGCCCACGCTTGTTCGTGCGCAGCCGCAGCCCGAGCGCCTCGCCGGGCTTTCGCTGGAAGAGCTCTCGCTCGAGCAGCTCGCCGAGATCCGCATCACCTCCGTCTCCCGCCGCGAGGAGCGCCTCGCCGGCGCGGCGGCCTCGATCTACGTGATCACGTCCGAGGACATCCGCCGCTCCGGCGTGACCAACATCGTGGACGTGCTGCGCCTCGCCCCCAATCTCTTCGTCGGCCGCGGCGACAGCAACCAGGCGATCATCGGCGCGCGCGGGCAATACGCCGGTACCTCGAACAAGATGCTCGTGCTGGTCGACGGCCGCACGATCTATACGCCGCTCTTCTCGGGCGTCTTCTGGGACCAGCAGGATTTCGTCCTCGAGGACATCGAGCGCATCGAGGTGATCAGCGGCCCGGGCGCGACCCTCTGGGGCAGCAACGCGGTGAACGGCGTCATCAACATCACCACGCGGCGGGCCACGCGCGATGGCAAGGGGGTGGCGGTGGGTTTCGCCGGCGACTTCGAGCGTGGCGCCGTGCTGCGATCGACGGCACCCCTGGGCGACGACGCCGCCTATCGCGTCTATGCGAAGTACCGCCAGACGGACGAGCGCCGTCTCGACACGGGCGCGCCCGCACAGGACCGCGCCGAACGCTCGCTCGCCGGCATCCGCGCCGACTGGGAGCGCGGCACGCGCAGCGCCAGCTTCGAGGCCGAAGCCTACAAGGCCCTCGTCGGCAACCTCGGCGGCGACCGCGACATGACCGGGGCGCACGTGCTCGGGCGCTGGCAGGACGAGCTCGCGCAAGGCTCGCACCTGCGGATGCAGGGCTACTACGATCACACGGAGCGCCTGCACCAGGGCAGCTTCGCGGAGAAGCTCGACATCCTCGACCTGGATGTGCAGCACGAACGGCCCGGCGCCGCGCACACCCTGGTCTCGGGCGGCGGTTACCGCGCGGCGCGCGACAACGTCGACAACACGGCGGTGATCGGCTTCGACCCCGCGCTCGCTTACCAGTGGTGGGCCAACGCCTTCGTGCAGGACGAATGGGCGCTCGCGAAGGACCTGCAGCTCACCTTCGGCCTCAAGGGCGAGCGCAATCCTTATACCGGCGTCGAGTGGCTGCCGAACGCGCGCTTCACGTGGCGCTTCGTCGGCGATCATGTCTTGTGGGGCGCGCTCTCGCGGGCCATCCGTGCGCCCTCGCGCATCGACCGCGATGCGTTCACGCCCGTCCTGGTCACGAACCAGGCATTCGAGGCGGAGGTCGCGAACGTAGCCGAGCTGGGCTACCGCGCGCAGGTCGATTCCACCGCCAACGTGTCGCTCACGCTGTACCACCATCGCTATCCCAACCTTCGCAGCGTCGCACTCGCGCCGCAACCCGGCACGGTGGTCGTCGCGAACGGCTTCGAGGGACGTACCACCGGACTCGAAGGGTGGGCGGGCTGGCGTCCCGTGCCGTGGTGGCGCCTCACCGGCGGCTTCACCGTCATGAGCGAGGACATCCGCGTGCGCGCAGGCCAGGTCGACGTCGGCGGCGTGGGCCAGATCAGCAACGACCCGAGGCATACCGCGCAGCTGCGCTCGAGCTGGGATATCGGCCGCGCGTGGGAAGCGGATGTGGCCGTGCGCAACGTGGGGCACATCCCGAATTTCGATGTGCCGCAGTACACGGTGTGGGACTCGCGCATCGGGTGGCGCTCCACGCGCGGGCTGGACGTCGACCTCGTCGTGCAGAACCTCTTCGACCGTACGTACAGCGAGTTCGGGCCGGCCGGCGGCAGGGCGGTGTTCGGCCGCACCTGGTTCCTCAAGCTGCGTTGGCGGGGGTGAGCGTGCGGCCCGCGCGCTGGCTTTTCCTGTGGGCCGCGTTGCTTGTCTCGAACGCGGCCGCGGCCGCGCGGGACCCGGCGGCCATCGAGGCCACGGAAGCAGGGATCAAGGCGGCGTACCTGTACAAGTTCGCGGCGTACGTGGACTGGCCGGAGAAGCCGGTCGCGGCCTCGCAGGCCTTCGTGATCGGCGTGCTCGACGCCGACGAGGTCGCGCAGGAGCTCGAGCGCATCGTGCCGGGCCGCAGCGTGCACGAGCGGCCCGTCGAGGTGCGGCGCCTGCGCGAGGGCCAATCGACCGAGGGCCTGCACATGCTCTTCGTCGGCCGGGAAGCGGACGTGCGCGGCGCGCTGCGGGGCTCGGCGCAGCCCGGGCTGCTCGTGGTGACGGACAACCCGCGCGGCCTCGAGCTGGGCAGCACCATCAACTTCATCCTCGCGGGCGAGCACCTGGGCTTCGAGGTCTCGCTGGACTCGGCGCAGCGCCACGGATTGCGCATCAGCTCGCGCATGCTCAACGTGGCACGGCGAGTGGTGCCGAAGGCATGAGCATGCTTGCGCGGATCGGCGAGTCGCTGCGCTTCCGCGTGATGGCGCTCGTGCTCGCGACCACGGTGTCCGCGCTGCTGTTGAGCGCCGCGGGCCTCGTCGTGTACGACCTGCGCGCCTACGAGCGGCTCTGGACCAACGACCTCACCACGACGGCCGAGGTGCTGGCGCGCTCCAGCGCCCCCGCTCTCGCCTTCAACGACCGGCGCACGGCCGCGGGCGATCTCTCGGTGCTCAAGGCCCGCACGCGCGTGGTCGCCGCGGCGCTCTACACGCGCGAGGGCGAGCTCTTCGCCACGTACGTGCGGGCCGGAGCCCAGGCTCCCGCGTTCCCGCAACACCCGCAGGCCGATGCGCACTTCGTCGAAGGCGGCGACCTGGTCGTGCTGCGCCGCGTGGTGGAGGGGGGCGAGGTGATCGGGACGGTCTACCTGCGCGCACTCTTCAGCCCGTTCGAGCGCCTGCGCGACTACCTGCTGATCCTGGGAGGCGTGATGGTGGCGAGCCTCGCCGCCGCGGTCATCTTCTCGAGCTGGCTGCAGGCGGCGGTCACGCGCCCGATCCTCGAGGTGGCGCGCGTGGCCCGCGAGGTGATGCAGACCCGCGACTACTCGCTGCGCGCGGCGAAGACCACCCACGACGAGATCGGCCAGCTGGTCGACGCGTTCAACGACATGCTGGCGGAGGCGGGCCGGCGCGCGGAGGCGCTGCGGGAGGCGGACCGGCGCAAGGACGAATTCCTGGCGACACTCGCGCACGAGCTGCGCAACCCGCTGGCGCCGCTGCGCAACGCGCTCGAGATCCTGCGTGTCGCCGGCGACGATCCGCAACGGGCGCTCAAGGCACGCGAGATGATGCAGCGGCAGCTCGCGCAGATGGTGCGCCTCGTGGACGACCTGCTCGACGTCTCGCGCATCACGACCGGCAAGCTCGCCGTGCGCAAGGGCGCGGTCGAGCTGCAGGGCATCGTGCGCGACGCCCTGGAGAGCGTGCGCCACTTCATCGACAGCCGCCGCCACGCGCTCGAGCTGCACCTCGCAACCGAGCCGATCATCGTCGAGGCCGACCGCACGCGCCTCGCCCAGGTATTCTCGAACCTGCTCAACAACGCGGCCAAGTACACGCCGCCGGGCGGGCGCATCAGCGTCGTGGTGGAGCGGCAAGGGCAGGAAGGCGTGGTCCGCGTGCGCGATACCGGCATCGGCATCGCAAACGATTCCATCGCCGCCATCTTCGACATGTTCGTGCAGCTCGACCGCTCGCTCGAGCGCTCCCAGGCCGGGCTGGGCGTGGGCCTCACGCTGGCGCGCCGCCTGGTGCAGCTCCACGGCGGGGAGCTCTCCGTGCAGAGCGAGGGCCCCGGACGCGGCAGCGAGTTCGTCGTGCGCCTTCCCCTTGCGCAGGCAACGCCGCCCTCCGGGCCGGGGGCCGCCGCGGAGGCACTGCCCGCGCCGGCCGCCCGACGCATCCTGATCGCCGACGACAACGTCGACTACGCGAGCAGCATGGGACAGCTCCTCCAGGCGCAAGGGCACGAGGTGCGCGTCGTCCACGACGGCGCCCAGGCGCTCGAGACGGCGCTGCATTTCCAGCCGGACGTCGCGTTCCTGGACATCGGCATGCCGCGCATCCACGGCTACGAGCTCGCGCGCCGCCTTCGCGCGCAACCGCTCACGGCACGCTGCGTGCTGGTGGCCGTCACCGGTTGGGGGCAGGAGGACGACCGGCGGCGCGCCCGCGAGGCGGGATTCGACCGGCACCTGGTCAAGCCCGTGGAGCTCGCGCAGGTGCAGGCAATCATCGAATCGATTCCTGTCTCCCAGCTGTAGGCGCTCCGGAAGAGCGCTCGCAATGGGACTCCGCCCATTGGGCGTGTCAGATTGCGCCTACGTGGTTTTGCGCTGGCAGCCTATGCTCCCGGCTGCCAGCCTCGGGTAAAAAAGGCACATGCCGAGCCTTCCCTTCCCCCTCAACTCCGAGTGCACGGGCGGCTTGACGTGGCCCGAGCGCCTCGACGAATGCGCCTCGGTCGCCGATGTGGTGGATGTGGTGCGCGTCTTCATGGCGCGCTTCGATCCGGACGAGATCGCGTCGCTTCCGCCCGGATGCAGGCCCGGCAAGATCGTGGATGCGGATGATGTCAGCGCGCTGGCCGTGGATCTCATGCGCCAAACCTGCCGCGACGGCGAGCCGAGGGAGCTCCTGCACAAGCTTGCCGCGGTCTTCGCCCACGCCTCCGGGCGCATCGCGGAGCTCTCCAGCCGTTCCAACGACGCCGAGGAAGCCCGGCTGGACAGCGCGTGAGCGCCGGCCCATGCGCCATGCGTTGAGGCGAACCGGCCACGCGATCCTCGCGATCGCCGCGGCGTTCGCGTTGTATGCCGTGGGCGTGGGATTGGTGGCACCGCACTTCGTGCGCACTGCGGTGGTGGAGCGGCTGCACGAAGCGCTGGGCCGCCCGGTGACGCTCGAGCGCGTGACCCTCGATCCCTTCACCTGGCACGGCTCGCTGCAGGGCCTGCGCATCCTCGAGCCCGACGGCCGTACCCCATTCTTCTCGCTCGCCTCGCTCGAGTTCGCGGCATCGCCCCGGTCGCTGCAGCATCGCGCGCCGGTGCTCGACGCGCTCGCGATCTCCGGCGTCGAGGCACGGCTCGTGCGCGTGGCGGACGGGCACTACAACGTGGACGACATCGTCCGGCACCTGCATTCGCGCGCGGAATCGAAGGCGCCCGGCAGCCACGAGGAGCCGATGCGCTTCTCGCTCCAGCACGTGCAGCTCTCGCATGCCGCGATCGACTTCGACGACCAGCCGCGCGGCCGCAAGCACCGCATAAGCGACATCACGCTGGCGGTCCCCTCGATCTCCAACCTGCCGGTGCACGTGAAGGATCGCGTGGAGCCGGTGTTCTCGGCGAAGGTGAACGGTGCGCAGGTCACGCTTCATGGCGGGACCCAGCCCTTCGACGATTCCTTGCGCTCGGATTTCGACATCGACGTGCACACCGTCGACCTGCCCGCGTAC
>Ga0068852_100002431_pt1 | contig 12818 bp, 12 predicted proteins | sample KBSCornC22_FD_66594 | JGI IMG/M metagenome (GOLD analysis project Ga0068852, IMG submission 66594) | Corn rhizosphere microbial communities from Kellogg Biological Station, Michigan, USA - KBS Corn C2-2 | ecosystem: Host-associated > Plants > Roots > Rhizosphere > Soil ... | reverse complement strand
GAGGTTGCGAAAAACGCTCGCACCATCGTTGCTGACGTGGTTGGACCGGTCTGCGAAACCGGCGACTATCTTGCGCTCGGCCGGACCATCTCCGAACCCAAGTCCGGCGACCTCCTTGCGATAATGACCGCAGGCGCGTACGGCGCGGTTCAATCGGGCACTTACAACACCCGCCCGCTGGTGCCGGAAGTTCTGGTCAAGGATGATCAATACGCTGTTGTGCGGCCCCGAATCGAAGTCGATGCCCTGATTGCGATGGACAAGCCCGCGCCGTGGCTGTGAGCGGCCGAACCGCGTCTATCGAAGCAGGACGTGCACGCAACACCGCACGCGAGCGCTAGCTCTTCGCGCCTCCCACCACCACGCCTGCGGCTTTTTCAATTGGCTTGATCGCCGAGGTGAAATCGGAATCCGCGCCCATTTCGCGGATCACAACTTCCCACAGACGCCCGACCGCTTCGGCGACTTCCATCGATAGTCCGAGGGCTTTCGCTTCCTCGAGGCAGAGCCGCACGTCCTTTACCATCAGTCCGGTCGCGAAACCGAAGTCGAACGTGCGTGGCAGGATCGAGCGCGGAAATTTGTCGCGGCTGGCAGTGTTGAGCCCGGACCCTGAGTTGATCACGTCGATCATGACTTTGGGATCCAGCCCTGACTTGACGCCCATCACCACGGCTTCCGAAGTGGCGACGACCGCCGTCGCGGACAACAGGTTGTTCGCCAGCTTCATGGTCTGCGCAGAGCCGGGCTTTTCGTCGATGAAGAACACCTTGCCAATGACATTCAGCGCCGGCTTCACCGCCTCGAAATCCGGTTTTGGACCCGAGACCATGACGGCAAGCGTTCCGTTCTCGGCGCCGCCCACCCCGCCGCTCACGGGACTATCGAGCTGCACAATGTTGCGTTTGACCAGCAAATCATGAATGCGCACGGCCATGTGCGATCCGACCGTGGAAAGATCGACGAAGCGCCTGACGCGCTTACCTTCGATGACGCCGGCTGCGCCGGTGGCGACCTCGAGCGACGCCTGCAGCGACGGAAGGCTCGCCATCACGGTCTCGGCGCGGTCGGCGACCTCTTGCGGCGAGGAGGCAGCCTGCGCGCCGAGCGCGACCAGCTTGTCGATGGCCTCCTTGCGCTGATCGAACACGACGAGCTGGTGTTTTGCTTCGATCAGGCGACGGGCCATGGGAAAGCCCATCTTGCCAAGGCCGATGAATCCGATCTCCATCTGTTTAGCCCTCAGCCCTTGTCCAACTCGGCGAACACCTCGCGCGCGATGCGGAAACTGTCGACGCCCGCGGGTATGCCAGCATAGATCGCCACCTGCATGAAGATTTCGCGAATCTCGTCCTTGGTGACGCCGTTCACCAGCGCGCCCTTGATATGCACCCGCAACTCGTGCGGCCGGTTCAGAATCGAGATCATCGCAAGATTGAGCATGCTGCGGGTTTTGCGCGGCAGCTCCTCGCGGCCCCACACCGCGCCCCAGCAATATTCGGAGACGAGTTCCTGGAATGGCCTGTTGAAATCGTCGGCATTCTTGAGTGCGTTGGAAACATAGGCCTCGCCGAGCACAGCTTTGCGAATTTCCAGTCCTTTATCGTGGGTTTTCTTGTCCATAATGTCTCCTTGTTGTTTCCCTTGATGGCGGAAGCCGGACGTTACGAGGTCGCGGGGGTGCAGTCACGCCTTCGTGTTATGGTTCGATCAGGATGCGGATTACTCACCGGAACGGCTGCCTCAGTGCCGCCGTTGTGCTAGGTTTCGCTTCGGACACCCGGAGAGTTGATGAGCGGAGCTAACCCCGATCCCTCAGAGTCAGCGCGCAGCCATGATGCCCTTTCCCGGCTGAAATTGGCGCAGGCGCTGCAGCGGGCGAGATATGCCATCGCCTGGGAGCGAAGCTGGCCACATCTGGCCCGGCTGCTGACGATCATCGGACTATTTCTGGTGGTCTCCTGGGCCGGGGTGTGGCTGGCATTGCCATTTGTGGCGCGTGCTGCCGGTCTGATCCTCTTTGTTCTCGCGGCGCTGGGCGCGATTTTTCCGTTGATCAGGTTTCGCTGGCCGAGTCGGGAAGAGGGGTTGAGCAGGCTCGACCGCGGCTCTGGTATCCGGCATCGCCCTGCCACCGCGCTCACGGACACGCTAGCGACGCAAGACCCATTCGCTCAGGCGCTCTGGCAGGCTCAGCGTGAGCGCACGCTGGCCTCGCTGAAGCGGATCCGTGCCGGTCTTCCGTCACCCCGGCTGCCGATCCACGATCCATGGGCGCTGCGCGCGCTGGTCGCGGTGATGCTGGTCGCGGCCTATGTGGCCGCTGGCGACGAGCGCATGCTGCGCACGGAGGCGGCGTTCGACTGGAATGGCGTGCTTTCGCCGGCCAATATCCGAATCGACGCCTGGGTGACGCCTCCGCTCTATACCGGCAAGCCGCCGATCATTTTATCGGCGGCAAACAAGGACGCGGGAGTGCCGACCGCCGGGCCATTGCCGGTTCCGGCGGGCAGCACTCTCATTGTTCGGTCAAGCGGCGGTACGCTCGATGTACTCGCTGGAGGCGGTGTAGCTGAGACCCAACCAGCCGAGCAGGCGCCGAAAGGGACCAACGAACGGCACTTCATCATTTCGGGCGACGGCACCGCGCACGTCCGCGCCCCATCCGGTCAGCCGCAATGGAGGTTCAGCGCAGTTCCGGACCGCGCGCCCGTCATTTCGCTTGCGAAAGATCCCGAGCGACAGGCCCGCGGCTCACTGCAATTGTCCTACAAGCTCGACGACGATTACGGCGTCACCGATGCTCAGGCGCATTTCGCGGTACGCCGAGGCGATGCGCCACAAGGCACATCCGAGAACAGCTCGGCGGAAGCGCGGCCCTTGTTCGAGCCGCCGCAATTTTCCCTGGTGCTCCCCAATGCGCGGACTCGCAATGGAGTTGGGCAGACCGTCAAGGATCTCAGCGAGGACCCGTACGCCGGTGCCGATGTGACGCTGACTTTGACCGCCAAGGACGAGGCCGGCAATGAAGGTCGGAGCGAACCGTTCAACATGCGGCTGCCGGAACGGCTGTTCACCAAGCCCCTGGCGCGGGCACTGATCGAGCAGCGCCGGATTCTCGCGCTGGATGCAAATCAGAATTCACAAGTCTATGCGGCGCTCGATGCCCTGATGATAGCTCCAGAATTGTTCACGCCGGAGGCCGGCCAATATCTCGGGCTCTATAGCGTCGCGCACCAGTTGGAAGCCGCCCGCGGTGACGCCGCGCTGCGCGAAGTTGTGGCGAGCCTGTGGGCGCTCGCCGTCACGATCGAGGACGGTGACATCACCGACGTGGACAAGGCGTTGCGCGCGGCTCAGGACGCGCTGAAGCAGGCTCTGGAGCGTGGCGCCAGCGACGAAGAGATCAAGAAGCTGACGGACAAGCTGCGCGCCGCGCTCGACAATTTCATGCGTCAGCTTGCCGAGCAGCTCCGCAACAATCCGCAGCAATTGGCGCGGCCGCTCGATCCCAACACCAGGGTGATGCGCCAGCAGGATCTCGAGAACATGATCGAGCGGATGGAGCGGCTGTCTCGGTCCGGCGACAAGGAAGCCGCCAAGCAATTGCTCGAACAGCTGCAGCAGATGCTCGAAAATCTTCAGATGGCGCAGCCCGGCGACTCCGGCGACGGTGACATGGAACAGGCGCTGAACGAGCTGGGAGACATGATCCGCAAACAGCAGCAATTGCGAGACAAGACCTTCAAGCAGGGCCAGGACTCGCGGCGCGATCGGATGCGCGGCAAGCAGGGCGATCAGAGCATGGGCGACCTGCAGCAAGACCAGCAGGCTTTGCGCGACCGGCTGAAGAAATTGCAGCAGGAGCTTGCGAAGCGCGGCATGGGGCAAGGCCAACGCGGCGAGCGCGGCCAACAGGGACAGCCGGGTGAACAGGGCGAACAAGGTGATCAGGACGGCGATGGCGAGGACGGGCTCGGCCAGGCCGACTCCGCAATGGGTGACGCCGGCAGCAGCCTGGGCGAGGGCAACGCCGACGCAGCGGTGGACTCACAGGGCAAGGCTCTGGACGCGCTACGCAAGGGCGCTCAAAGCCTTGCACAAGCCATGCAACAAGGCGAAGGCCAGGGACAGGGCGCCGGTCCGGGTATGCGCGTCGGCCGTCAGCAGAACGGCGGCAACCAGACCGACCCACTCGGGCGACCGCTCCACGGGCGCGAATTCGGCGACGATTTCACTGTGAAGATTCCCGGCGAAATCGACGTGCAGCGGGCGCGACGCATTCTGGAGGAACTTCGTCGGCGCCTCGCTGATCCGCAGCGTCCGCAACTCGAGCTCGACTACATCGAGCGCTTGCTGAAGGATTATTAAGCCGCACCCGTGTTCGTCGCGGCTTGGGCCAGGCCGTCCTTGCGCGCGCCGAGGGCAGCAGACACGGCGGCCCGGATACCGGCCACCGAAAACGGCTTGGTAATGACGTCATGAATGATGGCGTCGAGGCCGTGGGCGCGCTCGCGCTGATCAGCAAAGCCGGTCATCAAGAGAATCGTCAGGTTGGGAAAGTCACGCGCCGCCGCGAGCGCCAGCGCGATCCCATCCATCACCGGCATCTTGATATCGGTTAGCAACAGCTCGTACGCGCCGCCTTCGCGGTTGAGAATTTCGAGGGCCTCTGCGCCGTCTTGCGCGATAGCAACATTGTGGCCGTCCATTGCGATGGCGCGCGCCACCAGCATGCGCATCGCTTCTTCGTCGTCTGCAATCAACACGCGCGCCATGAGGCCTCCGTTGCAAAATCAGATGGTTCACGCGCTGCCATTGACCATATCTCGCTTGTTGAAGAAACGCACATCGATGCTGCGTCCTTCCGGAGGCGGTGATGCCAGGCGTGACTTGAACCGAACGTAGTCGCCTGGCTTCAGCACCGGCTGATCGAGTACCGAATTCCAGGCGTAAATCTCCGCGCCTTGCGCGTCGCGGACACTGAAGCGGAGCCGCGGCAGTTCGACCGTCTTGCGGTTTTCGCCTGTTATCACGCCATCGATTACCAGCACCGGCTTGCTTTCGAGGGTCTCGGAGGTGATCTTCACATCCTTGAACAACAGTCCGCGAAGATTTACCTCGAGGCCCACCAGTTTATAAAATGTCGCCGTCTGTGGGAGCAGCCGCACCACATCAACGCGCCAAATCACCAAGGCGAGGACCAGCGTGCCCATCGCGGTGCAGGCGAGGGGGAGATTGAGGAAAGGCTTGCGCGGCTCTTGAGATGACCTGTGCCGACGTGCAGCCTTGCCGAACCACTTTGCGCGGTGCGGAACTTCGAATTTGGCGTCGGCGCTGTCGTCCTGCGAGCTGGACGTCCAATCGGAATCGGCAGCGGGCCAATCACTCGAAATCGAGGGGCTTTCAACGACAGGCGTTTGCTGCTCATAACGCTCGTCGTCGTCGCCGCCGCGGGTGGCGTGTGTGCCCCATTCCGCGGCAGCATCGCTATTCCCTTCCTCTTGGCCGGATTCGGCCATAGCCGCCGCTGAGGCGAGCATATCGGCTGCGTCATCCGGCCGCGCGAGCCAGATCTCCTTGCACCGGGAACAACGCACATTGCGCCCGGAGACCCCCAGAGTAGCCGGATCGATGGCATAGGACGTTGTACAATGGGGACAAATGATGTGCATGGAGCTTATCTCGACGTTGTGCGCGCGCCCTGTTGACGGACTGCCGCCGGAACACGCCAGTCAGAAGTTCGAAAACGGGGCAGCGGAATGCTACAAGCCGACCGTTAACGAATCGGAAACCATAACCGAAGCACAACCGCCTTACTTGAACGACTGCCGAGCCGCCGCCGCTGAGCGCCGTGCCTGTGGTTTTCGGTATCTGGCCAGGCCTCATATCGAACGGAGCTGAGATTGGTTCGGTTCGAAAATGTCGGATTGCGCTACGGGCTCGGCCCGGAAATTCTGCGCGACCTGAATTTCGAGATTCCCGCCCATTCCTTTCAGTTCCTCACCGGCCCGTCCGGCGCCGGAAAGACCTCGCTGCTGAAGCTGCTGTTCCTTTCGCTGCGGCCCACGCGCGGTTTGGTCAACCTATTCGGCCATGACGTGGCCTTGCTCGGCAAGGAACAGATAGCCGATCTGCGCAAGCGCATCGGTATCGTGTTGCAGGACTTTCGCCTGCTCGATCACATGACCACCTATGAGAACGTCGCGTTGCCGTTTCGGGTGATGGGCCGCGAGGAATCCAGCTATCGCAAGGAGGTCATCGATCTGCTGAAATGGGTTGGTCTCGGCGAACGGATGGACGCCCTGCCGCCCATCCTTTCCGGCGGCGAGAAGCAGCGCGCGGCGATCGCGCGCGCGGTAATCTCGCGGCCGCACCTGTTGCTGGCGGACGAGCCGACCGGCAATGTCGATCCAACGCTGGGACGTCGATTGCTGCGGCTGTTTATTGAATTGAACAAATCCGGCACTGCTGTGATAATTGCGACTCATGACATCACCTTGATGGATCAGTACGAGGCGCGGCGGCTCGTGCTGCATCAAGGACGGTTGCATATCTATGAGTAGAGCCGACCAGCATGGCCCTATGGTCGATCTGGGAAACGAACGTCCGCAGGTGCCTGCGCGCGCGCGCAACCTGTCGCCGATCGTGCCACGCGCCTCGATTGCCGGGCGCGCTTTGGTCGCGGTCGTAGCGATCATGACGTTCCTGGCGTCGATTACGACGGGCACGGTATTGCTGGTGAGCGCCTCCGCCGCGGAGTGGCAATCCGAGATAGCCAGCGAGATCACTGTACAGGTGCGCCCCGCCGCCGGACGCGATCTCGACCGCGACGCTGCAGCGGCAGCGGCGGCCATGCGCGCGCAAGCCGGTATCGTCGAGGTCAGGCCATTCACGAAACAGCAGGCGGCCAGTCTGCTGGAGCCTTGGCTCGGAAGCGGTCTTTCCCTCGACGAACTGCCAGTGCCGCGAGTGATTGTCGCTCGCGTTCAACCCGGAACTACACTGGATCTCCCCGCGTTGCGCAGCCATGTTAGTCAGGCGGCACCCTCGGCAAGCGTTGACGATCATCGCGCCTGGATCGAGAGGATGCGGTCGACGACCGGCGCTACCGTACTGGCCGGCATCGGTATCCTCGGGCTGGTGATCGTCGCGACCATCATTTCCGTTTCGTTTGCAACCAGGGGGGCGATGGCAGCCAATCGACCGATTGTGGAAGTTCTGCACTTCGTAGGCGCGGGCGATCGCTACATCGCAAACCGGTTCCTGCGGCACTTTCTACGCCTTGGGCTTCAGGGCGGCGTGATCGGCGGGGGCGTCGCGATGTTCGCTTTCGGGTTCTCCGAATCGATCGCCGGCTGGTTTTCGGGCACCCCGGTCGGAGATCAGTTTGCCGCCTTGCTGGGGACGTTCGCGCTGCGGCCATCCGGCTATCTGGCGCTCGCGGTGCAGGCGGTGCTGATCGCGGCGATTACCGCCTGGGCCTCGCGGCGCACCCTGTTCGCCACGCTTAACGAGATCGACTGAGGTCAACGACATATCCGACGCAAACCGGATTCCACTTCGCCCGAAAAACTTCTAGACTTGCCAATGGGGAGGATTACTGGCGGGCATGAACTTGCAGCCCAACGATTTAGTGAAGAAGTCGCCGCTCGCCACGGCGAGGGGGAAGCTGCGCGCTGCAATGCTGGTGCTCCTGGCAATTGTATTCTTGGCCGTCGCGGCCGGCTTTGTCGGATTTCTTTCGCAATTGCGTGGCGCCGAAGCCGAGCCAGCCCGGGCCGACGGAATCGTGGTTTTGACAGGCGGTTCGTCCCGCGTCTCCGATGCGATGGAACTGCTGGCTGGTGGCTATGGTGGGAGGCTTTTGATTTCGGGCGTGCATCCGACCAATGCGGCAAGGGACATTTCCCGATCGTTGTCGGACAACCAGTCGCTGCTGAGATGCTGCGTCGATCTTGATCGCTCCGCTGTCAACACGCGCAGCAATGCCGCCGAGACGCGTCGTTGGGCACACGAGCGCGGCTTCAAGTCGCTGATCGTCGTGACATCGAATTACCACATGCCGCGGGCCATCGTCGAACTGTCGCATGCGATGCCGAACGTTCACCTCATTCCGTTCGCGGTGGTCGGCGAGAAGTGGCGCGATGAATCCTGGTGGGCGAGTGCTGCGACGGTGCGCCTGCTGCTGTCGGAATACGTAAAGTATGTTGCCGCGGAGGTGCGGGTGCATCTGGCTGATGCCGGCTTTGGCCTGAGCGCCCAGTTTGCGGACCAGCCGGACGGATCGCTGCCGCGCAGTCCGGCGACCGCTCAAGCCAATTGATCGGATTTCTTGATGGTCTCGATCTTCTTGCGTTCGCTGATCTACAACGTGCTGTTCTATTTGCTGCTGGTGTTTTGGATGTTGGTCGGCATTCCGACCTTTGTGATGCCGCGCTGGGCCATCATGAACATCGCCAGATATTGGGCCCGCAGCAGCATCTGGCTGCTGCGCGTAATCTGCGGCACCAAGGTGGAATACCGCGGTCTCGAGAAAATTCCCGCAGGCCCGCTGATCGTCGCATCGAAGCATCAGTCGATGTGGGAGACGTTTGCGCTGCTGCAGTTTTTTCACGAGCCACTGTTTATTCTCAAGCGCGAGCTCAAATGGATACCGCTGTTCGGATGGTACCTGATCAAGTCCGACATGATCGGGATCGACCGCGCCGCCGGTGGGCGCTCGCTGCTGCAAATGGCTCGTCACGCCGGTGAGGCAGTCCGGCGCGGCCGTCAACTGATCATTTTTCCGGAAGGGACTCGAACCGCCGTCGATTCGCCGCCGCAATACAAGACAGGCGTGGCACAGATTTATGTCGACTGCGGGGTCACCTGTTTGCCGGTGGCGCTCAATTCGGGCCTGTTCTGGCCGCGCCGGACCTTCATGCGCTATCCGGGAACGCTGGTAGTTGAATTTCTCGATCCGCTTCCGCCGGGTCTGTCGCGGCGTGAATTCATCGGGCGCGTTTCGAGCACGATCGAGGAAGCCAGCGGCCGACTGATCGAAGCGGCGCGTCGGGAACAGGCGAAGCTGTTCGGACGTGTCCCCACTTCGGCCTCGGCAAAGGCGTAGCACGGCAGCTCTACTCCTCCGGAGGCTGCTGAAGATGCAGCGGCCTATCTTCGTGCAGCATCGACGCGAGTTGGTGGAGCTGTTTGTCGCCAAAGCCTTCGGCTTCTATCGCTCTTACGGTTGCGATGACGTATTCGCGGTTTGCGCCGGATTGACCATGTCCCTGCTGCACGTGACGCAGTTGCTCCGCCAACGACAGGCGTCCGGCGTACTGCACGTGCCCGCGATCGACCACATAGGCGAGCGCGCTGACCCGCTGCCTCGGTTCGTTCTCCAGCCAAACCGATCGCATCACTTCCCGGTACACCGATGTGACCTGCTCGCGCGCGCGCAGGTAGGCGATAGTTGCCGCACGATGCTTCTCCGCGACCCGGAACGCTACTCCTCGGCACGCGCCGCCACGATCCAGGCCGAGCACGAGGCCGGGCTTTTCCGGCGTTCCCCGATGCACAAAGGAGTAAACGCAGAGCGCGCGATGTTCGCCGATGAGCCGTGCAGGAACCTGTTCGATAAATTCGAAGCCGGGCCGCCACATCAGCGAGCCATAGCCAAACACCCATAAATCGCCTTTGGACAATTCTGCTGACGGGGCTTTCGCTGGCATTGCGGGCATGGCCTACCAGAATTCTGCTATCGATCAAAATGCGTTAACTTGATGGGCACCGATAGCATCCCTTAATTGACAAAATCATTCGCCAAACCTCGCCGCATGTCCGATCTCAATCTCGCGCCGCGCCGGCGCCCGCTTTGGCGCCTGTTTCTCCTGCCGGTCCTGCTGCTGTTCGCCGCGGCGGCCTGGAGCGCATTCTGGTTCTTTGCCGCATCCCAGGCCGGCGTGGCAGCCGATGCGTGGCGCGCGCAGGAGGCGAAGTCGGGTCGGGTTTACGATTGTGCCCGGCGCTCGGTGGCCGGCTTTCCGTTTCGTCTCGAGATGCGCTGTGATGGCGCAAGCGTATCGCTTAACTCGCAGACGGCGGGACAGACGGCGACGCAGATCCCGATAACCGGCAAGCTCGGAGAAATCCTGATCGTCGCCCAGGTCTATGATCCGAAATTGCTGATCGCCGAGTTCACCGCCCCCGCCACGATTTCCGACGGTGGCGGATCGCCTTCGATGTCGGTCAACTGGAGCAAGGGTCGTTCCAGCGTCGTGGGCCTGCCGCAAATTCCGAACCGCGTATCGATCGTGTTCGATGACCCGGAGGTCGATCGAGTTAATGCCTCGGCGCTGGCGCCGCTGGCGCGGGCCAAACATATCGAACTGCATGGGCGTCTTGCCGAAGACTCGACGCCCGACCGTCCTGTCATCGAAACCGCGCTGAAGATCGAAGCGGGAAGCTTGCAGCAAATTCATCCGCTACTCGCGCAGCCATTCGACGCAGATGTCCGAGCGACGCTCAGCGGCCTGAACGATCTTTCGCCAAAGCCGTGGCCGCAACGGCTTCGCGAACTGCAGGCCGCGGGCGGCCATATCCACATCGTGCAGTCGCGGGTTGCGCAGGGCGACGTGGTCGCGGTCGCCGCCGGCACGCTCGCGCTCACGGCAGACGGGCGTCTTGACGGCGAGTTGCAGATGACGGTCGCCGGCATCGAAAAGATCATTCCCGCGCTTGGTATCGAAAAAATGCTCGACGAGGGGGTGCCGCAAGCGACGCTTGATCGTGTCGCGCCGGGTGTGAAGACACAGGACATCAATAATCTTTTCGGCGCGCTGGACCGCGCTATTCCCGGTCTCGGCAAGGTGGTCAAGCAAAATGCCAATATCGGCGTCGCCGCAGGTATCAATGCGCTCGGCAACGAAGCCATGCTGGAGGGCAAGAAGGCGCGCGCGTTTCCGCTGCGTTTCGTCGATGGCGCAGTCTTCCTGGGTCCGGTGAAGGTCGGGATGGTACCGCCGCTGTTTTGACCCGCGCGTCGGTTGCGTATCGCTGCCAGCGACCGCGAGCGCCTGCAGTCGCCGCAGCATGAGAAGCTACTCAGGCTTTTTCTCCAGATGCGCGTGCGGCCGGCCGAAGTCGGGCGCCGCCGAATCCTGTCCGATCTCGACGATACCGCGTCGAATCGCGCGGGTGCGGGTGAAGTGCTCGAACAGCGCCTCGCCGTCGCCGCGCCGGATCGCGCGGGTGAGCTTCGAGAGATCCTCGTTGAAGGTGCCGAGCATTTCCAGCACCGCGTCCTTGTTGGCCAGGAACACGTCGCGCCACATGATCGGGTCCGAGGCCGCGATCCGCGTGAAGTCGCGAAAGCCGCCCGCTGAAAACTTCATCACTTCCGACGATGTGACCTGACCGAGTTCATCCGCCGTGCCGACAATCGTATAAGCGATCAGATGCGGCAGATGACTGGTGATCGCGAGCACCAGATCGTGGTGATCGGGCGTCATGATCTCCACCTTCGCACCGAGTGCAGCCCAGAAAGCACGCAACCTGTCCACAGCCTTTGGATCGGTACCCTCAGGCGGCGTCAGGATGCACCAGCGATTGATGAACAATTCGGCGAAACCGGAATCGGGACCGGAATGCTCGGTGCCGGCCACCGGATGCGCCGGTACGAAATGCGCGCTGCCAGGCAAGTGCGGCGCCATGTCGCGAACCACCGCGGCCTTGACCGAACCGACGTCGGAAACGATCGCGTCCGGCCTCAGATCGGCGGCGATTTCCTGCGCGACCGTGCCGCAGGCACCAACGGGGATGCAGAGGATCACCAGATCGGCGCCTTTTGCGGCCGCCGCATTGCTGTCCACCACGCGGTCGACGAGGCCCAGTTCCTGTATTCGGGCGCGGGTCTTTGCCGAGCGTGCGGTAGCCACGATTTCGTTCGCGAGCCCCTGTTCGCGTGCGGCACGCGCGATCGAGCCGCCGATCAGTCCGAAGCCGATCAGCGCAACTCTTTCGAATAGCGGCGCCGTGCTCACTTGCGCGCCATGAATTCGCGCAAGCCATCGAGCACCAGTCGGTTGGCCTCCTCGGTGCCGATCGTCATGCGCAAGGCGTGTGGCAGGCCGTAATTGTTCAGCGCGCGCAGCACCAGCCCGCGCTTGGTCAGGAACGCGTCCGCATCGGCCGAAGTCTTGCCCTTCTCGAGCGGGAAGTGGATCAGGATAAAATTCGCCACGCTAGGTGTCACGGTGAGGCCCAGTTTTGTCACTTCCTCGGTCAGCCAGCTGCGCCATTTATCGGTGTGGATCTTCGACATCTGCTGATGCGCGGTGTCCTCGATCGCGGCGACCGCCGCTAACATGGCCGGAGTGGAGACGTTGAAGGGTCCGCGGATACGGTTCACGGCATCGACGATACTGGCCGGGCCGAACATCCATCCGACCCGCAACGCGGCGAGCCCGTGGATTTTCGAGAACGTGTGGGTCATGACGGTGTTGTCCGAGGTCGCCACCAGTTCAATTCCGAGCTCATAATCGTTGCGCGACACGTAATCCGAATAGGCAGCATCCAACACCAACAATACATTCGGCGGCAGCCCGGCCCGCAGCCGTTTCACCTCGTCGAAAGGCAGATAGGTGCCGGTGGGGTTGTTGGGGTTGGCGAGCCACACAAGTTTCGTGCGCGCCGACACGAGTCTGAGGATCGCGTCGACATCGGCGGTGAAATTGGTCTCCGGCGCGACGACGCTGATGGCGCCGTTCGCTTTGGTCGCGATCGGATACACAAGAAACGCGTGCTTCGTGCTGATCGCCTCATCACCGCGGCCG
>Ga0068852_100002429_pt1 | contig 12823 bp, 10 predicted proteins | sample KBSCornC22_FD_66594 | JGI IMG/M metagenome (GOLD analysis project Ga0068852, IMG submission 66594) | Corn rhizosphere microbial communities from Kellogg Biological Station, Michigan, USA - KBS Corn C2-2 | ecosystem: Host-associated > Plants > Roots > Rhizosphere > Soil ... | reverse complement strand
CAGCGGTTTCCGACCGTTCCCGGCGGACCCGTGCTGCTCGCCGCACGGCGAGCCGGCTGACCATCGGCTCCATGGTCTACAGGTCGTTGATGAGCCGTCGTGCGATCCCGCCGATGACGAGGTAGAACACGGCCGCGATGCCGTAGTTCAGCGTCACGTTCAGGTCGTGGCTGTCGGGGGTGAACAAGTTCAGGAACCAGGTCGCGAACCACGACGCCCAGTCGGCGTCCGTGCTCACGATGTCGTTGCCGACGTTCGCGTTCAGCAGCACGAAGATGATGTGCGCGATGATGATGACGGCGATGATGACGGCTGCCAGGAAGACAAGGTCCCCCGGCGCACGTCTGTGGTAGAACCGTGTGCGGGTTTCACTGGTCATGAGCGAAATCCTTTCTCGGTGACCGACGAGCGCCGCACGGTTACGGCTTTCGTCGGAAGGAACACGGTCCCCGCTTTCCGTCCAGATGGTTGGCCGGCCTCGGCCCTTGTACCCCGTCCACGCGAACGAAACAGCGAATCGGCGAGCGCCGCGGCGCAGCTTGCGTCACCGTCGCGTAAACGGATACAAGCTCTGGATGGGACCGAAGAAAGAGAGCCGCCTCGACCGGCGCATCAACGCGGCGAAGGCGGCTCGGGAGTCTGCGGGGGCCGCGGCTCAGGGGGCTGACCAGGCCGGCAAGACGGCCGACACGGCTAAGGCGGCCAGGGCGGCCGACAAGAACGGGGCCGAGAAGACCAAGGCTGTGGAGAAGTCGCAGCCGCTCAAGAAGGCCAAGCCTCTCGACCAGCCCAAGGCGCCCGGCCGGTCCATGCGGGACCGAATAGAGATGCTGAAGCGCATCGCGGCGAAGATCCACGACGACGAGCTCGTGGACCGCGCCGCCGCCCTCACCTACTACGGCTTCCTGGCGGTGTTCCCGACGCTGCTGCTGGCGGTGTCCGTCCTCGGACTCCTCAGCACCTCGGCCGCCAACACGGTCCTGGAGAACGTCCAGAAGCTGGCCCCGGGTTCGGTCCGCAACATCCTGCACACCGCCATCACCCAGGTCCGGGCCAGCCGAAGCACCGGCGGCACCCTGGCCGTGGCCGGCGTGCTCGGCGCGCTGTGGTCGGCGTCGGGCTACGTCGGCGCCTTCATCCGCGCGTCGAACGTGGTCTACAACACGCGCGAGCAGCGGCCCATGTGGAAGACGACGCCGCTTCGCATCGGACTCACGATCCTGATGATGGTCACGTCGATGATCAGCATCGTGATCGTGGTCTTCACCGGTCCCCTGGCCGAACGCACCGCCAAGATCCTGGGCCTGGGCGACACCGCTGTGACGATCTGGTCCATCGCCAAGTGGCCGGTCCTGGTCCTCCTGGTCGCCGCGATGATCGTCCTGTTGTTCTGGGCGGCGCCGGACGTCCACGGCCGCCGCGCCCTGTTCCGCGGCACCCCGAACCCGTCGGGGCGCCGCTTCCACTGGCTGTCGCCGGGCAGCGCGCTGGCGGTGGTGCTGTGGCTGATCCTGTCGACGTTGTTCGCCGCGTACATCGCGAACTTCGCTTCGTACAACAAGACATACGGGACGGTCGCGGGCGTGATCGTGTTCCTGCTCTGGCTCTGGCTCTCGAACCTGGCCATCCTGGTCGGATTGGAGTTCGATGCGGATCTGGCCCGGGAGAGCGCCAGTGAGGAGTAGACAGCATGTCGAGGTTCCGGGCCGGCCGGGACGGCGACCCCGGCGAATCAGCCTTCTGTCGGCCTGATCGGCGGTCCCTCCTCGAAGGCGCGGACCGAACTCGCCGAGGCGGTGGTCCACGACGCGCTCGCCGCCTCCGCGACCCGCGAATCGCAGCTGGGCGGCGAGGTGGCCGCCGAGCTGAGGACCGACTAGGCGGCACAGCCGCAGCGGCACCGATTCAGAACCCCACCCACTGAATCCCATCGCCGCGCGCTGTTGGACGACCACCCTCGTCCGCGCCAAGGTGGTAAGGGCAGGGCTTCCCTACCGAGGAGCTGCGATGAGCCACCCTGATACATCCCATCCCGTGACCTGGACGCTCAGCGGCTTCGGCGACGAGATCGGGCCCGAGCCCGAGATGCAGTTCGCGGTGCTGCAGGCACTGGGGGCGCGGCACGTCGAGATGCGCGGGGCGTGGAACACCAACGTCGTCGATCTCAGCGATGAGCAGGTGGAGACCTTCGCCGGCCTGCTGGAGCACTGGGGCATGCGCGTCTCCGCGATCGCCTCGCCCATCGGCAAGGTGAACATCGCCGGTGATCCCCAGGACGAGCTGCGGCGGCTGGCCCGCGCCATCGCCGTCGCGCACCGCGTGGGCGCGCGCTACATCCGCATGTTCTCCTTCTACAGGCCCGAGGAAGTGAGTGCGGAGGAGATCCGCGATCCCGTCCTCAAGCACCTCAGCAGCCTGGCACGCCTCGCCGAGCGCGAGAGCGTCGTCCTGGTCCACGAGAACGAGAAGGACATCTACGGCGACGTTCCCGAGCGCGTCCTCGACATCATCGAATCGGTGGGCTCCGACGCGCTGAAAGTGGCGTGGGACAGCGCCAACTTCGTCCAGTGCGGGGTCACCCCCTTCACCGACGCCTACCCGATGCTCCGGCCGCACCTCGAATACCTCCAGGTCAAGGACGCCATCGCCGCGACCGGCGAAGTGGTCCCCGCCGGCGAGGGCGACGGCCAGCTCCTGGAAACCCTCACCGCCCTGCGCGACGACGGCTACACCGGCTTCGCCTCCCTCGAACCGCACCTGATCCTCGGCCACTGGCTGGGCGGCTTCTCCGGCCCCGCGCTCTTCGGCCGCGCCGCCCGAGCCTTCACCGGCCTGCTCGCCACGATCGGAGTCGCGACCGCATGAACGCGGACAACACGGATAGGCCGGACAGCGCGGAGAAGACAGTCGCCATTCTCGGCGCCGGCACCATCGGCCGCGTCCACGCCGAAGTCGTCCGCCGCCACCCGAAGCTCCGCGTCGCCGCCGTCATCGACCCCGACGAAGCCGCACGCGACAAGCTCGTCGAGCACATCACGCACACCACGGCCGCGACGCCCGCAGCCTTCACCTGCCTCACCGAAGCGATCCAAGCCGGCGGCATCGACCTCGTCGCCGTCTGCGTCCCGACCGGCCTGCACGCCGCCGCGGTATCCGAGGCGCTGGCCGCCGGCATCGACGTCCTCGTCGAGAAGCCCATCGACGTCTCCCTCCCCGAAGCCCGCCGTCTGACCGCTCTCGCCGACGAGGCAGCGCGGCGCGGCGTCCTGTGCAGCGTCGTCAGCCAGCACCGCTTCGACCCGGCCAGCGCCGCCGTCGCCGCGGCGATCGCCGGCGGCCGCATGGGCCGCGTCACCTCGGCCGTCGCCACGGTCCCCTGGTGGCGCGGCCAGGACTACTACGACTCGGCCCAGTGGCGCGGCACCTGGGCCCTCGACGGCGGCGGAGCGCTGATGAACCAGGGCGTCCACACCGTCGACCTCCTGGTCTGGCTGCTCGGCCGGCCCCTGGAAGTCTTCGCGCACACCGCCGTGCTCGCCCACGAAGGCATCGAGGTCGAAGACGTCGCGACCGCCACCATCCGCTTCGCCTCCGGGGCCCTGGCCGTCCTGCACGCCACCACCGCCGCCTACCCCGGCCTGGCCGTACGCCTCCAGATCCACGGCAGCGAAGGATCCGCGGTGCTCCACGACGATCAGCTGGAGTACTTCCACGTCGCCGGCCAAGGCGCAGGAGACACCGCCGGACCGTACGGCGGCAGCGAGCCCGACAACCAAGCCACCCGCGTGGTCCCGCCCTCGGAGATCCGCGGCAACCCCAAGCCCGCCGACGCGTTCATCACCGGCCACCTCCGGCAATACGAGGAGATCGTCGAAGCCATGGAATCCGGCCGACCACCTGCGGTCACGGCGCAGGACGGCCTCATGGCGCTGGCCCTGGTCCAGGCGGTCTACGTCTCCGCGACCCTGCGGCGGCCCGTAGAAATCAGCGCGCTGCTGGCAGGCGACCACGACGACGTGCTCCCATCCATCGGCGCGGCATGAGCCCGACAGGAGAATCCGCCGGGATTGAGTGATAGCTCCTCTTAATCGCTACGCTCCTCCCTATGGAGATACGCCAGCTTCAGCACTTCGTCTCGGTCGCCGAGGAGCAGCACTTCACGCGCGCCGCCGCGCGGCTGATGGTCTCCCAGTCCGGCCTGTCGGCGTCGATCCGCGCGCTGGAGCGGGAGTTGCAAGCTCCGCTGTTCGTCCGCACCACGCGCACTGTGACCCTCACCGAGGCCGGTCGCGCGCTGCTGGTCGAGGCCGAGCGCATCCTGGCGCAGGAGCGCGCGGCGCGGGAGGCGGTGGCTGCCGTGCAGGGCGTTCTGCGGGGCACGCTCACGCTCGGTGCGGAGCAGTGCATCGCCGGAGTGCACGTCGCGAGGCTGCTCGCAGCGTTCCGGCGACGGCACCCTCAGGTCGAGATCCGGTTGCGGCAATGGGGATCCGCGGAGTTGGCGGAGCAGGTCGCGGCGGGACGGCTCGACATGGCCTTCGCCTACCGGACGGAGGCCGACTCGGAGCCCCTGCGCTCGGTGTCGCTGACGAGCGAGCCGATGACCGTGCTCTGTCATCCGGAGCACCCTCTGGGCACCTCCGCGGCCCTGGCCCCGCACGACCTCGGCAAAGAGGTGTTCGTCGACTTCCACCCCGACTGGGGACCGCGCCGCGTCACCGACGCCGCGTTCGCCATGCTGGGCATCCGGCGGACGGTGTCCTTGGAGGTCAACGACGTGCACAGCCTCCTCGACCTGGTCGGCGAGGGACTCGGCGTCGCAGTCGTCCCGAGGCACTTCGAGCGCAAGCGCCCGAGCCTGGTCTCGCTTCCGCTGAAGGACACCGGCGAGGCGGTGTACGAAACGGTAGCGCTGCTCCCGACACCGGAGGCGACCAGCCCTGCGGCGCGGGCGCTGATGTCTTTGCTGGACGAAGGGCTCGACGCGTAGCCGCGCGACTGCCTACGCCTGATCCCCGTCCCACGCCCACGCGAGCGCCTGATCGACCGCGTCCCTCGTCAGGCCGGTCGTCGGGTCGACCGGGATCAGCAGCGTGGGCTGGGCCCGGGTCGCGCTCCAGATCCTGGCCTCCGGCGTGTGCTGGTCGTCGATCCACACCGCGGGGCGGGCGCCGCTGAAGCGCGCGATCACCCGGACCTTCTCGCGCGGATGGAACGGGGCTTGCGGCATGTGCGCCAGCGGGAGGGGCGCGAGGCCCAGAAGCGGGGCCAGCAGGCGGTTGGCCTCGCTGTTCCAGGACGTGGCCCAGACGACGTCGAAAGTTTCGCGGAGCTGCGTGATCCACGCTCCGTGCGCCCGGCACAGGCGGACGGGTTCCTCACCGGGGAAGAGGTCGTGTTCAGCGAAGCCCGGCGGGCATCCGGCAGCGCCGTACGGGTTCAGGACGCCGTCGACGTCGAGGAACAGTACCGGCCGGGGCACCGGTCCAGGATAGGGTCGCGCCGCCGACTACGGAGGGTCGGCGAGAGATCGCGCTAGCGGACCGGAGCGGGGACCGGACCCCGGTTCGCCAGCCCGGGAAATCACGCTCAGCGACTATGCTCGCGGGAGATTCGCCGGGAGGGGAGAGTCCATGTCCGACGGGGAAAGCCCTCTGATCAACGCACTGCGACAAGCGGTGCGCTCCGCACCGGAGCAAGCCGAATTCCGGGTCGCGCTCGCCGAGGCGCTCATCGGTGCCGACGACACGCAAGGGGCGATCGTCGAACTCGGCGAGGCGCTGCGGCTGGCGCCGGAGTCGGCGCGGGCCAGGGAGCTGATGCTCTCGGCGCTCGGCGGCGGGGTGGCAGCGACCGCGGGGGTCGCTGCGACGCCGACCGAAGAGAACCTCACCGCGAAGAAGGACTCCGGCTTCGACTGGTCGGCCGCCGAAGCCGAACTCGGCGACATCGCCCCGCCGCCCCGCTTCACCTCCTCGCAGAAGCCGAAGCCGGTGGCCGCCGACGACGAGGGCGAGGACCCGGAGGGCGTCCCGGCGCACGACGTCGAACGCCCGGCCCTGACCCTCGCGGACGTCGGCGGCCTGCTCGACGTCAAGGAACGCCTGCAGGTCTCCTTCCTGGCGCCGATGCGCAATCCGGAGCTCCGCAAGATCTACGGCAAGTCGCTGCGCGGCGGCCTGCTCCTGTACGGCCCGCCGGGATGCGGCAAGACCTTCATCGCCCGCGCGGTGGCCGGCGAGATCGGCGCCTCCTTCATCTCCGTGGGCATCTCCGAGGTGCTGGAGCTGTGGTTCGGCGCCTCGGAGAAGAACCTGAGCGAGCTGTTCGAGCTGGCCCGGCGGCAGGCGCCGTGCGTGCTCTTCTTCGACGAGCTGGACGCGCTGGGCCAGCGGCGCAGCCAGACCCGCAGCTCGATGATGCGCACCGTGGTGAACCAGTTCCTCACCGAGCTGGACTCGGCGGGGTCGGACAACGAGGGCGTGTTCGTGCTCGGCGCGACGAACGCCCCGTGGGACGTGGATCCGGCGCTGCGGCGGCCGGGCCGCTTCGACCGGACCGTGCTGGTGCTGCCGCCGGACGCCCCGGCCCGCGAGGAGATCCTGCGCTACCACCTGCGCGACCGGCCGATCGCCGGGATCGACCTGGAGTCGCTGGTAGAGCGCACCGACGGGTTCTCCGGGGCGGACCTGGCGTACCTGTGCGAGACGGCGACCGAGAACGCGCTGATCGACGCGGTGCGCAGCGGCGAGGTGCGGCTGATGGGGATGGCCGACTTCGAGGCCGCGCTGACGGACGTGCGCCCCTCCACCGGGCCGTGGTTCGACGCCGCGCGGTCGGTGGCGCTGTTCGCCAACGAGGGCGGCGCGTACGACGACCTCGCGGCGTACTTCAAGAACCACAAGGGCGCGAAGGGTTTGTGATGGCGGACGAGGACTCGCTGCGGGCTTCCGTCGAGCGGGCCGTCGCCCTGGTCCGTCTGGAGCGGTACGCCGAGGCCGAGCCGATGCTGCGCACGGTGTTGGCTGCCGATCCGGACCACTTCGGGGCGCTGGCGAACCTGGCCTGGTTACTCGATCTCGCCGACCGGCGTGCGCAGGCTCTGGAGACCGCGCATCTGCTGATCGCGCGGTGGCCGCACGACACGGAGGGCTTCTATCGCGCGGCCCTGATCCAGAAGCAGGAGCACGAGTTCGACGACGCGCTGGCACTGCTTCGGCGGGCGTTGGAGATCGCGCCGGACGAGGGCCGGGTGCTGCGGCTGTACGCGCAGGTGCTCGGGCGGTTCCCGGAGCGGCGGGCCGAGGCGCTGGCCACGGCCGACCGGGCCATCGAGGTGGATCCGCAGGTCGGCGAGAGCTTTCAGACCCGGGCGATGGTCCTGGTGGACGAGTACCGCTGGCGGGAAGCGGAAGCGGCCATGGAGCAGGCGCTCCAGCTGGAGCCGATGAACACCGCCTTCCTGATCCAGGCCGGGATCGTGAAGCTGCGGCTGGGGGCGATCGAGCGGGCGCGGGACGCCTTCACCTCGGCGCTGCGGCTGAAGCCGAAGCCGTACCGGGTGCGCGAGGTGCTGGACACGCTGGAGACGCAGGGGCTGCCCGCACCGATGCTGGACGTCTACACGCTGGGCTGCCAGGCGCTGGACATCCCCGACCTGGGGACGCCGGGCACCGCCGGGACGGATTCGGAGCTGCTGCGGACGCAGGCGCGGATCGCGGCGTCGATGTGGCGTGCGGCGGTGTACAACCACGCCTGGTCGAAGGACTCGCGGGATCGCTGCCGTGCGCTCGTGACGGCGATGCTGGACGCGGATCCGACGCTGGTCCCGGCGCGGCTGCTGGCTGCCGAGATCGCCAGCGACGACGATCGCTACGAGGACCTCGTGGCACTGGCCATGCCGCTGATCGCCGAGGGCGAGGCGACCCGCGGGCTGTTCCGGTGGACGGCTTACGCGCTGGAGGATCTGGAGCGCCTCGACGAAGCCCTCGAACTCGCCGCCGAGGGCCGGCGCCGCTTCCCGGACTCGAGCGAATCGGTGTCCTTGCACGGACGCATGCTGGCCGAGACGGGCCGGCACGAGGAGGCCGTCGCCGCCGCCGAGGCCGCGGTCGAGCTGGCCGGCGACGACCCGGGAGCGCTGACGTCCGCGGCGAACATCTATAAGCGGCTGCGCATGAACGACGAGGCCAAGGAGGCGTACAAGGCGATCCTGCGGGTCGCCCCGAAGCAGACGACCACCCTGTTCCAGCTCGGGTCGCTGTACATGCTCGCCTACCAGGACCACCGCGCCGCCGAGCGCCTGATCGAGCGCATCGAACTGCCCGACGTCGGCGGCGACCGCACGGCGGTCCTCGGCCAGATCCGCTTCCAGCTCGGCAAGTGGGACCAGGCGCTGGCGGACTTCGAAGCCGCGCTGGCGACCCCGATGCGCGACCCGGTGACGGTCCCCGGCATCATCATCGGCCTGCAACTCTTCGGCCCTCCGAAGCGCTTCCAGCCGATGCTCGACAAGTGCGTGGAGATCCGCGGCACCGAGCCGGCGGAGCCGGTGACGGTGGAGAAGCTGCGCCTGGCGGCCTTCACGATGATCAAGTACGGCGCGCTCCCGGAGGCCATGGAGGTCCTGGAGCAGATCCTGGAGCTCGATCCGGAGAACTACGAGGCCACGATCATGGCGAAGGTCGTCGCGGATCCGGAGGAGCCGGAGCATGCGGAGGCGCTCGCGGTGGTGTTCGTGGCCGATGCGCATGACGACGAGTTGTAGGAGTGCGGCGCTTTGCCGCCGGCGATGCAGGTTGCGCTGGCGGCCGGCGGTGACGGCACAGCTTTTCGATGCCCCCGGTCAGGCTTTCTCCGCAGCAAGTTGACACCGTTCACATCCCGCCCGCAGACTGGGTGCGCCGGGATGTTAACGGCGTCAACATGGATACACGGGGAGACACCATGCTCACATTCAGCCGCCTGATCCGCCCTCGGCTGGCCCTGGCCTTCGCCGCCCTGTTCGCTGCGGGAGCGGTGTCGGCGGCGCCACCGGCAACCGCCGCCAGCACCACGGTCGCAGGGCCTTCCGTCACCGGCCAGGGAAGCGGCTTCCTGCCGGGCGACCTCTTTCCCCAGTGGGCCGGCAACCCGATCAGCTTCACCATCGACGCCCGGGCGACGCCCACCACCGCCGATGCCGACCACGCCGACGGCAGCTTCCAGGTCACCCACCTGCGCAACGACGGCTCGCTCTACACCGCGTTCTCCGGAAGCGTCACCGCGCTCACCACGGCCGGGCAGACGGCCGTCGTCAACGGCGTGATCACCGCGGCCGACGATCCCGCCAACCCCGGGCTCACCCTGGTCGGCGCCAAGATCGCGCTGACTTTCGACAATCGCCCCGACGGAGCGCGCGTGGGCTTCGTCTGGGGGTTCGCGGGGCAGCCGGTGGCCGAGGGGCAGGGCGCGGTCCCGTTCTTCCCGCTCGCCGACAGTTCGGTCGTGGTCGGCGGTGACCGGCCCGGGCCGGTCGGTAGCAGGGCCCTGTCAGACCCGCGGCCGACCACACCGACCACGCCGGCCCGGCGGCTCAGCGGAACGGCCACCGGATACGACCCCGTCACCGGCGGCTACTACACCCTCAGCACCGACGTCGCCGTCGCACCCGGGGCCGCGACGCAGACGGCGCAGGGCACCTTCACCTACATCCTGCGCCAACCCGACATCGCCAAGTCGACCAGCTACAGCGGAACCATCAGCTGCCTCGACGTCGGAGGCGACGAGGCCATAGCGACCGGCCAGATCACCGCCGCCGAGGACGATCCCGCCCTCATCGGCAGGAAGACAGCCTGGTCGATCTACGACAACGGCACGACCGACTGGGTCACCGGCATCCTCGACTCGCCGGCCACTCCCGTCCACGCCTGCCAGGCACCGCTCCCCCTGGGCCCCGCGACCAGCGGCCGGATCACCGTGACCGGCTAGCAGAACCCCACCCCCGGCAGCACCGGGCCGCCACAGGCCGCCGGGGCTGATCAGCAGGCGCGTCCGCTCACTCCGGCCGCGACCGCACGATGAGGTCGGCGAGCAGCGCCATGGAGGCGATGATCAGCCCCGACAGCAACAACAACGCCGTGTTCTGCGCGAACCGGAACGGATGCACCACCAGATCGAACACCGCCTTCACCGCGCCGATCCCCACCAGCCACAACGCCGGCGGCATCAACACCTTCAACGGATTGAAATACATCACCATCCGCAACACCTGCAGGATGTACCGGTACGCATCCGTCACGAACCGGAACTTCGACTTCCCAGCCCGCTTCGCATAATCGATCGGCACATACACCACAGGATGCTGATTCGACATGAACGCCAACGTGATCGTCGTGACACACGAGAACCCGGGCGGCAACAGCCGCAGATACGGCAACGCCACCTCACGCCGCATCGCCCGCAACCCCGAGTTCAAATCCGGAATCCGCTGATTCGTCAGCTTCTCCGCGATCTTCCGGATCACCCACTTCGCCGGAATCCGCAACAGACGATGCGACCCCATCTCCGCCCGACGCGCACCCACCACCTGATCGATGTCCGCATCGAAATCAAGCATCTCCACCAACTCGGGGATCCGCTCGTTCGGATACGACATGTCCGCATCCGTCCACACCACGACATCACCCCGGGCCATCTTCGACCCGATCCGCCGCACCGTCCCGGCACCACCGTTGCGATTGAACGCGACCACCTTCACCGACGGATACTCGATCTCCGCCTTACGCAGAACCTCCAGCGTCCCATCCGTCGACGCGTCATCGATCGCCAAAACCTCATAGGCATAGCCCGTGGCATCCAACGCCGCACAAATCCGCTGGATCTCCAGCAGGACATGCGCCTCCTCGTTGAAACACGGCAGAACCACACTGACATGCGGTGTGTCGCCGGCGCCCGGCTGCTCGTGCTTCCCATCAGTCAGTGAGTTCACGTCTGGCAGTGAGTTCGCGCCTATGAGAGTCACGAAGTAGAACCCTTCCCTATATACAGAACATCGATACGCCCCGCGGAACGCCGATCACTCTTCATCCCCGGCCACCGGTTCGACCGCCCCGCCACGCCCCGGCCTGCGCCGCCGACGCTCCCACCACCACTGCCCGGCCGGCACCGCCAGCAGCGAGAACCCGACCGCGGCCGACGCCCACGTCGCGACCGTCTGCTGCGGCAGGCTGTATCGCAACGTCACCGTGTGCGTCCCGGCCGGCACGTCCACCGCCACCAATCCCTGATCCGCCTTCACCAAGCCGGCCCGGTGCCCGTCGACCGTGGCCTGCCAGCCGACCTGGTCGGCGTCGGCGACGACCAGGTACCCAGAACCCCGCGCGTCAACAGTGGTCGTTATCGAGTCCGTCCCGTCCTGCGCCACCTGGACCGTCGCCGGCAGCCCGGACGCCGCCGGGCCCGGATCCGACAGCACGACCGTGTCGTCCGCCACCGTCCCCGACGACAACATCGCCACCCGCTGGTCCTGCGAAGGAACGACAGTGCTCTGCGACGCCCACCGGATACGCGGCAGCGCGTTCATCCGCTCGTAGATCACCGAGGACCCGACATATGCCAGGCGCAGCCCGTCGTCCGCATCGGTGATCATGTCCAGCGCCGGCAGCCCGTTGTCCGCGTCGACGGTCAGCGGGGAGTCGGCGTGCAGGGTGATGGTCGCGGTCAGGGCCGAACCGGCCGGCACCGTGTCGGCGTCGACCGCGACCTGCATCGGCGCACCCGCCCGGGCCCCGGTCAGCCGGCTCGACTCCGCGACCTGGTTCCCGCTCGCGTCACGGATCACCACGTCCACCGTGGTGTCCTTGTTCAGCCCCGCGATCTTCCACGGCACCGTTCCCTCCGGCGTGAGCCCGACCCCGCGCACCGGACCGGTGATCGGGACGGTCACCGGCCGGCCGGGGATCAGCTCCGTGGTGCCGCTGCGCGGCGCGGCGACGACCGTGCCGAACAGGGCGTCCGTGGGCCCGGCGACCCAGTACTTGGTCCCCAGCCGGTCCAGCACCGGGCTGGTCGCCTGCTTCACGTCCCCGGCCGAGAAGTCGACGTAGGTCGGGTACGGCACCGCGCCGTCCGGCACTCCCGCCATCAACGCCGCGAAGTTGGAGTTCAGGAAGGTGTGCCCGTTCACCGCGCGCAGGTCGTACGCGGTACTCGTACCGAACTCGATCCCGTCGTACGCCGAGGCGTAACGCTGCTCGCCGAGGTTGTCGGCCAGGAACGTGTGCGTGTCGGTGACCGGGTAGAACATGTTTTTGTCGGACTTCGGATAGTAGCCGCGCATGAACTGCGCGCCCTGAACCGCGATCAGCACGATCAGCGTGGCCGCGGCGCCGAACCGGAGGACGTTCGCCGCCTTCCGCCCGGCGAACACCCGCCGCCCCGCGACGCCCAGCGCGATCACGCACCCGACGGCGATCACGACGATGACCGCCGCGCCCCGGATCTGGCTCCAGTACTGGTGCAGCGCCTTCGTCACGTCCTGCGCCGACGTCTGCGCGGCGGTCCGCACCGTGTCGCGGCCATGGATCACCATGGCCACCGCGGCCACTCCGCCGGCGGCCGCGACCACGCCGGCCCAGATCCAGCGCTTGGACCGGGCCCCCACCTCGGCCTTCACCAGCAGCTCGAAACCCAGCGCGACCAGCACCGCGAGCAAGAACCCCAGGATGCTCCGGGCGCGCCCTATGAAGTTCTGGTCGAACAGCGACCGCAGGATCGGCAGCTTCTGGAACAGCGCGAGCGGCGCCCCGCCGAGGTAGATCAGCTCGGTCCACGCGGCCGTCGC